>JACKZZ010017865.1_pt1 | contig 16917 bp, 10 predicted proteins | sample 8027871 | NCBI WGS metagenome assembly JACKZZ01 (sample SAMN15724774, study PRJNA655200) | protist metagenome | isolation source: fluorescence activated cell sorting (FACS) single amplified genomes of... | place: USA: West Boothbay Harbor, Gulf of Maine | collected 2000-07-19
GATGATGAAGAGAATCTTGTAGAACCCATCGCTTCTAGTTCTATCTTTCTTGCTCAAAAATCTGAAAGTTTTGGATCACCTACCAATATGCATGAAGCTGTTGCTAGCTTAAGTCCACAAGAGGAAATTGAAGAAACTCAGACCCAAGGAATACAAGAGAAACCAGAGGATGAGGAGGCTAACTCACAGGAATCAGTAGTAGTTATGTCTCAAGAACAGCTTACTCAAGAAATTTTTGGTGATGATGATAGTAGTGATGATGAAGAAATTGCTGCAGCATATATAAATGCAAATGCAAATGAAAATGCTGCGTCTACTACATCAAATGATGCAAATGCAATGGATATAGATAATTCAGAAAATAAAGATGAGAATGATAATGATGATGATGATGACGATGACGATGCAGTAAACACATCTGTTGTACTCAAATCTGCTGGTTTGGAGCTTGATTCTGATAGTGATGATGGCATGAATGAGGTACTTGAAACTAAAGCACAAAAAAGAACAGTTGAAGTAGAAAGTGCTAAAAAAGGTAAATTGAATAAAACCAGAGCTCGTACTTATTCCAGTGATAGTGATGATGACATGATGGATGGATTCTCTCCTCAAAAGTCTGCTACAGCTAGTGCTAGTGCTAGTGATGCTATCAACGAAGGAAATGCTACATCCCCAACTAAATTACTTAGTGTTATGCAAGGTAACGATATAAATGACGATTTCAGTGAAGATGACACTGGTGTAGTAAGGGACGATGCTAATGAGTACGATGATTATGACATTAGTTCGGATAAGAAATCCAAGAAGTCAAAGAAAAATGGTAATATCAGTTCTAAAAAAGGATCTAAAGAAGCAGAAGAACAAATGCCAGTAAAGACGGAAGTAGAAAAAGAAATTGAAGCTGTTGAAGCCATTAATAGAGGTCCAAGTGAAGCAGAAATAGAAAGAGAAAAACTATTACTAACCGATGAAATCGAAATTTTAGAAAATGCTGAAGAATTAAATAAAATGGCTCTACGTGTAATGAATCAATCCTTAGTATCAAAAGTAGAACAATTAAAAAAATTAAGCCAATTAAAATTATGGATTAATGAACAACGTGCTTCAGGTAATGAAAAAGTTTTAGAAGATATAACAAAAGCTATTACTGAGCGTGAATTTGTTCATAGAACATATAAAAATGGATATACAAGAAACTTTTTAAATATACCTAATGGTGATACTGAAAGTGAAGATGAACTTACAGATGAAGAAGCTGAAGCTGTAGATGTAGATGTAGATGTAAATGTAGATGTTAATGAAGCTGGAGCTAATGGTGGGTCTGCTGAAAAGGTAGACGAACCTGCTTTTGACGATGTTTATTTCTCTGACAGCAGTGATGACGAAGGAGAAGGAGAAGGTGAAGTTGAAGTTGTACGTGATGATAATAATTTGCAACTTGAAAGTACATCACAACTCTCAGCAACTGAAGCCGTAGTAGATTCTGAAGCTACTGCAGTAAGTACTACAAATGACGTGAACAATAACACTTCCACTTCCAATAGCACTAATAAAGTTGTTGATCCTGCCCGTCTATTAGATTTAAAGCGTAAACAACGTTTTCGTTCAGCCATGATACAATGTCACAAATCACCTACTAAAAAAAAGAAAAAGTAATACAACAATTACGTTCAAAAGTTGCATCAAAAGCTCAAGCATCATATTGTCGTCAAATTAAAATTTCAAGTGATTATTTAAAATTATCCAAAGAAATTACTGAAAATTGTAATGCTTTAGTAGATTTATTGTTTCAACAACAAGAAAGAGTACTTGAAGTTGAAAAAGCACGAGCAATGAGACAACGTTTGGCTCGTAGATCTATGTATAGTGCTAATGTTGATGCTGATGAAGAAGAATTTGATTTAGATGGTAATACAGCTAATGGTAACAGCAGCATGGAAAATATTAGCGAAGAACAAAGACAAGCTTTATTAATACAAATGGAAAAAGAAGCTGAAGAAGCTGATGAAGAGGAAGAAGCAGAAGCTGAAGCAGCAGCAGAAAGAGCATTAAATGGTGTAGAAGATGATGAAACTGAAGTGATTGATGAAACTGAGACAGCTATTGACATGGATATGCCTGACTTACCAGCTGCATCATCTGCTAGAACAGCAGCTGCAGCAGAATATGGTGATTCTGATGATGATGATGATGTACTTATTCACACTAGAAAAGCTAATGCTATGAATATTGATGATAATGATAATGATGACGATGATGATGACCTAAGTACTAAGAAAGTTCGCAATACGAATTCTAAAATTGGTGAAAACGATGATTCTGCATTTCAAGACATGGATAATAATGATAGTGATAATAATACTCCTAATTTAGAAAATAATCCAGATGAAGAAGTTATTAAAAGGAAACAACAACAAAAAACAAAAAGATAAAAATGGAAAATCGTTGTTTCAATTACAAGTTGAAGAAGAAGAAAGACGTCATGCAACACGTGTAAAAAATAGACTTATTGATGATGAAGTAGAAGAAGAAGAAGAATCTGGTATACAAGCTGGTTTAGGTGATTTTGGTTTCGGTACTTCATCAACAAGAGAAGGTGATGCAGAACGTGAAGCTTTAAAAGCACGTGCAGATGATTTTAAGGATATTGTTGATGAAATGTCTGATGATGAAAAAGATGCAATGGATGAAGAATCTGCTGCACAATTTCGTATGAATCAAGAATTGCAAGATGAAAGAAAAATGTCGAGTAAAATTATTACTGGTATAACAGAAGGTTTTAGTAAGAAGAGTCAAAAAGGTACAGTTAGTTTAGAGGCATTAAGTAATGATATGGCTGTTATTAATAAAAAAGATGGTGATGATGCAGCAAATACCAATCCAGAAAGTCAAGAATGGGACGAAGAAGAAATGCTTGCAAAGGCAATAGCTGAAAATAAAGAACGCATGATGGCAGCTGGTACTATCAATAATGATTCAGATGATTCAGATGATGATAATTCAGATGATGATAATATTTTAGAAGGTGCAACTGAAGCTGAACGTGCTGCTGAAATAGCAAAAATACTGAGACGTCAAGAAGAGAAAGCAAAAGCAAAATTAAAAAAGAAGAATTTTGAAAATGAAATGAAAAATAGAAAGTTGATGAGAAAGCAATCATCACGTCGTGGTGCAAGTACATCATCATCATCACAATCACAATCAATATCTTTACAAAGTCTTGATGATGAATTAGCCCCACCACCACTATTGCGTTCAAATTCTTTATTATCACAATCAGATAGTCAAAATCATAGTCATAGTCATAGTGCCAGAGGAGAGACGTCTCCTCGTGCTACGTCGATGGCGATGTCTGCCCCTAGTACTAGTATTGCAAGACAAAATAGTTTTGATAATGTTAGAAGTTTTAATACGTCATCTAATGCTAACAATGATAGTCAAAATCAAATCCAAAAAGGTACTTCATTAAAGCGACAAAGTTCCACAAACAGCTTATCTGGATTGAAACTAAGTAGCAGTACTGGAAGTGTTAATGGTATGAATGCTAATAGTAGTAGTATGAGTAGTAGTATTGGTAATAACAAAGAGTCAGAAGGTAGTCAAAGTCAAAGTCAAAATCTGCTGCAAGTGAATGAAAATTCACAAAATGCTTCTGCTATTTCTAGTGTTAGTGTTTGTGCTAATACTAATGCTTCAAAAAACTACACAACCTCGTAAAACACAAAAGTATAGTGGAAAACTAGACGATAGTGAGTTAACTGGTGGTTTAGGAATGGGTATGGCTAGAGGGGCTTCATTTAGCGGCAATGGTGGTAATAAAGGTAGTATGAGTATGCAAGGTGAAGGTTTATTCAGTGCTGTTACTGGTCGTAAGCGTTCAGAAAATGGGTCACAAGGTGGTTCATCTGATTCACAATCATTACATTCGAAAAGGCAAAGAATGCAACCCAGTACAAATTCTAATACTGTTACTGTTTCTGGTAGTGCATTTGTTTGGGGAGGTATGAACGATACAGAATCTCAAATAGGTGGTGGCAATTTTGGTGGTAATAATAGTTCATTTGGTAATTCTACTTCTAATGCGGCACATGCTAAAGCAATGAGTGCTATGGACGCACGTATGTCTGCACCATCAGGGGGGTTAAGTACTATAGGTTATGGAGGTAGTGATAATAAAGGGGGATAAATCATCTGCTCATATGAAATCAACACATAGAGTCGCACCAAAAGCTGTCGGTGAAAAGAAATCGTTGTTCAGTCGTGTGCAAAACAAGTAATTGAAGAGAAAAGACGAGAAGTGTAAGAGAAGAGAATAGAGTGAAGAGGAGAGGATTAGATTAGTTTGAAAACACAGCTACTACTGTCATTAGGGATGTAGTTGCTTGATGTATCAATAGCTTATCTGAATTTAGGTTAGTCGTCCATTGTTGTATAATGCCAAAGTTAAATAAGAATTCAAATAATCATGATCATAGTCTTGGGATGAGGTGAAGTGAGAAGTGAGAGATAAAACTGCACTGTTATTTCCTTTATAATTTACAAAAAACTACTTCACAAAATATAATAAAAAAAATTATTATGCATGTAACAACAGCGAGATCACCTCAAATCAGGCAATCTATTTCGCTCCGTAGTATTAACGAATGAATGCTTTGAAAAGCATATTAAATTAATTACTACGCTGAAGTTATTATGATAATTTTGATTTATATTTTTTTCTTTTTTTCTTTTTTTTCTTACCTTAATGTTACGTAATGGAAAGGAAAGGAAAGGAAAAGAAAATAGAATACGTGTGACGGAGTAATTACTAACTTATATGTTAATAACAGGAGTTTTCATTCACGTTATATTTTCCACTTTTTAATTAAGAGTAAAACATAATAAAAGTGAAATTCTGTGGATGTTGTTTATAGTGGTTAAAATAATGAAATACGAATTTTCATAATTTTCTTCCACTTGGTGTAGTTTTGTGAGACTTAAACTGTGTATTTGCCTCAGTTTTAAATCTGCTTTTACTATCAGTTTTACCTGCATCTGCATATCGTTTTTGAATTATTCGTGAAGCAGAACTATCAGAATGATTACTCCAATCTAAAGAATTTTTACTATGATTAGAGTTATTAAGTTCATCATTATAATTATTCATTTGCATCCATTCTCCAGTTTTACGATTGTGGTCAGATAGATTTAAAGGATCTTTCCAACCACCAGAAGCAGTAATATAACTACCATGATCTGAATTACTTAGATTATCACGACTACTTCTACTACTCAAACTTCCGCTACTACCACCACCACCACTTTTTTTCAATAAATTATTAATTAGTTCTTGGTCTTGTCGAAGACTGGGTGACTGCGAATGTTCACGTAGGTTTGTTCCTAATGGACCTTTAGCAATACGTGTTGTGTCCCATTTATCACTCACAAAATGGCCATCATTCATACCTAATTTAGCTTCGCGTGCCTTTTCCTTCACTTCTCTAGATGACATCAACCTATAATTTTATGCAAAGTAAAATGATGACTTGAATTTCTTTGTAAGAAAAAACCTATTTCTTCACAAATAAAGCAGACGTGGCAGGTTCCCAAAAATTTCGAAATCCCACTCGGGGTTTCACTTGTCAAATAATACGCAGAGAAGAATTGAAATGGCTGTGGTGAATGCTAGTACAAATTACTGCAAGATTTTGCCAGAGCACTTATCATTTGGATGTGTAGCTCAAGGGTATGTGTACCGTTTGCAAGTAACAGTAGTGAATAAATGTGGCAAACCTCAGGCATTAAAAGTACACGTAACAACTGGTGATAATGAGAAAAATCGTTTAAAATCAAATTTTGTACCCCAGAAGATTGCACCAGGTACAAAACAATCATTTACAATAGATTTGGCAGCTGAAAATTCAGGTGGTGCATCTTTTATGTTACATATTGAACAAAGTGTAAATCATGTAACTGTATCTCGTCGTGTAAGTGCATTAGTTGTACCATTAGATGTATTTAAACATGTTGCAAAATCATTAACATTACAAAAACGACCAATATATCGTAATGGTGTAAATGTTATTGGTGCCATTGGTGGTGCAGATGAATCAAGATCAATTATTACAGCAAGTGGTGCAAGTGTATTATCAGAAGCAATGATGGATGAAACAGATGTTGGTGAATTGCTAGATTTACCTTTAATAGATGGTGTCTATTTTGATCATACAACAATGAAATTATGCGTTGATGAAAAATTATTAGAGGTTGTTGTTGGTGATTTTGATAATGATGAAAGTATCAGACAAACAATGGAAAAAAGATCTCATAGACTTGATCAATTAGAAGATAAAGGATATCATACATTACGAAGTATACAATATACAAGTGCTAATGTTGGTAGTGGTAGAAGTAGCCCACAAACATTAAAACAAGGAAGTATGGGATCTGATATGGGAGCATTATCACCTGTACCTCTAGGGGAAGGACTTGATTTAGAAGGTAGTAGCATCATTCAAGGTGATGGGTTAGCAGAACCATCACTAGTTTAGTTTAAGTTAAGTAAATTGAAGTTTAATTAACCAATTTATAATACTGAAGGCGAGACGAAAGGTACAGAATTTTGATGAATGTAAATCAACATGCACGCGAAATTAATTAATATGCAGAAAGTTGATACTAATCTGTTGTAATATGTCAATATATAACGGAATAGAAAGTAGAATAGAATAGAAGAGAATTGACTATTTGTACACAATATAAATTTTAGAACAAATCATACAATATCCAGCTATGGACGACTAACTAACAACACAATTACACTATAAATACTATTTATTGTTTGCATTTACATTCGATTCTATGATAGATTCTAATAACAACTTATCGGTGGTTTTGTACACATCATTTGTTTCTTCCCATCCTTCAATACATTTTCTTAAAACATTTTCACTAAGAATATGTGTAATATCCTTAACTACCATACCCATACCCATACCCATGCTACTATTACCATAACTATTGCTATTGCTATTGCTATTGCCATTTATTAATAAAGATGAGATTAATTTCTTTTTTTTAATATATTCAATTTCATTTAATATTTGTAAATTTTGTATATCGAGTACTGTCTCTAGTAAAATAGGAGTAACACATCCAATATCTTTAATTTGATTTTGTGTAAGTATAAGATTAGCATCATTTGATGCAAATTGTAAAGCTATAAAAACATCACCCATACCTTTAGTATATGATTTAATTAGATTTAATGTTGTTTCTAATTCTATTGTTATTTTAGATAGTAAAAGCGTCTTAAGATTGTCATACTGCATCAATGGGGAACGAGAATCAGTTATTAATGTTTTTGATACAGACGAATAAGTATCAAATTGATTCTTAAGATTACCAAGCAATGTATTAATTGCATCTTTATCTACTTGAAATGATACAGCACACTTTGCCCATGTTGCTACTTGCTCTTTCAACTTGGATTGGCATACCTTGCTAGAATCCCGCTTCTGCATTTATTATTAATCTTCAACTATAACACAATATTTTTTTTGCATTATCCACAAGTGCACGTCTTGAAGCAAAACAATCTTTTTCGGAACTTTTCCGAACAAATGATTTCGATACGATTCTGATTCCCAAATTGTAGTTGCACTTCCTTAAAAGCAAAAACCGCTTGAAGTAAGAATTTTTGTACTAGATACGTTTCTCTAAATCAGTAAAAAAGTAGCTAGAAAAGTATTTTAAGAATTTTATCTTCCAGATTTTAATTCTTGTAGCTATATTATCGCAAGAAAAAGATACTGGTAAGATATAATAAGATGAATAACCTTAGCCGTTTAAGTGAAGATCTTCGTACAGAAAGACAGAAAGCATCCGCTGCTTTACAAGATCGTGCTCGATTACGTGTAGAAATTGAAGGTTTGAGACAAAAGATTCAATTACAAGTAACACAATTAGAACAAGTTAATAATGTACTTGAAGAACGTGGTGAATCTTTACATAATGCTGAACAAAAAATAAAAGAATTAGAAAGAAATACTGAATCATCATTACAATTGCAATATGAAACAAATGAAAAACTTTCTGAATTAGAAGAAAAAAATCAACAATTACGTAATGAAAAACATGCGTTAAATATTGAAATTGAACATGTTATATCAGAATCAGAAGAACTTAATAATAAATTAAAAGAGTATGAATTACAATTAGATACTAAAAATAAATCAATTGATGATCATAGAAAACAAATTGATAAATTAGAAAAAACATTGGAAGAAATTGAAGAAAGAAATTTTTATCTAATAGATCAAAATCGTGAAAAAGCATTATCTATCGATGAATTAAAAGAAAAAGCAAATAATTCTGAAGCATTAGAAAATGCTAATATATATTTAAATCAAACATGTGATGATATTAAATCACAATTAGATGTAGCATATGATAAAAATACAAAATTAGAAATAGCATTACGTGATGAGACCCGAAAATTAAATGAAAAAAATACAGAATATGACGTAATAAAACATAAATTAAATACAATAACAATTGATAGAGATAGATTAAAAGTTGAAGCATTAGATTGGGAAAAAGCTCATGATAATTTATCTTCTAGAATACATGCTGAAAATGAAAGTGCAGAATATGCAAGACACAAATCAGATACAGCACTAAAAGAAATTAATTCATTACAAATACAATTAAATGAATTAAATACTGTATATGAAACAAAATGTAATGAGAATGAAGAATTAAATAATGAAATAGCTAATAATAAAATAAAAGTTAATAACATACATCAAGAAAATTTTACATTAAATGAGAAATTATTATCAATGAATAAACTCGAGAATGATAATGATAATTTACAAATTGAAAATAATGAATTAAAGAATATTAAAGAATTATATATGGATTTAAGAAAGCAAGTAATACGTAGAGATATGGAGGATGGTGTTAATGAATTGGCAACAACAATGTCTAAAGACCACAATGTTAATGTACATGAAGAAATTATTGAAGATTTACGGAAAGAGTTAACTATTATGCATGATAATAATGCTAATATAAGTACTGAACTTGATAAAGCATTAAAAAAATGTTATAATTTGGATAAATTAGAAGAGGATATGCAATTACTACGAGAAACTACACAAATTATTACTGCTGAAAGAAACAGTGCAATATTAACTGCATCTGAAGCGACAGAACGTGCAATGAAAACAATACATAATAGAGATTTACTTGTTAGAGATGTTCATAGAGCAGAATCTGATATGATTACAGCAAAAAATGATATTGTTAAATTGAAGGATGAATTGGCCTTAGAAAGGCAAAAATATAGACAATTGCATGTTGAAAAACTTGGTTGTGAACGTGCTGCTGCAGAATGTGTTGCTGTAAATGCAAGAGCTGAAGCAAATTTTGAAGAAGAAAAAGAAAAATATACTATTACAAATATTGAACTTGAAAGATCTAAAAGGTCCATTAAAGAACAAAATTTAGTCATAAATAAACTTCGTGAACAAATGAAAGCTTTAGTACAAGAACAAGCAAAATATTATGGTAGTAGTAGTACAAGTCGTGCTGTAAATGAGAATAATAATATGGCTGTATCAATGAATGAAAGATCAAATATGCATAAATCACCTGAAAAAGGATCATTATCATCATTATCATCATCGTTATCACCTACGAGATCACCACATGTAATGTTGTCAGAAAGTAATCGTATAAACAATCACAATATACTAACAACATCCATTAATGAAAACATTGAAATAGAAAATATGAAAAATGAGATATCACAATTAGAGCATGGTAAAGCTATTATGGCAAAAGAAATCGAAACATTAAAAAAAAGTGTCATGATACAACGTGACGGTTTTGATAAGGCACTAGCTGAAACTTTACGTTTACATGAAATTAATACACAATTAAGAAAAGAATTAACAGAATTTAATAATAATTTATATTCTGTTAGTGTTAGTAGTAGTGGTGAGAATTTAAATGATAATGAAAAGGTTGTGCGTAGGTTGCGTACAGAATTAGATGAAACATTATCAAAATGGACAAAAATAGATAATGAGTCAACACAAAAAAATCAATTGATTGTACATTTACAAGGTGAGTTAAGTAGAGAAAAAGAAAAAGGTGAATTGTTACGTACACAAGTTGGTGCATTAGATGATCGATTAAATATTGCAATGGGAGAATTAACAAGTAATAATCATATGAATGAATCTGAAAAACAAAAAACAAGAGCATTACTTATCAAAAGATTAACAACAACAACAACACATAATAATAATAATAAAATGAGTAATTATTCTAATTTACATTATTCTGAATCTGAAACAAAAAGTAATGATACTGATACTGATGGTGAAATAGGAGAAGAAGATAGAGGAGGAGGATATAATGATCTTTCTCATTCTCGTTCGTCATCAAAACAATTGCGGATATCTGATTTTCAAGCTACCCCTGTAGGAAAATATTCTCATGAGTCTAATGCTAATGCTAATGCTAGTGCTAGTACATGCGGTGGAGAACGCAAACCTTCTTCTTCTGCTACTTTTGGACATTTTCGCCTTTCTGAACGTCGTGAAATTCTTTCACAAGGTGATCAACTTCTCAAGAAGCAACATTCAATAAATATTGAAACAAGTTTAAGCACTAATGAACAACTGAAAAGAAGACGAGAAAGGCGAGAAAAACAACGTAATCTTGCTTTAAAAGGAGAAGCATTTTATTCTGCATCACATGGTATGACAATATTACCAGCTAAACTTGACTTTCAACAAGCTCGACAATTACTTGCATCAAAGTCTGGTAGTTCAAGCAAATACTTTCAACACTCACATGAATTTTGAGTATTAAAATAAAAAATATTGTATTGTATAGTCCCAATTGTATGTAAACTAAAAAAATCTCAGAATAATAAAATACATAAATATACAGTTCCGTTCCTCACCTTCTACATTTGAATTTCATTTGGGGTGCTGTGCTCTCTTCACATCCTTTTTTTTTTCTTCTTTTTTTTTCTATCCTCTCATCATAAATCCAATATCTGATTGTACAATAAGCCAATAATCCTCAGGTTTTAGCATAACAGCACTAGGACTGAAATGATTGATAGTCTATTTCTTTTGAAAACGCCAAAAGAAACTATCAATTTTCGCATAAATTGTATCCTCATTTGCTGCATATAATCCAACTAAATTAATATCACTAGCAACTTTAGCTGGAATAGGTTTCATCGAATTAACAGCTGATTGTAACCACTCATGAAATAATGTATCACTTACTATATTACTTGCAATACGAAGTTTAATTAACAAATCACTTATTATTCTTGTACCGCCTAATGTACCTACAGATAATTCACCTGATAAGCATAACATTAAACCTGTTACAAGGCTACTGCCAATTAAAGTAATTTTAACAAGATATTCATTCATTATATCCGCTGATAGTGATATTCTTTTATCAGGCTTTGCAATCACACTAACAAATTTATCAAAAAATGTTATTACGCCTCTATGTGCTTCTCTTGTTGTAACTTGTAAACCAACTATACCGGCTTCATAAACAGTATTAATATCATTTTGTGATTGTAAAAACATTTTTGGTGAATATTTTATAATAACAGCCATAAAATGAAAAAATTCTTCAACTAATTCTGGATTGTTATCAAATTGTTCAAAGTCATTCATTGTTTGAAAAAATGATCCAGTCATGGTTGTTATCATTGGTATCAATATATTATTATTACTATTACTTTCATTTATTTGTATAACTTGACCTTTACTGTCACATACATCACTTTCACTAAAATCTGCAACACATATATTTGCACCATACAAAAATGCTGCCATTGGTTGTTTACAAAATTCTTCTGTTAAATGTGAACACATTGCTGGTAAAAATGGTTGAAAATTCTTTTTCATTGTTCTCATAGTATATTTATATGCACGACATACTTTTTCACATACATTATCACTATCACGATTTATAGACAATGTTTGTTTCAATGGTTCCCATAATGTTGCAAAAAAATTTGTAAAATTTCCATTACTTATTTGTAAATATTTTAGAAATGTCGTTAATCTATCGATAATAGCAGAAAATTTTTTAGATTCAAATTCTATCCCATTCGCTTTATCTTCAGATTTTTTAATTAATGCATGATTTAAATCTTCAACAATAGAACCAGCGATAACATTTAAACTTTCTATTACACTAGTATCACCATCTTCTTGTGATAATGATGATATTATTGAACATATCCCTTCTAATATTGCATTATCTGCAGCTAATGGTAATGTACCTGATCTACGCATTGCAATTATTAAATTATTCATATCAACAACAGGTAAACTTGGTACCATTCTACACTTTTCTAGTACACTACGTATAGCCAAAGAACTTTTAATTGTAAACGTTTCTACTTGTAATAAAGATGATAATTCTGCTAAATAGTGTGGTAATAATGTTGGATTTGCTGCAAACCATCTAGCAGAATATCCAATAAAGTCTATTATCGCCCATTTCATTCCGTGTAATTTTGGCATCCTTAATATAGCATCACTTAACCAAGGCATCAATTCATTTTCATTATTATCTATCTTTGATACCATCAAATTCATTGCATATAACATGGATTCAATAATTTTCCAATTATTACCATTAATAACACCACCACCACTATTACTATTTTCATTATCATTAATTTTTGCAAGCTCTTTTTGCATCGTTGTACATACATGTCTTAAACATGGTTGTGCACCTAAAACATCAACACAATCAATAATTGTTTCTTGCCAATTTGTTTCACGATTTTCTAAATCATCATCATCAATTTTTATATCCTTCAGATTCACTTGACTATTTTCATCTATGATTGTAAATAATAAACTATTATTAACATATTTTTCAAGTATACTTTGTTCTATTGCAATATCAAGTAATGCAGCATAACATGGACTATACAATGATGTCAAATTTACAAAATGTGTATATTCTTCTGGTGTTTCATTAACATCTGGATAATCATCTCTACCATCAACTATAGATTGTTTTAGTTGATAAAAAAATTGTAATGGGAATGTTGAATATTTACAACAATCTAATAATTGTCCAATTAATTCATTTTGACCAAAATTTGTTGATTGTATATTATTTTGTATCATTAATGGTAATGATGCTTCTGCAACATAAGAAAACAATCTGCTCAATGAATCACAAATATTTTCATGTTCATTATAATTATCACCATTACGATTATTATCTAAATAACTAGTAATTTGATCCCATGTTGAACGTAATGCTAATATATGTGGCATTGTAGATGATAATAATAATGGTAAATTATTACCTTTACGATATTTTATGAATACACCCTCTAATGCTTTTGAAACACATACAAATAGCGTTGGTTGATTTAGTTGATTTAATAATATTTTTGTAAATATTGGTTGATTTATTAAAAATTCTTCTGTTATGTATGCAAATTCTATCCATTTATCAATACAGATAACAATTTGATTTAAAAAATCATTTTCATTTTCACTATTACCACCACCACCACCACTGTTGTTATTACTATTACTATTATTAGTGATATTTGCATAAGTTATATCCCATTGACTTTCTAAAAAACCCATAACATCTGTAAATGATTCAGTTAATTGTTCTTGAAATGCATCACGATGTGCATCTGCAACATTAACTCTATCATTTTTACATTCTTCTGGTAAATATGTTAAAAATTGTACAACGACATTTGGTGCAATTGTTAATATTGGATTTAACCATTGTAATATTGATCTTATTACACCTGATTGATTAACTTGTAATACTAATGCTGCAATAGATAATAATGCAAATTTTCTTGTTGTTATCATAAGTTTACTTAATTGTGATTGTGTTTGTGATAATGTTATTACATATTGTACTAAAACTTGCATAAAACCTGGAACTTCTGTTGATGCTAATTGATCAAAATCATCACGTATCTTATTATATAATATCATCATTGCACGACATCTACATATATCAGCTTCATTTGATGATATAGATAAATCATGAATAATTACATTAGCAACCTCCCATGCTTCCCTACTTGCTTCAAAACTACTTAAAAATGCTTCTGCATTATTTCTACGTTGTTCATCACCACTATTGCCTCTTACTGCCAAGATAGCACTACAAACATTTTCAACAGACATGATGATTATGCAATTTTTAACAAGGATCGTACTTTTCGAGATCAAATTTATAGTTTTACACTCTTTATAAAATTATTATGTGAATCTTTTTATAAGATTTCTTTGTAAAACTAACGAGTCATAAAAATTCAATTGAAAAAAGTCGTGTAAACTTCCAGAGGTGGAAGGAAAATGGAATTTTTGCTCCAATCGCTTCGGATATAGGCGTAATTGGATAAATGTCATTTTATGAACTAATAAGAACTTTTAGAATTACAACTTCACTAGTATTACATCACATACAAAATGTGTGATTCTTTGCAATCATTAAATTCGATTTTAGGTAATAGTAGTGCTCTAAGCCAGCTGAGCACAATATCTACACTTTTGAAGCGAAAACAATTAACTGGTAGTCATAATTGTGCCAAAGCAACAGTAGAGATATTAAGAATGTTTTTAGGTGCACCACAATTGAAAACAGCAGAACATATGTTGGGTTGCGTGCGTGTAGTTGGTAAAGAATTATTAGGTTGTGCTCCAAGCGAGCTTACAGTAGGTAATATTGTATTAAGAGTAATGCATATTATAAGAGAAGAATATGCAAATAAACTTAATAATGAAGAAAATAATAATATCGATAATAATATTATTGTAAATGAAGAAGTAATAAGACCACTAAAGAAAGAACGAAGTCCATCAATAGTAGAAGCAATGTTATTAGGTGGTGAATATTCACCATCACCACCACCAATGTCATATTTACAAGAAGGTATGGAAAATATAAAATTGCAAAAATCAAATAGTGGACGTGATTTATTAAATTCATCAATTAATTCACAACATACAACAAATCAGCATCAACCATCATTAAGTAGTGTATTAGGACAATGGGAAAGTGTACAAGATAATAAATATTCTGATGAAGAATATTCTAAATATTTTCCTGATATGAGACCAACAGTTATGGGTGCAATTAATGAATTAAATGATGAAATTGATAGTATATACGGTCCAATATGTGAACAAGCACATGAACATATTCATTCCGATGATTGTATATTAGTACATGGATGGTCACAAAGTATTGAATTATTTTTAAAATCTGCTGGTAGAAAACGTAAATATCAAGTTATTGTTGCTGAAGCTGAACCAGAATTATCTGGACATAAATTAGCTGTTGCTTTAGCTAAAAATTCAAATATATCTGTAACATTAATACCAGATTGTGGAATTTATGCTATTATGGGAAGAGTTAATAAAGTTATATTAGCACCACAAGCTGTCTTAGCTGATGGTGGTGCAATGTATAATGCAGGACATTTAATGATATGTACAGCTGCTAAAGAACATAATGTTCCTGTTGTTGGTTTAGCAGCAGCATTTCATTTAACACCAAAATTTTCGCATAATCAATCTGAAACACTTGGAAAATTATTATCACCAGCACTTATTATACAATATAATAGTAATATATGTCAAGAAAATGTTGAAGTTGTTAATCCAGCATATGATTTTGTACCACCAGAAATGATGGGATTATATATAACAAATAATGGATCACATCAACCATCATATACTCATAGAGTTTTAGCTGAAATGTATCATCCAACAGATTGGCATGCACTTGATTCAACTATATAGATAGATACACTCTACGTCAGTGTCGTAAGAGCCGACAGTCGTAACCATAAAGTGAATAATTGTATAATATTGTTAATATAGAAATGATTACAGGATCATAGACATGTATATATCATATCACAGTGATCAAATTTGAAAAATGAAAAATGAGGTCATATTTTCTCGATTGGAAAATCCATTGAATATTTTGAAGTGAATAAAAGTAATACAAGGTATAATACTTTTCAGTAGTTCCTATGGTCATAAGAAATAGTTATTTACATAAAGTGTTCGAGAACTATAGATTTTTTGTGACAAAACAAGAATTATTAACAACAAAAGGTTCCCTAATTTTTCGTTGGTTTGTAAATTAAAAACTTTTGTTAATTTAAAAGCATAAATAAATATTTTCACTTCTTTAATTTTAGTTTATGCTTGACTTAGTCTCATTTGGTACACTATCATGAAGTGGATTAATCCATTTCATAATTTAATTACATGAAAACCTTGTTATAATCCAATTCGGATCGTGTTTTTTTTTGAATCGGAAATGACGTTATTTTTTTCTCCCAATCTCAAAATAATACGAAAATAATCTACTTTTTAGACCACAACTAAATATGTAAGTGTATGAATTTTGCCTCAACCGTTCACTTACCCGCTTGTTTATATATAAAACTAACAGCTATCTTTTATTTATTTCTTATTCAACAGCAAACATCATGAGTTACGCTGCCAAAGCATCAAACGCTATTAAGACCCTCGGTGAGAGAGGCGGTTCATCTCTTGCTGCCATCAAGAAAGTATTGGCTGCCACAGGACCTGTTAATGCTGTAAGTAAAATTTCATATGAATTTATAAATGTTTAGACTGTATAATCTTCACATGCGTTTGACCTAAAAATTACCGGCAAATAGAAATTCAAGTTTCCTTATCTAACCCTCTACTTTCCTACTGAATTCTTTATGATTACTTCAAAAAAAATACTGCTATCAATTAATTTAATAAAAATACTTCTATCAATTATATTATCTTCTAATAGCCTGCATTAAACTTAGCACTTAAGAAGGGAGTTGCCAGCGGTGTCTTCACTAAAGTTAAG
>JACKZZ010004663.1_pt1 | contig 16916 bp, 9 predicted proteins | sample 8027871 | NCBI WGS metagenome assembly JACKZZ01 (sample SAMN15724774, study PRJNA655200) | protist metagenome | isolation source: fluorescence activated cell sorting (FACS) single amplified genomes of... | place: USA: West Boothbay Harbor, Gulf of Maine | collected 2000-07-19
TTTAACTTTCTTTATTATTCACATTTTCATTTTTAATGCTATATGCATGTTAAATTAAATATCTCTTTCTTCTTCTATTATTATAGTATTATCTTCTTCCACATCGCGGATCCATCACCACCCCACAACTCATCATCTTCTTCTTCTTTCTTTCTTCTTTAATATAATTTTCTTCATTTCTTTCTCATGACGATGCACAACTAACCATGGGATAGATTGAAAAGAAGAGGTGTTTCAAACGCATATAGTACTTAGAAATCAAAACACTCTCGTAAGAATATTTTTTAAAATTCTGTAGTACATTTTAGAACTACTTCCTTTAAGCAAACGTTTACCGACCATCAACATGCTTCTTTCAGTGACGGCGAAACAGGTGGCCAAGCGCGCCTCGGCTCTGCGGGTCTCTGCACGGACTGCCGTGCGCGCCTTTTCGGCGGAAGTCGGAGAACGCCCGGAACCACAAGTGTGCGACTCGCTCACCCAGATCGGATCACGTCGCATTTACTCCGCGGAGCACGACATGTACCGCGAAATGCTTCGGTCCTTCTACCAGGAGAAGGTCGTTCCGTACCACGCAGAGTGGGAGGAGGCCGGCGAAGTGTCCCGAGACCTCTGGAAAGACGCTGGCGCCAACAGCATGCTCGGCGTAACGATGCCAGAAGAGTACGGCGGCCTTGGTGTAGACATTCTATACAGTTCCGTCAACTGGCAGGAGCAGAGCTACGCCGGGACCACGGGGCCAGGCTGGGCGCTGCACAGCGAAATCGTGTGCCCGTACATTCTGAACTACGGCACGGAGGAGCAGAAGAGCGAGTACCTTCCGAAGTTGTGCTCAGGGGAATGGATCTCCGCCATCGCCATGACCGAGCCTGGCGCAGGCTCCGACCTTCAGGGCATGAAGACCACGGCCATAAAGGACGGAGACGACTATGTCCTTAACGGAAGCAAAGTTTTCATCACCAACGGGTGGTTGGCAGATTTGGTGATCGTATGCGCCAAAACGGACCCGTCCCAGGGCGCGCGCGGCATCAGTCTGTTTCTTGTGGAAGCGTCCGCACCAGGATTCAAGAAGGGCAAAAAACTTAAAAAGATGGGAATGAAGGCACAAGATACCGCAGAGTTGTTCTTCGAAGACCTTCGTGTCCCCAAATCCGCCCTGTTGGGAAAAGAGGGCATGGGCTTTGCATACCTCATGCAAGAGTTGCCGCAAGAGCGCCTGCTTATTGCGGACATGGGGGTTGCCGCAGCGGAAGCGTGCTACGAGTGGACACGGGACTACATCAAAGAGCGCAAGGCGTTCGGCAAGACGCTGAGCGATTTGCAAACCATCCAGCACCAAATGGCCACCATGAAGACCGAAATCGTCCTGGGACGAACGTTTGCTGACCATTGCCTCGAACTCCATGCAGCTGAAAAGTTAGATAACGAGACGGCAAGCATGGCCAAGTACAAATTGACAGATTTACAAATGGAAATCGCGGACCAGTGCGTACAGCTGCACGGTGGCTGGGGGTACATGTGGGAGTACCCCGTCGCTCGCGCCTATGCGGACGGCAGAGTCCAGAGGATTTATGGCGGTGCAAACGAAATCATGAAAGAGTTGATTGCCCGCAGCATATAAAATGTTTTTCATCAATCATATTTTCCTCAACAGTTTTAACCTCTGAACCCCGAATTTAGTTTTTTCGTACCGTACGAATATTAGTTTACCTTCATTAAATTTGTTTTTTAGTTTACCTTCTTTGTTTTTGCGTGTTCTCGGGGACCTGTTGTACAGGCACAGGTGCCTGCTGTGGTACGGAGAATGGCCGAATTATTAGCCATATGCACCACAGTCCCACACGCCAACCACCAAAAAAATAAATACAACGTCTTTGTGATAGAAACGTTGATTTACGATTTAGATTTAAATGCCATCTTTCTTATTGAATCTTCATCATCTTTCTTATATGCGTGCTTATTAATATTTATTCGCCTGTACATATACTGTTGATTTAGAAAAAGACAAGAATTAGGTAGGGAAAATACCCCCCCCCCTATTTTTTGACCGACACCATAATGTCATCGCCAGGGGGCGAAGCGAAACACAGGGTTCTATTAATCGGCCTTGAGTTCATTGACCCGATATTTTCGGGGAATGGTATTTACTCACGGACGATCGTGCGCTCCCTAATAGTGACAGCAAATTACAAAGTACACGTACTATGTGGTAGGCCTGAATCGGAGAAAGACGAACCGGTTCGCGTTTCAAGCCACGAATTGCAAAAAGCGCAAGAGAGTGGGGACCTTACAATTACTGCGATCCCGTTGCCGGTATGGAAGAAGCTTGACGCAGATTCATCGTGGCAAACATTTGGGCAAAAAGCATCGCTCCATGTCAAGACGATTGTGGACACCTTCAAACCAACAGTAGCGTTTGGGGTAGATTGGACATCAGCGCTGCCTTACCGCAACCTTGGGTTAAAGCAGCGTGGGGTCCCTTATGTGCTTTTCGTATTTCGGTCGTTTAGTGCACAAAACGGAATGAAGAATGATAGGCGCGCGTGGTACGTGGAGAAAGAGACGGAGGCCGCAGAGGTCTCCAACAGTTGCGTTGTTTTGAGCGAAGTCGACAAGGTATGGAACGTAGACCAGTACGATTGCGCGTCCCCTTTAAACGTGTTCACGTTGAACCCGCCATTGCGCGAAGATTTTCATGACATGTGGGAGCAGATCCCGAAGGAGGACGGGTTACCAAGGAAATATGTGACCTGTTGCTCCCGGCTGGAGAAGAGCAAGCGACCGGATTTGTTTGTAGATATGGTGGTGCACTGTTCCGAATTTTTGAAAAAGCACAAGTACGTGCCTTTGTTGATCGGTTCCAGAACCGATGCCGAGTATAGCGACATGCTGGTGAAGAAATTGACCGATAACTTTGCAGCAGGCGAATTTAAAGTGTTACCGTTCCAAAAGGACCCGGAGGTTTTGATGAAGGTTTGGCAACAGACGTTGCTGAACGTGCACCCAGCGTTGTATGAGAGCTATGGGATGACCATCGTGGAAGCCGCAGCATTTGGGTGCCCGACGTTGCTCGATTCGGGGGGGAGCATAGGTGCTACAGATTTGATAAGTGAGGATAATATGAGGTTTACGGTCGACATGGCGAACACGGAGCTTGCAAGCGATTGTATGGCGTCGATTTTGGGCGATAGTGCGGAGAAGCGGGAAGTACTGTTTCAAGCAGGGCGGCGGGCACAACAGCAGAGCTTGGGGTGGTCGCACGTTGAACACTGCAAAAAGATGCAAACTATCATCGAACAAAGCGTTTAGAGAGGGGTGCACAAGAAGGCGGCCTCAAAAATATATCTTCATATTGAAATGATACGAAATGTCTTTAGTGAATAATTTCATTAAAAAATGAAAACCATATCATAAAAACAAATTTAAGTAAATTTAAAATGTGAAAAACTAAAAAAGAGAATTATATTAAAACCAAATTAAAGAAGTAAAATTTTGCATTTGTCAGAGTACAAACTATTTTAGGGACACGGTTGCTGTAGTATAGATGACCACAAACTTCAATTTGTTTCTTAATTCTTAAGCAACCTTTGAGACTTCCAACATAGTTTCTACATCCACTAGTTTCACGCGGTCCTTCCCAGATTTTTCTCCCAGGTCCATTTCGAGCTGATCGATCCTGGAGTACCCGTCCCAATCCACCACATTGTGGGTTGTTAAAACGGCGTCCATCCCTGGGTGGGAGGCCCCTAGTTTGAGTTCTGAAAACAGGCCGTCCGATATATCTTGGACAATTGCTCGAACGGTTTCTCGTGCATCCATGATATTGGTGCCAATAATACCCGATGGGCCACGTTTGACCCATCCCGAGCAGTAGACTCCAGCCAGAGGCCCCTTCGCGGATCCTTCGTGGACACGTCCTCGGGCATTTGGCACGACACAACTATCGTGGTCAAACGGCAGGCCTTCCATGGCCGTTGACTGGTACCCTACGCCAGTAATGACCATGTCGCACGGTATGATCTCTAAATCGTCCTTGTCTGTTACGACCGCGCGCTGAGAACCAGCAGGGCCTTCCAACTTTGTCTTCTCCAACTGCAACGCACCTACGTGCTTCAGGTTACCTTCGCGGGGAAGCATGGCTGTAGGGGAGCGGAAAAATCGGAGGGATATGCTTCTCTCTGCTTCTCCCCCTGGTCCCTTTGGCGACTCTACATGCTTTTGAAGAAGTGCGTCCATACGTTTCTTTGCCCGGAACTGTTTTATCTCTTCCTTTGAAGCGTCTGTTCGGCCATTTTCAAGGTCCGCCTCGTCGATAATAAGGTCGCACCCTGCAAGCTGTGTCAGTTCTCTCATTTCTTTCATGGTGAACGCCGCTTGCACGTGCCCGCGCCGGCCAATGACATAAACATTTTCCACCGCACTCTTGGACAAGATGTCGACCGCATGCTCTGCTATGTCGGTGCTCTTTATGTCCTCTATGCGTTTTCCTAAAATGCGCGCACAGTCAATCGCAACATTACCTTGCCCAACGATAGCGACCGTTTTCACACCGGACAGGTCTACGTCCAAGTCTCTATGCTCTGGCAGTCCATTGTACCAGTTCACAAACTCCCTCGAGGTGTAAACGCCCGCGAGCTCCTTTTCCCCGGGGATATTCAGAAACCTGTCTCCATCTGCGCCGTGGGCAAACACGACACAGTCGTACGCATCGCGCAGCGTCGACACTGCAACATCCTCACCAACCTTCACATTCCCCCAGTATCGAACCCGTTCGTCCGACGCTATGTTGGAAAAATCTTTCTGGACGCTCTTTACTTCAGGGTGATCTGGCGCAACCCCGTACCTCACAAGACCGAAGGGCACCGGCAATGCCTCGAATATGTCAACGGTTGAACCAGGGTGGTCTTTCAGCAGGTATTTTGTCGTGTAAAACCCAGCCGGCCCAGAACCAACCACTGCCACGCGAAGGTCCGCACTAAACGACCGACCAGCAACGTTCCCTGCCCTGCGACAAACAGTAGCAGCCGTCAGCCTCGATCGATGACCAAAACGTTTGAACATTTTCAACGCCACAATATGTTCTACAAAAAAAACTCCGGTCGAACGATACTTTCTCCTTCCTTTCCTTTTTTTAAAGTCTCGCACTACCGCCCCCCCACCCCCCTCTTTGGTTGGTCGTTAAAAACATATCTAATTTAATCATTCGATTCCACTGAAAAATAGCAATAAAGAGTTGGCTGGACGAGGAGGAGGAGGGTTAGAAGGAGGAAGAAGAGGCAAGAGTGGTCTTTTCAGAGAATTAAGTATTTATCCACAGTCGGGATTGTTGTTCCACGATACTAAAGGCGAAGAATAATATATGTAATTAAAACCAATTTTAGTTGAAAACAAAGTATTTATAATTTTCAATCTACAGACACAACCATCCTTAATTTCAATTAATTTCTTGCTATTGGGTGTATTATTCTGTTCTAAAAAAAAACGAAGGAAGAAAAGAAGAAGAAGGAAGAAAACGAAGAAGAAAAACGAAGAAGCATTACAATACAATACAAATGGGAAGCTGTACGAGGATTATTAAATTGAAATGATTCTTATTATTATATAAATAGAACGACTAGAGTTCTAATAATAATAGCACAAAAGTGACAACTACTTCGAATTGTATAGACTAATACATTATTATAACTAACTAACTCCTCTAACTCCTCTAGAAAAACATAATAATAGTAATTAGTATTAAATAAAATAAAACACATGACAATGCATCCATCCGTCCAAGAAAACAACTGTAGATATACTATACTGTTAGTACACATTGAAACAATGAGACAACTGACTTACTTGACAAGAATTCATTTTACAAATTTTGGTTGCAGGAAACATTTCAACATTAATAGTAGAATTTGGAGTTAAAAGTGTGTTTACAGTTAGCATACATACCAACGGATCATCATGTCTCGTGGAACCGTTGGCATTGTACTGTGCAGTCTGGTACTGTGCAGTCTTGTGCTTGCTGACGGGGCAAGTAGTGAGAGTATGGGGATGGAAGCACTTGGGGCAGGGGACAGGAACCTCTTTACCTCTACAATAGGATGGACGGGCCACAAATTGTCCCATAAGCAACGGGAAGATCTTCACACTGCTGGAGCGAAAAATGGCGAAGGCGAAGAAAAAGGCGGATCGGGAAATTAAAAAGTTAGGCAAAAAGCTGGACAAGCAATTAAAGCAATGCGAAGCGAAAGCAAAGAAGGACTTCAACAAGCTGAAGAAGGATATGGGGAAGAAAGCAAAGAAGATGGGAAAGAAGATGGGCAGAGACTTTGAAAAATGCATGAAGAAGTTTAATTAAAGTTTACTGTCACAAGAAAAAAATGTACAAAAATTATATATAATTAAATCAAAAAATTGACTGTTACTATTTTTAAGTAAATTAAAATTTAGCGTCTTCATCATGTACCGCGAAATGAATCTGCTCCGTTTGTCCATTAAATGTTTACGTTTAAAATTAATAAGGTAAAGTAGTACAACGAGCACCTCTAAAACAATTACGCCGCTGCTTTGAAAATCACAAGGAATGAGTCATCTATGAGTGGGACACCGGATGAGGATGTTGATTATGGGTCATGTGGAAGCAGTGCTAATCCATCTACTGATTCAGATCATAAATGGAGTACATCTGAGAATGATAGTCAAGACTAAGTGACAAGGGTATATCGATTAGTAAAACAAAAAGAGCAAAAATAAGTTCACAGTACATTAATTTTAGTTTTAATTACTTAAAAATAACAGCCAATTTTCTTGTTTTTTTTATTAGTATAATAAAAATACGATAGTAAAATTAAAGTAAAATAAAAAAACATTAATTATTTATTAGTTTTAAATAATATAATATTAATTCTTACAGTTTTTGACCTGTCACTATTACCCAATTATGGTGAAAGCAAATAGTTTTGTTGCCATCGTCATCAATGTCATGAAATAAGCCCATTCCCGTAAGAGGGGTCTCAGTGTCTAGTTCCTCGTGCACAATTTCTTCAATAATAGCTTTATTTTCAGGAGGAGTGTTCGTAGAGTCCATCCACCCCTCCAACGTCAGAGAGTTTTGGAGAACCGACCTTGGTACCATGCCGTCTTTCCCTGGCAGTACTGGTACTAACGCCACGTCCCCATTGTCTACAAGGAGGCTTTCAATTTCTCGAACCGTCAAAGCACTTGCATGGGACGGATCACGGAGTCTCTCTAGCGTGTTTTGCATTCTAGCAAGAACAGGGTCTTCGTGAGCAGTTAAATCTACCAAGGCGACGTGGCCATGTTGTTTGCAGACTCGGATCATTTCGCCGACCTGTTTCTCTGGCTCAGGAAAGTGGTGAATCGCAAGTCGACAGACAACTAAATCGAATGACTCATCCGGGAACGGAAGGTCTGCCGCATCTCCAATAACAAACTCAATATTTTCGTGCCCTTCAGAACTTGCCTGTTTTTTCCCTTCCTCCAACATCTCTGGTGTAATATCAACTGCTGTGACGGAGGAGCAAAGAGGTGCAAGTGTCCGGGCAAAAATGGCGGTGCCAGCGGCAACATCTAAGGCAACCGTCTCCTTTTTGAGACGCGGCAACATTATTTCTATTATCCATTTCATAATATGTTCGGAGCTGGATTTGTATCTAGCGGACCAATTGCTCTCGAAAATTGGCGCTTGCTTTCGGAATTCATTTTTGACGTACCCGAGATTCGACGTCCCCAAGCACCGTCTTTTACAAGTTCGAACGGCCGACAAAACCCGAGGGTTCCCAAAGAGCATTTCCTTGCGTACTTTGTCCCTGCCGAATAAGTCTCTGTTGCAAATGTCACTCTTCCTAAAAATTTATATCCACTGTAACAAACACGTGCAATTTTCAAGAAACAAAAAAAATTCGATTCCACTTTTCTACCCCAATCTCGTTTTATAATATATTGCCCAACAAAAAGTACTGAAAAAACTCATTGTTGAGATGATGCCTGACGACGACTTCTTCTTCAACCTCGACGAACTGGTGATGAACAAAACCCCTATTACATTTCAGTCTATATTGACTTATAATATTTTAGAATACATTAAAGTGATTTCTCATTTTAAATTTCAAATTGCATTGAATATCATCATATCCTGTCCCTCAAATAGATAATATATATAGGCATAATCAATAATATGGTAATAAAGAATACAAATATATACCCTATTACTAACCATATAATATAAAAATGGGAAAAAGACGTTGTTGTTGATTCCGGAGAATAAAACGATAGATTCGCGAATCAAAATGGTGCGTGATGAGGAGTGTGGTAATAATTAATAATAATAATAAATAAAAAAATAAAAAATAATAATCGATCATAACTGACACGTTGATCGATGCTATTACTATATTAAACAATCAGATTTTTCAAAAAAAAGAAGAAGAAGAAAAAAAGAAGAAGAAGTCGTCTGTCTGTCTGTCTCTGTCTGGTCGGTAGAGTTGTTTGTCTTCTTCTGATACAGTTTTGATTTATGTCATTCCTATTCGTTCATGTTCATGAACAATAATGTTATTTACAGAAAATCAAACTGCATTCAACATAATATTTTAAATTGGAAAAGCAAAGCACAAAAATTAGCGAAACGATTTAGAAAAGATGGCAGCTGCGGCATCCTACCTTCAGGTGCCTTCCACCCAAAAAGAATTTGTCGGATGGCAAACGACTTTCAAGCTAGTACGCAACCTTCTCAAGGGTGACGAAAAGTTCTTCACTGTAAAATTGAGCAATCCAAAAATTCAGGAACGGGTTGTATCTGTCTACGGAGCAGTTGATTACCTCGTCAAAATTGGTTTTGTGAAGGATGACGCCAACCAAGTTTTGAAGTTTCAGGGGACCCCGAACGTTGACACCGTAAACCTAGAAATGAAGGCCTTGGAAAACCTTTTGGGCCGATATTCAGCGGCGAATAACGAGAACAAATCTAGCCAGAAAGTGGATGTCACGTTGCTCTCCAGAAGCTCAAAATCGCAAGTGCGGGCAAAAGAAGAAGCAATGCGAAAGGAGAAAAGGCGGCAGGAGCAGATGCAGAAAAAGGCCCTTTTGAAGAACTTCGAAGCGGACAAAAAGGCGAGAGCGCAACCAGGTTGGGAAGCCAAGGTTTCGGCAGCGCGGTCTAAAACTGGTGCGGCCATAAATAAGTTTGATGACACTGTATACAACACCTAAACTTCCCAATGGATAAATTAATTTGCAGCTTGCAAATGTCTCACCGAGATTTTCCATTTCCCAAACAATTGATTTCCCATTTCTACGTTTTGAAAATAGAATTTTGGGAAACATGATAGCTGCGAAGATGAAAAGAGGAATGATGTTAAAAGATAACGCCGTAAATATTGTTATTAAGTGTGTGTTTAAATCTGAAATTTTTTACGAACTTTTAAATTTGAAGTGAAGCTAACCTTTCTTGGACAGAAGGAGCAGATGAAATTCGCGGTACACGAAGAACATTTAAGTTTTAATTACTTAAATAACAGCCATAATTTTGTTTAATTTAATCATCCAGCGAACAAAGCATTGCTACTCCCGCCTTTATCCAATCATTTTGCGAATTTGTTTCTGTCATTGGTATGTCAATCATCATCACAAAGTTGGTGGATGCCCCAGTCGTTGAAAGCATGCCTTGGCGGGCACTTGTTTTGTAGGTTGGGCATACGTACACGTGTCTGTCTTGAATCTTCAACGTTTCTTCAACAATGAGCCATATTTGTGGCATTTCCATGAATAGAACTCTCGGATCACTGTCCACTAATCCCCCCGTTTTCCTTTCATCGCCGCCGGCGGACCCATCTGCCCCCCCGTCCCATTTTGCGCCTTGCAAGAACAAGCCGGAGATATAAGCACCACGCGGCGGTTTGTCGGGCAATTCTTCTCCAATTGCCATGACCTGGAAATCATACGAGAGCAAGTCGATGGCTATTCCAGTCGCACGAGCGTAGTTTTGGCGGGTACCTGTCAAAAAGGATTGAGTGAAGAAGAATCCACTCACCCAGTACACTACTGGGCTGTTTTCCTTCACCCATAAATTGATGAAGTCCAATCGCATCAGAAAGTCGGACACCCATCCCCCAACCGGTTTTAGCGATGGATAACTGACGGCAGTCCATAGTTTAGGCACAAGGCCATTGACAAGGCTGTTCCCCATGTTTTCAAGTTCTTCAGACATCAAGACCTCGCCCACAATTGCCCGTTGAACATTCCGTAACGTGGTCCGCACGCGAAACAGTAGTTTGTCAAACCTCTCAGATTCCTGAGTTAGAATGGTGTTCATACTGTCTTCAAATATGGTGGGGTATGCGACTGCTATTGCTTCTAAATCAAACTGCTCCGGCATTCGTTTTTCTATTTCATTTGCTACACGGGCAAGTTTCTGCTCCCATGTTTCGCCACCACCCCCGGCCGTTCGCGGTTGCAGCTCCAAAAGTGCCCCAAGAATCGTTGTTGTTTCCAAAATAGCACTGGTAATCGCCGCGTTGTCGTGCAACCCATAGCACTCGGGACCTTCTAAAAGTGGCAGAGCCCTGACAAATTTCATCGTCGCCGCATGGTCTCCCTCCGGCGGGGCGTAGAATAGCCCACTAGGAGAGAACCTGTAATTGTCGTCCATGATATCTTTATTTTCAGTGTAAAAGTAGGACAGGATAGTCTTCATGCAGCGCCGATCCTTGTCATCTGTCACTCGCCCCCCATAATTGCACTCTCCAACGCAGTAATTTAGCATTCGGTAAGGTATCAATTCGTACTCGTCAACAAATAATTTCAATTGATCGAGAGAAATGCTAAGGTCGGGAATGGAAAAGCTGTATCTGATATTCCAGCCTAGGGGACCGAACTTTATCCGTTCGGATACGGTTGCGTGGAAGAAACACAGGGCAAAAACAAGTTTCTTCAATGCCTTGGGATTACGGGTATCCTCCAACCAATCTGGTTGAATCATCGTGTAGCTCCCTTGCAAACTCTGGCGCATACCACGTGGGGGTTCCAAAGTCATTTTGACCCCATTTTGCAAAACGGAAACAGGAAATTTTGGAAACGGCATAGTCGTTAACCACATTCGAAAGTTCGCATGTGTATTCTTTGTCGTGATCTCTTCGCACAGCTTCTCCAGTGTTGGCAACCAACTCTCCCCTAAGTCGCAATTTTGAAGGCATACCCATAACCCTTTGTCTCTACCAAGCTGTATTGCCTTTTCTGCACGGGGACCTTGGCCCTGTCCCAAAGAGATGCACAAGAACTTGCTCGAATCATTCATCTCCATTTCGTCCGCCAAACGATTGAGAACAGTCATCGGATCCGCCCCTGACGTGAGCACAAACATAATCGGAGTCTCGCACGTAGACACTTCATACGAAACTCTTAAATCAAATGATGGGGGGTCGACAAATTGAGGTCCTATTGTTTCTGCAATAAACCCAGTCATATTGGGCACGCACTTATCTGGCCGAATGCAGCGTAGCACCATCAGTTGTTGAAAACCGTCAAGGCGGGGGAACCGCTTTTTTATTAACTCTATAGGGTTGTCATGTTCAAATATATTTTGCCAATCACCGAGGTTAGACTTGATATCGTCGGCAATTCCTTTAAACTCTTCACCTACTTCTTCAATACCGATCAAGTCGCCCCAAGCTTTATTTTCCAACCATCGAAGACCTTTATTATTTGGGTTTGGCTGAGCCAGCTCAACGGCTGTGTTACCGGAGAGAAAATATTTTAGTTGGGTTGGGTTCATTTTTTTCTCCCCTACCATAATTTTACTGCACATTAAGAAACTGAATAAGAGTTTGGTTTTCTCGAATAAAGAACGGCAGACATTCACGTACAGCACCTCGGTAAACGTGTCAATAAGTGATTGGAGTCGCTTGTCCAACTTTTTGGTTACCTCAGCTTTTGAAATTGCTAGCAGGAATAGGTTCACATACCATTCCAAACTGTACTGATACATTGAATCGACGGCGGCAAGGTCTGCAATGCAAAAGAACAGTTGGGAGACTCGAAATGCAACAATCTCGTAACTTTGCCGGGATTTATCCACGCGTTCGCGGACTTTCGCAGCTGCAGCAACAGCTTTCTCAATTTTATTTGACGTGATTTTACTTTGGGACAACGTTTCGATTAAAACTGCATCGTCTAAAATGTTCCCCTCAGCTTTGGCCAGTAGCTCCAAAATGGTATCTTCGATTTCCTTTAACTGGCGCTTGTTGTCCGCATCTTCCAAAACTAACTTTACCATCTGTTCTTCCAAATCGGGACGTTCTTCCTTGACCGTTACGCCAAGCATCTGATCCATGAGCCCATCTTCTGTGGCCATAAAATTGAGCAGATTTACTTTTACCACCGTTTCTGGTGGGTAATGTGGGTTCGGCAAACGGGATGTCATGTACAATTTAAAGCCTTCTTCGTAGGCAACCATATTGTCCCCAACTTTAATTGATGGCGTTCCACCCACTTTGACAATTTGCTTCAGAAGAACACTTTCCAATACTGGATCAATTGTTTCAGGGACGTTTTCCAGCAGACACGGGTTTCCAAACTGAATTGAGTTTTCGATTGTCCTGACAAATGTTGATTGCGACTGCTTGCAAACTTTCAGTTGGTTTGGCTTTTCCATATTCTTTATCCACTTGTTTGCTTGCATTTGTGGGTCGATCATTAATGGCCATCGGTCCGATAAGGTTATCATAATCGCATTACTGACCGAGAACTGGTCGTTTGGTAGTTTATCAATATTCCATTTGCGAATCACAACCGGTTCGCCCAGTGTTTCTACCAACGAAAAGTTCTCTGCGCACGTAATGTTCTTTGAGGTAAGCATACCAGACCACGCCTTGATTGCATTATCGCGGTAGCTCTGCACGAAACAACCCATGTAAGCAATTAGACCAGACGACAAGACAATGTCGCCAGTAATATTACCGTACTGAATGGTTAGGTCTTCCACAAACTGGCGCCATCTGTCGCGTTCACCACCAAGACCACTTATTAATTTTTCGGCTCTTTCTAGTCGATCAGCACACTGTTTAACATCAAACTCAAGCTTATTCTTGTAATCGAGAGTGTCCTGAAGTTCTTTCTGCAAAGCGTCAAGGTTATCTTGGACTATTTTCAACTCTGCCTGTTTCGCTGCTAGCTCTGTTTCTGCTGCTGCTAAGTCAGTCGAGGCTTTCGCCAACGCAATACGTTTGGGCTCTACCTCTTTTGCCACCTTGTCGTACATGATCATCGCATGGACCCACTGGCACAACCCAGCGCACGCTTTCGATGCTTTCTTAATTAATGCCGGAGTGAAATCATCTCTTTCACAGAATAAACCAACTTTTTCTACAATTTCAACGTCGATATTGTCTCTGTCATAAGCCATTAACTTGGGCAAAAATTTAGGATCTCCGAGAAGTTCTTTCTGGGCAACCGGCCAGTAATCGTTTATTTTACGGGAGGGGTTATCTGGGTCTTTCACACGTGCAGGTTTTACTGCAAACATGAGACAGACAGCTTCCATGGTGACTTTCACGCCGTGCGGAGGATTCTTCATGGCCTTCACCTCGGTAATATCACCTTTCGTCAGCGAATTAAGCGCTTTTTCCGCAGATTTTAGCGCTGGGATTGCAACGGCGAGCATGTCTTCACACTCCGATTTCATCGTGGCAGCCTCTCGTTTTGTTATGTCACATGCAGCGACAATCTTGTCTACAGCTTCAACTTGTACACCAACAGTCTTTTCCTCCGCTTGTACTACAACGAGCTTTTCGGCAGTCTCTTTTTGCGCCACTTTCAACTTCGGTTGGAGCGCTTCTAGCTCCTCCTGCATACCAGCCACTTGCTCAGCAGTTTCTAATATTTTTGTAAGTCCATTTTGATAACGATCACGCTTTTGCGATACTTCGTGGCGTTTCTTTCCTATAAGGGTCTTGAATGTCTTGATTAGGGCCAGGTAGCTCGTAGGCGTAACGTAGTAGTACCGCCGAAGCTCCTCCAAATATAAGGATGCCATTTTAGAGACACGCATCTGCATGTCAACGCAAGTTTCAACGACTGCCAGGCGCTCATCATCTTCCATGGTCAAATCCTTCAAGAAGAACATTGCCACAGAACGCAATGCCTCGTCCGGCCAGTTCAAAAACCAGTCTATTGTACAACAATTAATCAAAGAAGGAAACATGCGCAATCTCGTGCGAAATGCACTTCCAACTGGACTAAATGCGAGGCAAATGTGAAGGTTTTCTCGGCATTTCTGTACAAATAACTTGAGCAGCTGCGTAGACGTGGCGTCTTTCATTCCCATCTCCACTGCCACTTTAGATAAAGTCTCGCAGATCATATTCTTTTCATCTATTGGAAAAATATTTGGGACCTCGCCAGTATTGAGGATATTATTAATGTCTTCGACAAAATCTTCTTGTTTAATCTGTGTGTCACTAAACAGAAACACCGTGGGTTTGCATTGTTCACCGGCTAGACGAAGCACCGTCTTCAGATCTTCGCGCCACTCATTCATACCATAGACTTTTGTGATTTCGATCTCGAACAAGGTCATATCTGAAATGAAAATGGCTAACGTGGTCAGACTCTTCCTCCCACTCCCACCGACGCCAACAAGCAAAGCATTCCCATAAGGCTGCTGAATGACTCGTGCAATTCTTGAACAATGTTCGATCGCATTCATAAACAGTACCAAATGCATGGGCTTTGGGTACATGTTATTGTAGTCATCCAAGTACTCGTTCATTACCGTGCTCAATTTTTCATGGTCTGTGAATTCAATGTAATTCCGCCTCTCAGGGTCTACCTGCGGGTCAATGAAGTTACCAAATATCAGGCCTTTTTCGCCCGCAACACTTTTCCAATCTTTTTTGAAGTGATCTTTGCATCCCCGCTCTAACATTTCATCGAACATTAGTCTATCCTCTTCGTTTATCAAACGGTCACGAAATACCCGCATACATTCGTGACCCCATAAACGAATCATTTCACTCGCGTCATTCATTAAATCGCCGTTTGCAGTGGACACTCCCTGGAACACTTTTGCCAAATCTCGCAGATTGTACGTGTAATGAGATTTTAAAGGCGTTGGGAGCAGTATTTTTCCGACTTCGTCATAAACCTCTATGGTTGCCGCCACCATGGGGTCATTCAGTTTCTTGATGCTAGTACCAAATCCTGACAAGAACCAATCGCAAACCGAACTAAAAATCTGCTTTAAGGAACTGGCATTGAACGGGACAATGTTGATCATGTTGAAATGTCTGACATACCGTTGCGTTATACGTGTTTTACCGCCACCGGGCGGACCCATTGCGCATATAAACTGAATATCAATGATACGCTTAAAGGCCCATGTGGGATCTAGTCTATCGTACCAACCCTGGTGATCCATCCAAGCGCGTAAAATTTCGATCGGGGGTTGGGCACCGTATTCTTCTTTCTTCGGCATGTTAAGGTCGTCTACAAACACCGTTGCCTTAAACCCCGGTGATGGGCCAAACACTCCTTTTCGGCGCTTCCCTAACTTTCCATCAATAATATCCTGGGTCTGGTTTGCGGTGGTTTGGGCAGAAAAGTTCACAAAAATGGGGGTAAATTTTGTTTTATCTAATTTCCCGTCGACCAACTTCTTAATGAAAGCTGATTTTCCTGTGCCTGTTTCCCCAGTAACCAAAACTTGCTTGCCACATAAAACAAGGAGCTCCACAACACTTTCCGTTCGGACGGTATCAATAGTTGGCACAATAATATCGGCAAACTTCATCTCTTTGGGAATAGAATAACCTTTTCCTTTTGGCATCCATCCTTCCCATTTCCCTTTCCTGCAGTCAAATTTGTAATCAAATACCATCCCCGACTCCGGGACACCGTCAATAGCATGGCGGCCCGCCAAGCAGTCCCCGTCGTAAGATGGGTTCTTTGCAACGAACAAGTTCCATCTCTCGTCTTCTTGAATGGTTCCCATAATAGCTTGGCGAAGTAGATCGTCGAATATTTTTCTTCCTGCAGTGTTACAGACTCCACCAACAGACCATATTATACAAAAGATTGTAAGGTTTTCAATCCATTTAGGAACATCTTTGTCGGCAGGAAACTTTTCCATTTTTGTGAAATAACACGACATAAGTTTCATGGTGTTGTTGGCGAGTTCCATAACAGTGATCGGGGTTGGGATTTTGGTGTACTGATTGATAAAAAAAATTGAAGGCTGCATTAGCCACATGTAAACGGCTTCGATAGTAGCGGTATGTTTTACAAGTCCTTCGGGTAATTTTTCTAACCACGAGTCCAACAGTGGCCTCCACCCTAGCCGTCCTGGCTCCATGTAAACAACGCCAACGCGGCTAACTGTTGCCGGTGATGCTTCGTCTAAGTCTTCTGGTTCAAACATCATCGTCATATATGGGCTCATTTTAACAATCTCTCCACTTGTTAAGCACAGCTTTTTATTATCGTCGAGCACAGTGTTCATACTTTCGATCCACAGCGTATCTACTGGCCCGTCAAACATGAGCCACACCTTCTTCCCAGATAACTCTTTCGAAGAATCGCGGTACACAATAGCCAGCACACCATCGTCCCACTCATGTGAGTTAGGGTCAAATGCTCCGTACAACTGGGTCGATGCGACACTTTTTGGGTTAATCGTATGGATCTCCACATCCGGGGGGAAATCTTCACCTTCGATTCGTCTCAACGATTCTGCTAAGACTCGAAGGATGGAAGTTTTCCCTGCAAAGCCTTGGCCTACGATCATAAGACCGTGACGAACCGCTACAGTTTCGTACAATTGGATTGTGCTTTTAATGAAAGAGTCAACTGGCTGAAGACCAAGATCTTTACTGACTTCTTTCATAGTGGGAATAAGGGGGCCATAATCCGGC
>JACKZZ010019127.1_pt1 | contig 16914 bp, 10 predicted proteins | sample 8027871 | NCBI WGS metagenome assembly JACKZZ01 (sample SAMN15724774, study PRJNA655200) | protist metagenome | isolation source: fluorescence activated cell sorting (FACS) single amplified genomes of... | place: USA: West Boothbay Harbor, Gulf of Maine | collected 2000-07-19
TAGTTTCTGAACCATCTCGTCCAGGAAAACCGCTACCAATGCGTCCAATTCCACGGGTGTCCTTGCCCCTCCCATCGGATACTATCGCAAGCGCGTTGCGCGTTCACGACTTTTGTCAAAGATTATCACAACCTCTATCCTTAAATACCACGACATTCGAGGAGTTTTACATGGCTGTGCTTAACACGCAAGAGCCAAATCACATCGAAGCGTCGATATACGTGGCATTACTATCCGTCGTACTAGAAAGCGCTGACGAAGCGGAAGACGAAGATTTGGATGCCAGGGGATCCTCCCATCGAAGTAGAAGTGGAAGTGGGGGCGATGAGATGGATGATCATGTGATCAAACCCCTCGGGAACGGTATGCCTGTTGTTGAAATGTTAACGACATTGAATTACTCAGAAATTATGCGAGCATATTTTATGTCAAAACCAGAAGTGCTTGAAGTACACGGCACACCGTCTGTCCATTCTGCACTGTTGTCGCTTGGCAGCCGGAACCAAGATTCATGGGAACTGCCCGTTCGAGAGAAGATTGCCCTTTTCGCCATTCTTGTCGATATTGCCCTTGAAACAGAGTTTGTGGCGGATGCTCTGAATGACATCAATACAGAATTTACGGAGGCTCGTCGAGATCATTACGCAGAGATACGCGAAGAGAAGGAAGCTCGTTTGAAAAAAGCGCGTGCTGCCATTGCGAGGAAAGAAAAGAAAGCTCGTGGTGAATCGAGCAGTGATGAATCACGTGACTCGGAAGAGTCTGGTGAGGATACCTCTACAGATGATGAACCGGACGACGCAGACATGCAGCTCGTAACCGCCTCTACAGTGACAGATTTGAAAGGAAATAATAATGGCGCTGAGGACGGGGAAGGTGGCTCATCAACAGAAGACGAGGAGCCGACTGCGAATGTGTTAGCGATTGCGGCAGTTTCGGAGACCCACGATCATTCATGTAAGAGAGAAAACCAAACTGCGGAACAGAACGAAACTGACGGAATCGAGAAAGTAGGTAATGAACCGCATCCAGGTGAAAACAAAAAGCGTAAACGCGCATCACGCCTCGAGGATAAGTTCATACCAATGCCCAGTTGGCCTTCTCTACCTTCCATTTCCGAAGATGAGCTCACAGAAGGTGATGCAGGCATGGATGCAACGGGGGTGGCGATTACCGAAAGGTCCAAAATTCGGAAAGAACTTGCTTCCAGACGGAGTAGAAATGTACGTCGGAAGGAGCGTCGCCAAAGAGCTCTGGCAGAATCCAAGCGCCGAGAAGCTTTGGCAGTAGAGCGCGAAGATATCTGCCGCAAGATTTTAGATGGTATTTATGAAGAGGATTATCACAAATTGTGCGACGCTATGGAACAAGGGCGTGCAGTAGGTTTGGAAGGGAAAAATCAAGACGGGGAATGGCGTGTGCCAGAAATGCGCAGAGGCTATCGCGCCATCGAATCTCTTCGAAGGAAAGCCGAGAAAGATGCCGATGCCAGACGAAAAGAAATCGCAGCAGAATGCAAACTTCGCGTCGCCCGCCGGAAAAAGACTGAAGAATATATTGAGTTGCACAAAAAGCTGAAAGATCTCTTTGTTCGAACAGAACCTCTCGGAATGGACAAGGACTTTAATTCTTTCTTCTTGTTTGCAGGAGATGGCGACCGTATATACTGCGAAATTAGGGATGAAACATCATTGGATCAAGGCGAGTGGAAAGTCTTTACTTCTGACCAAATATACGGATTATATGCATCTCTCGATGAGCGTGGTGTACGCGAGAAGAAGTTAAGGACGAATTTGGAGCGTCACTTTTTAGAAATTATCGATCATGGCCGTATTGCTGACGAAGTATTTGACGTATGGCACTTGTCCCCCAAACAAGTGGAAGAAGGCTGGAAAACTCGGGGCAATGAGTTTATCGGCCGAAAGGTCCGGCGTATTTATTCTACGACCGCAGAAGCTGATGGACGCATTATGGCCTATCTGCCTGCGAATCCTACCGATGGCGATCCCGAGTTTTGGTATATGGTCCACGATGACCTTGAGGGAGATGGCGAAGACCTTGAGAAATTTGAGTTGGATGTGGCGCTAAACAATGTCGTGAATAATGTTCACGTGAAACGCGTGGATCTGGACTCCTCGTGGGAAAAGGTGGGGCCATCGTGGATTGGACGTTATGTTGTCATGGACATCGGGGAGAAAGGAGGAAAGAAACGGTCTGTTGCTAATGGGGAAGTCTTTGGGTATCGGAAGAATAGTGACTCGAACGAAAATGAATGGTTAGTAAGATTCAATGCCCAGATACAGCGAAAAAATTCGAAGCACGGAAATGCATCTCATTTTTTTCGTGTCCACGGCGATTCCGACCTTCGCGACGGTTTCATGGCCTATGATGCTCAGCATGAGTACAGAGACTACAGAAATACTTTAAATCATAAGTATTCGAGTATGTTTAACGCCCAGCTTGGCCTTAGCGGGGTGAAAGATGCCCTCTTAAACCTTGAATACGGAAGCGTTGAAAAAATGACACGCGCTGGGAGTCCCTGGAAAACTGCTTACCACGGCCAAAAACGTTTCAAAGAGAGAGTGAGTAGTGCAGCCAAACACTCTGAACTAATTGAGCCTTTGCTGAGTATTGAAGAAGCCATTCATGCTTTGCAGAAAGTGAAAGATGTGAAAAAAGTCGTTTGGCAAACAAGTGGCAATGCTGAAATTGGTGCAACCGTTCGACGCTTGTTCTGGCAGGATTCAAAATGGATCGTGGCCGACGCCTTGGTGACTGCGTATTTAGATGCAGATGGTGCAGAGCCGCCAATGTGGCACATAAAACACGAAGATGGCGACGAAGAAGATCTTCTCTCAGACGAGCTTGAAGTTGCGAAAGAACGCTTTGCCAGTAACATTGTCTCTCTTGAGGGAGACGAAGCCGAAGAAGTGCAAAGCGGCTGGAAGAAAACTGGCAGTCAATGGCTAGGAAAAGGTGCTGTGAGGATTGAAGTTTTGAAGTCAAAGGTGACAGCATTGAAAGGAACTATATCGAAGTGGAAACCCTCCGAGAATGACGTCCCTGCGCAATACTTATTTCGTGTAGAATGTGGAATAACTAAGCATGGAGAAATAGTTCTGGATGAAAGACAAACATCCGAGTCTGTCAGATGGTTTAATATTTTATCGAAAAAGGTCGAAGAAGGAATGAAACTCCTGGAGGGACACACGTGGATTGGCAGACGTATCCGACGGGTTTTTGATGAGTCTACCGTGACCGATGGGGTCCTTGTGGGCTATTGGCCTTCCACCGAAGAAGACCCCGAGTCTTGGCACGTTATCCACGAAGATAATGACGAAGAAGACTTGGAAAAAGGCGAAGTTGAAGAAGCCTTCAAGCAACTTGAAAAGAGCAAAGACCCAGCAACATCCGATGACGACGAATCATCGGAAGACGAGACATCGTCTGAAGAAGAGAGCTCAGAAGAGGAAGATTCCAGCGAAGAGGACTCCGAATATGAATACGATGATCGAGGACCGTCGGATGTTGCCAACGAGACACTCTGGCCCTCATGGAATGCCCGCAATACGTGGCTGGCGACGGTCAGATCCCCGAATATATCTTGCGGTTTATTGGCGACGGCGGTGTCCGCATTAAGTGATTATTCGCACGACTTCGGGATTTACGAAGCTGAAAAAAGCTCGCAAACGACTCGTTCCGGCCGTATCGTCAAATCAACACGTGGACAGTCTCGTTTTCACACACGGGATCACCCGTGGTTTTGATTTTTTGCAAAACGACGACAACATTAGAAATGAATCCACCTTAAAAACATGACAGAAGGTACGTCGACGCGTGTTAAAGTAAGTAAGGAATATCGTCTATCAAATCTTTTGTAAGCATCATAATCGTCTGGTGCAGAATTTATTCACATATTGTATCTAGCTGGCCCGCCAAGCCGCGCCGAAAAATTCCTTATATAAAACTAAATAATAATGGCTATTTTGTACAGATAGATATTGGCTGTTATTTATTTACAAAATTAAGTACAGCCATTATAGTACATAAAACATATTATGATGATGATTTCAACTTTTGTTTTTTGTCTCTTAGTTTTGCACTGTCATGCAAAAAACTGTAAAACCCACAAAACATCCTTCACACTAGCCTAACTTTTCCATTTTTATACGCGGGTTGTCAATCAACCCAGCTATGAAAGACTTCCCATTGATAATTTTGGTGGTTACGATGATTATTTCGACAGGTTGAGGAAGGATACCTTCTTTTTTCAAAAGGCGTAAAGCTGCTATTTCCATTTGAGTTACACCTCCTATTATGCAGACCATTATAACGCGGCGTTTGAGTTTGCTATTCACTGGCACAGGGCCTTCGTCCGCTGTCATCGCGCCTTTCCGCGATTGAACCGTGTCAACTGCAGGCCCGGGAATCGCACGGAGAGCATTTGCTGTTTGCTGCCACCCGACACGTATCATACTTTCAGCGATGCGGCAACTCAACGGTGCATAGCCAGAAGTCACGTAAGCAATATTGTTGGGGTTTTCGACTTCCACTTCATCGGTGCACAAAGAAAATGTGCGATTCAAACTTTTCCAGTCCCAATACGGAACCCTGGTAAAAATCCCAAGGCGTTCTAAAATATCAAGCGTAAACATGTATTCATAACCATAAGTTTGAAGCAGTTCGCGCCGAATTTGGTCAAATTTGGTTTGCTTGAAGCCCCCATAGCAAAGAGACTGTAAACATACCAGACGGAGTACTTTAGCGAGAGGCTCACCGCGTGCGATCGCTTTCTCAATATATGGTGCGTTGTTTTTACCTTCTAGAATTTCTTGCTCAATTTGCCACAGCTCTTTAAATGATATCGAATTCGTAGTCTCGTGAAGTTTTTCGGTCAAATCAATATGCCTCTTCAATGATTTTTTATTTGCTTGCAGCATGGGCAAATCCTTCACGAAACGATGGATTTCATCAAGACTTTCCATCTGCTCACGCGAATTTTCGAGTTGGCTCATTTCCGATGCCCGTAAAGATAACTTTGGCAACAAAACCCCAATATTCGAATCTCGAGCTTCAGCAAAGAGTTGATCATTTGAGTTCAACGGCACAGGGACGGTAGCACCAGGCTTCGGTCTTCCAAGGCCGCACAAACAGCATAAAATATTGTTTGGTGCGCTCTTCCACCCACACGCGTTACAGTTCCACGGCGTGTCAGGATACGAATTCTCCTGGGTTTCCACACTTTTCCCTTCATTTTCTTGCTCAATCTGAACATATGTATTTTGGATACCGATCAGCTCATCGATTAAGCCTTCATAAGTCAACGGAGTGCAGAGTGGAGAAACTGGATCGACCATACGATCCAAGACCAAGAGACAGTCAATGTCAGGTACAGCGCCGTGGTCCCCGTGATCCCCTTCTTCTTTACGCATACGTAACATAAGCTCCACAACGTTCTTTGACATATTTCCTTTCGCCCGTACATTAGGAATGACCCCATAAAGTGTTTGCATATCCATCAGAGAACGGGCCATAGTGTACAAAGGAAAGTTATCTTTCTCCAGGACACACTCATAAATTGGGTTTGGTAACTCGAGGGACAAAATATCGTCATCGAATGGAATTAACCCCAGTTGGTACTCCGACACAGAAAGGTTTGCATAGACACCTTCATCCTTTAAAACTTTTTCGCATATGAAGGATCTCCTGGGCACAAAGTAGACGTGGTAATTTTTTTTAGAGTGTTCTTTAGTATGGGCTCTAACATGCTTTGCAATCTGCTTCATACCTTCAACAGTTGGGCGAACAATGTACAATATACTATTGCACTCAGTTTTTGGCCTCCTCCATCCAAGTTCGAGAAAACTTTCTACACCATGTTGCTTAAACATTTTTGGGCCTTCTGTAACCACCAAATTAAGAGGTCCTCCAAGACATGGGTCGAGCACAAGGCACTTAGCCCCGGCAACACTATCCAAAATATCAACCAGCTCCATATTCGCATCTTCCCTTAGCGCACTCAAGTTTATGACAGAACGCGCGAGTGTTGAGGAGCCATTTGCCGTTGCCATTTTAATTTCAATAGAAGCTACCTGAGTGGGGAAAACGGTGCTATTGAATATGTCTCACTGTGGTCTCGATGTTTCAGTCATTCATTCAAACTCAACATTTAAACGCCTGTGTGTAGATCCTTTCTCGGCTTTCACATTATTCGTCTACTGTAATTAATTGTCTTGCTTTCTTTTGCCTTTTAAGCGATATTTCTCCACCATCGATCATCTTTCTTCTTGAGGTGTGTTACCTAATTCCACTAATAATAAGGCATAAAAAATAGAACTTCGCGCTGGGCGGTGGGTGTAGACTACTGCGACAAGGTAATCACTATGTATGATATTCCTATGTCTGGTGAGAATCTGGTGAGAATGTATCCACATATCCACATAGCACAGACTTGCGACATACCCTAGATTGTTCCTCCTCGTATGTCTGGTGAGAATGTAGGGAGAGAATGGGGACAGAATAATAGTAATGCTGCACATTCATTCTCTGCTCTCGGCGTAGTACTGTACCAGTAGACAAAGAAACAAATTCTCCTGGCAAAATCATAACGGATGAAGAAGTGTCGAGTGTCGAGCACACGGTTTCGCATGCCAGTTGCAAGTAGCATACCCCCGCAGATGGGTTGAATTCATGTAACAATGTATACTGGGCAAATACTAACTGGCCTGCGGCTACTTCCCAAACACCACGTCTCACCTTCAGCGGGCATGCTATTTTTGCCAAACGAAAATAAAGAATATCGCCACACCAAACACCGCAAAAGCGATGCACACTATGATGCAGCAACAATAAGTGCGGTCTGCATTTGACTTCTCGAGATATTAGTAGAGGGGTGGGGTTTTAACTGTTAGGAGATGGCAAGCGATGCGGCTGTGCAAGGGCTCTCTGCTCAAGAAGAGAATTCTTTTCGTGGTTATGTAAATGATGCCATGGGTCTGCTTCGTGAGGGGAACTATGAAGGTGCAGAAGCGCTTTTGAAGCAAGCAGCAGCCATCGTGGTCGATGATACAGTACGATACGCATCTATCTTGCGTAAACTTGCAATTTTGTACGAGCAACAAGATCGGGTCGACGAATCTCACGAAGCATGGGAACACGCCAGGTTTCTCGAAAACGACCCGTCGTTTGGACGCTCAGAAAAATTGTTGGCATTTATCAAGCCAGACTCCAAAAGCTTGTCGCCTGCAACTACTGGTGGAGGAACGAAAGCAAATATGCAGCAAGAAAAAGACACCCGCCTGCAAAATTTGCATAACAACATTTCCCGCATAAAAGATTCAAATCGACGGACACAAGAATACGTTCGGGCAAATAAGCGCTTTGTTTCGTCTGTCACGGCTATGGTTCAGGAAGAAACCAAAAACGAAAAGGAATTGAGAAATTTGAGCAAAGGGATTGACAGGTTGACGCACGCTTTAGCTACTGTCCGCTCGGGGGAACAGGTTTCCAAAAAACTCTACGAAGTTGAATGGAATCGAAACACTAGTCTGGAGCAATTATCACAGCAGGCAGAGAAACCAACACATCAAGTGCTTCGGTCTAAATCAAAGACCAAGAAACACGGCCACCAGAAGGCGAAGAAAAAATCCCTGGAAGAACTCAAGAAAATTATGAGAGGAGAAAAAACACAAGATCAAGCTGGACATGCTGCTTCGAGCATCGCCTTTCGGTATGTATCCCAAGCCAATTGGTCAATGGCTTATACATTTTTTAGAACGTGTATTCGGAAAGAAAATAAATTACTGAATGAACGAATGAATGAACTTTTACTTTTAGAAAAGCTTCGACCACAGTGGCGTTCAATGCGAGACAAGCGTGAGGGCGAGGAAAACATTTCAGAAATAAAAACCATGATTGAAGGAAGCGATAAGTTAATACAACGAGCTACGAGGGGAATTTGGGAATTGCTGTTAGAAAATCCTGTAGCAGCATTTGACGGACGTGTTGCGCAACTTGCAAGTTTAAACGAAATCGAAGATGCAAGGTTATGGGGACCACACCCACCTGTTGATGTGAACACACCAAAATATTTGCTTTGTGCAGCACCAATTGCAGCCAAGTTCGCACGCATGTGGCTCGAGGCATTCCCACAAACGGAAGAAAAATTGCATCACCGCCGAAGCTGGCAAAGTGGTGCGGCGGAAGCGCGACGAATTTCTTTGCTATATCTCGTTGGGAAATTGCATGGTGTAGTAAATGGACCTTGTGGAAATTTGTTAGCAGAAGTTTTCGAAGAACTTCTTGAAACCACCAGAGATGGATATGATATTTCACTTCTACGAGGTGCTGCCAATCTATATGTTCGAAGACGGCATTTCAGACGTGCGCAAGAATTATTCAGTCGCGCAGAGTCAATTGAGCGGGGTGAAGAACGGAATTACAAAGAGAAACTTCGTTGTCACGGGAAGAACCAAATACACTCGACTTTTCATATCGATCCATCTGTAGTGGCATATGTCGAAAATTTGCCGGCGCTGGTCAGGAATGCGAGTACCTCGGAATCGAAATCGGCCACAATCACTGCCTCAGATACAGCAGGAACATTGGCTTACTATTTAAAAAAAGTAGATCGGCGCAAGTCAACACCTTACGGTCAATTCGGCGACCCATTGTGCGATACCTGGGATAGTGCCTTGGCCTCTACAGGCACAGTGACATCGTCCTACACGTTAAAGCGACGGAGAAATGACCTGGTTATTCCAACTACTATCGGACGCGATAAAGATGAAGACCCATTTCTTCGTTCTGTTGGCGTAGAAGGGCGCACCGTAGCAGCTACCGGTGGAGTTCAAATGATTGGGAAAATTTTTAAGGGTGATCTGCATCGCGGTGGAACACAAGAACCAGCACCTGATGGCATCGCCATGGAGCGAAGAAAAATGAGCCAGGTTGATCTGTGGCGTTCACACGTAGGGCACGAACCAACATGGATGTCATCTCCCCAAGGCAAACTTTGTATGTCAGATGATCAAACTGCACCATCACCTACTCGCTCGTGGATGACTGCTTACAGGTTCGAAGGCCACGAGAAACTGCGAGGATCTCCGAAAACGGTTATGAGGGAAAGCGTCACAGACAACATTAATGTACCTACGAACAAGACCTTGCGTAGTGAATTGAAGACTGAGAGCAATGTGTACAGAAATTATACTTCGAAACTGGAGAATCTTAGGAATGCTGCAAGAAGACAAGTTAAAGACATGGTTTCAGAGGAACGCGTTCGAATGTCTTCTACGTCGAGGAGTCGTGCTCGATCACCGACTCCAATGACACCAGGTGGGATGGCATCGTTTTGGTTAGACAGTAAAGAGCATTCAATAGCATCATGTAAAAGCAACGGTGTTTCTGGAAGCACTCGCGATTTAGGATATCAAATGGCAGACGAAGAGGTTGGCGGTACCAAAAAAGCTAGGCAAACCGAAATCATCGATGTACGCATAGATGATGGGATAGATGCAAAAATCCTAAGCAGCAGCGAGGAGGAGCAAGATAAAAATGTAAAATTGAGAATAAAAGACTCCCTGGATTTGCTTTTTGATAGTCGACCTTCTACAACAAACACTCCAATCACACCAATTTCACGGGTCGAAAAGAAACCCACAGCATCCGACCCCACGTCATGTTCAGCACAAACACAAAAGAATTCACAATTAGAAGGGCTGACTGCCGTGGCGAAAATAGTTTACCCCCAGAAGAATCTCGGGAAAATGAGGCATAAGAAGATTGGTATATTTTCAAGTCGGGGCGATTTGATGAAGTTTGCAGCCGCAATAGAAAAATAGTACAAATAAAACTAATAAAAATAAATAGTAAGGCTGTATTAATGTTTTTTTTTACCTGTTTGGTGAGCGATCATTAGAGGGTCATGATTAACTTCATGTGTAAAAAACTATGATAGTATAATGGCTGTATTTAATTAATATAAAACAATGTTCTTCATATCATATACATGAAGTTAATCATGACCTTCTGATGATCGCCCATCAAACAGGTGCGTATTCGCTGATCGTAATCGAGCAACAAACGAATTAAATAAATCAACAGGATATTGATTTATCGATTGGTGTAATCTGTTCATACTTTTACGAAATGTATGTACTTTCCGGTATGACCGGATTTGAAAAGGGTGGATTCCGAGTATTTATATTCCTAAACATGGTAGATGACATAGCTGTATCAACATCTTCCAACTGAAATTCTGCATTAGTTTCAAAACAGTGGCCTGAAGTTTTTGAACTCTTCTTAAATTAATTAAATACAGCCATCATATTAGTTTTTATATATGTACTCTGTTCCTGTTTGACCGAATGATACCAAATGGATTCTGAGTAATTGGATTTCGAAACATATTAGATGACGTAGCTGTGTCCCCATTTTCCGAATGGGATCCTGCCTCATTTTCCAAACAGTGGCCTGAATTGTTTAAGAGTGGCCGGGTTCTGTCATGAAAAACGGTAGAAGGATTGGCACTTGTGGAGTGGGACATAACCACATTAGCTGATGTAGCTGTATCTTCATCTTCCAAATGAGATCCTGTATGATTTTCCAAACAGTGGACTGAACTGTTTGAGAACACACACACACACAAAATAAATACTATTCTTCTTCTCCTCTTCAACTATATTTATCTATCAAAACAACAACAAAATTGAAAAAATGCATGCACACTGCGTAGGCGGAAAAGTAAAAAATCATGATGTGTGTTGTGTGTACACACAAACACACATACAGATATGTACTGCAGTATATGGGTAGCACATTGAGAACGAAACTGACAATTTTGATACATTTAGGCTCTTTGTCCTCAGCAAGCAGATCCCAAAGTAGACAGATCACGGAGGTGATACCGTTTATGGGAAACGCTAAATTCCACGGCGATAGCGAGATTCCCCATGCCACAGCAGCGCGAGTCGATGTTGGATGTTTGGTTATGAGACTACGTCGAGGAAAAATGCTAGAATTGGGATAATTATCATGGCAGTAACATTCTTCACGTTGTTAGGTTTGATCATCAAAAAACTATCCTTCAAAATCTTACTTAAGGCTAGCACACTCTTGAAGTTGATTGATTCTGTCATTCCAGATGCTTCTGTCTTCTGTGCTTATTTTTTGAATCTAGTGATCATATTTCAATCAAGCGTTTCTATGATAGATTTGCAAGCTGGCAGAGATAATTTATTCTTGGAACTTGTGAAACTCTTTTTAGTAGAAAGAAATTTCTACGAATCTTTTATGACTCAAGTTTTTTTGCCCTCACAGCCTGCAGCAATTGATCGCAATCTGCTTGCAGTTCGTTGATAGCGTTTGCAAGTTGCTCAGTCTGCGAATAGCTGGGTTTCAATACAAATGACTTTTGATTCTCCTCCAGTGTCATCAACTTGGTATACTCCGATGCAGACAACCGAACCCTTTCTTTCGTTTCTTCAAGAAGACTGTTCATTGATATGCATTTTTTATTTTCGACTTTCTTCATTTGCTCAATTTGTCGTAATCTTCTGGACAGTTTCAGTACGGTTGCTTGTTGTTTTTCTAACTTTGAAGAAGAAAACTGCAATTCATGTAATATTTTGTTACCGGAGACATAACTGCCGTAAAGTTTTCTTTGGTCGTCAATTTTTGTTGAAATAGTTTTTACCAGTTCTTCTATTCTCCTTAAAATATTCTGTTTACGAAGGTGGTTATTCAACACAATTTGTTTGGACGTGCTCACCACACTCGCCTCAGTTGCAACAATGCGCGAGTTTAACTCGCTTGCTTCACGCATGCGCTCATGAAAAGAATGCTTTTGCGCATGCATTGATGTTTTTGAATTTGCTATTTTTGACGAGAGTATTCCAAGCTGCACTCTCAGCTTATCAATACAAGCTTCGGCAGCTCGAATTTCATTCTCTTTGTTCTCTGACATTGTGCTAATTTCAGATATCTTGACCATGATAAATTCACCTGCATCCATGATAGAGTCTTGGTTTTGATAATGATGTGTCGATTCTTTGCTTCTATATTTCGGCCTTTGATTGGGCGTGCATTAAATGGTTTAGATTTTGTCATATAAAATTGAGTTTATTGCTCGAAAAGCTGTTGTTACTGTGCAAATTCTTAGAGACCGGGCAGAGACTGTCTGAAGACATTTTGACATCTCGTTGGCTAGTCGGTCTCTCTCTCCAACATCGTTTCGATTGCTCGTTATGTGTCTATGTTAATCAAGGTAGAATAGTAGAGTTTTTAGCGACGTTCTCTCCACTACCTCGTTCGTCTGTACAGTACCTTCGTACCATTATATGACTGTACCATTTATATGTAGTATCAATTGCTCCGAAAGTACAACATGCATCCCTCCATATTGAAGCATTATTAATCATTTATACTGGCGAAAGTTTTCTTTCTCGAATCTCTCGAGATTTCCTGTGGCATGAGACATGCTCGACCAAGTAGAATATGGATCTATGATCGTAGACGAAGTTTTTCATTTCTTAATGAAGTAACAAATTGGCCTTGGGCCTTCTACAAAGGGTGGTTCAAAAGCACTTCGTTTTCACGGTTAAGGATGGCATGCAGGCCGCAATTCACAGTGCGTCTTTTCAATAGAGTTTTCTAGGTCTTGCTTTATTGATTTATTCCTGGCCCATTGGCGACTGAAAAAAAGTGGTCTCAGTGTGGCTTAGCAACGCCATTTCTTTTCCCAAGTGTCGCCAGCACTGGATTGGTCTGAGCGTAATTTAAATGGTTGTCGCTCAAACGGTGTTCCTACAATTTGAGGGAAGTGCTGGAAACATGTTTCGTCTTCTACTTGTGTCTTCAAAACTGCGTTTATTTCGACACAGTCTGATGCAGTGCACCCAAATGCATTAGAGAGACCTTGATCATTCATGCAGTCTGCACCACCTGGGGATATGCAATCAATCTTCTGCTTACAATTAGCATCATCATCATTAATGACTTTGACGAGCTTAATACAAAGGCGATGTCGATCACACTCTCCTTGGGTAGGAACTAAACCAAGTATCCCAGTGAATAACGAAAAAATAATGCAAGAAGATTTAATTGTCATCGCACCACTTCATATGAATATATGCGTCAAATATTGAGATTTCTTTCGATACACGCCAATAGATGTCAAAAGACGATTGTTCACATGGACAATGCTCCCACGAATATTATGCAACGCATACTCCAAATTCATTGTCATCATATCGAACATCGAACGCAAACGTCTCGTCTACGCGTGATCTATCGAGTCTATAACGAACCACCCCCTGACTCTCTGATGATACGGTACTTATCGAGTTGCTCTCTATAACTAATAAAATATACTATTACGTACAGTACGAGAAATATTCGAGTTAAAACATTAAAAAATAGGTCTTAGTAAAAAATAGAGGCAGAAACAAACACAAAGAATGCAAAATCAACTGATAACAACTGATGCTAAGCAGTTGTACTGAGCGGCATGAATGTAGCCAAACGCATACACATTCGTCGATTGTGTAGAAGAGAAATTTACCTAGTTTGTTTCTTCATTTCGAGGGTTCGACAAATACAACTTCAAGCGATACGCATCCAAACCATTCAAATAATATTTTGGCAAACGTTTATCTTTCACAAACCCAAGGCGCTTGTATAAACTAAGAGCCCCATAGTTACTAATTAATGCTTCAAGAACAATCTCGTCACACCCTACATTTCGCATCTCTTCTATAGCCAAAGTTGCCAATTTCGTTCCAATTTTTTGTTTCCGGTACTCAGAATCAACAGCAAGCATTGCAACGTAACCACGAAGCCGACCATTCCTGTGGCGATCAGCTTTATTGACGACAACACCAATTAACTTTTCGTTGATGTGAGCAAGCCAGCATAGGTTTGGCCAATTGTTGATGAAATATCTATACGTAAAAATCGAGTACGGCTCACTTAAATCTCGAGAAATGAGCTCTCTTATAGCTTCAATTTGTGACTCGTCGATATATTGTGTATACTTAATATTGCCCTCTGACGGTGAGTTGAACAGAGGCGCCGAATTTGACATCTGCGAAAACGTGTTATTGTAACCTTAGCAATTGCTGGACTACCCCTCTTCTTGTCCCACATTTGCTCTACCCGGAGGTAATGCATTCATGACACTTCGATGATCGCCGGAATGATTCTGTTCACATTCATTTTGTTCGACTTCATTATTACCGAAAAGTCTGAAGTGGCTGTACGTGTAATAACACCGGTAACAGGCAGACAGTATGATTTAACTCAGTTTGACGAGGGTCCATTGCAAATCTCTCTACCTGTACCGTGCCTGGTGTGCACGCAGCACGCAGAGGCCATGAGCCATGAGGCAATATTAATAGGAAGTTAAATAAATCATTTGTATCGTACCAAGCCAAGATTCGGTGGGAAGCTTGTGCCTGTGCGAAACAGAGATGGCCGAGAAAGGAAACAGAGTCGATCTCTCATCTAACCGCCAAAAGTACCCGGCGAACCGAACTTGTTTCTAGAGGCGTATACTTGCATATGAATTTTGCACAGCAAAAGTCCCCGAAAATAAATAGGCACGACGATTACCATGTCATTCCTTGCCTCGCCGGGCAAGCGTGTCTGGGGTGAGTCTGCTTCTGATCCGCTGATAGGACCACTTTCAGCAAAGAAAAATTCTTGGTCAAATGCTTCTCACTTTGGTGATTCCCCTGAGAAGTTTGTTTCACGGCTGCTGTGTTTACTAGGCAATGAAAAAAACATTTTTGGGAAGCAAAAATACCCCGTTCGAGGTTCCAGTGGTAAACTGAAAGGAATCCCATTCGACGAAATTGCTTCGCTGTGCCGAAGTCTCACGAAATCGCTAGCTGGTAGACGTACAGTTCAATACAGGTCGAAGAATGAAGCCTCGTCTGCATTGAAAAAATTGATAGAATGTTCAATTCGTTTGTGCCAGTACGTTTTGCACACACACGACATGCCCAGTCCAAGTAACCAGCGCTCTGCGGCTTACAAGTTTCTTATAGCGGTTTTAAGCCGACCAGAATTTGACTTCTTCCATGTGCACAATCGAACCGAATCTGGTTTGAACGATCTTGGTGCCCGGTATATGCATATGGCCTTGAACTGTTTAAAAGTTGCTGTGCGAAAGTCTTATAATGGCTTTTTAGAGGACTGTGAGTTTGCAGCAAGGTGCTTTGCTCGTTTGATGTTTCGTCTTCCCATCATTGCTGGTCATGTAGTGGATTGTTTTCCGAATGCATTTGGAAGTCATTTAAAGCGTATTTACAGAGCTTCCACTTACTCCCATTTCATACATAAGGTTGTCTCGCGGGAAGCACCGAGCAAAGGAGAAGCTATGGGAAAACAAGAAGATATTCAATTCCAAAAGTTTATAGATAACAACCCAGAATTATTCGCATGGGATTTTAGCAGATTTGCCGATTCTACTAGACTTATTTTTGAAACCGCGTCGAATATCGAAAGGGATTCAACTGTTCCCTGTGCAAACTCGTGGAACTCCAAAATAAAGGATTGCGATACATTTAGTTTAACTTTTGCCGATGAATATGTTTGCCATGTGAGTAGCGTTGCGAAGGGTGTAATTATTTGGCACAGGCTACCATTGTATACGTTTATCATCGACAACGTTTGTTTGTACTTTCGAAGCCAACTAAATTTTGCTAAATGTGAGACTACCAACATGGGGCTACCGGGATCATCGAAGCATGATGGGTTTGAACATTTAGGTTTTCTTGGAGATAAGTCTTCAGTAAACGTTTTCCACTATAAATATTCACGGCACTTTTTTAAAAGTTTGATACATAGCTTGGCTATGCTGTCCAAGCATGACGATAACGTTTGCGGAACTATTTTGCATACTATAACAAAGAACTTTTGCACAAACAACCCTCTGCTGCTAGAATTAGAAACAGATACATTGAAGCTACTCTTTGAAAACATGTCATCAGCAATACTTTCGAAATTTCTTGGTTCTGTAACAATGAAATGGGCTCTTGGGGTGATGCTTTCTAGCGACAATATTAGTTTAATTTGCCATGGGATATACTTAACTGCTGCGGCTATGAAGAATGCATCTGATGAAACTCGATCAAGCATAGTCCGGTGGTTTTTTTATGAATATTTTTCTGCGCTCTATCTTCACTGGAGTTCAATGGTCAGAGGTTTTTTCCATCACTTTCTTGTGTATAATTGCTTCAAGCTGCGCCGACGGCTTTTACCACTTTTGTCTGATCACATTATTTTGAATATGAGCCCAGAAGATGAAAGGCACCCCATGAACCTTGAATTTTCTACTCCTAGAATAGAGGTGATCGACGAGTTCCAGCACTTGGCCCCTGATGATCTTGCAATATCGACGAAACTCGATGCATTCGTTCATGTTACACTGAAGGAGCTGAACGCCGATGGCCGCACTGAAGTCCGCTACTGTGGTGCTGGGCCAATAACAAAACAACGGAGGAACTACATTCGACAATCCTCTGAAGAATATGCAAATGTGTTGAGGGCTGGCATACGCTTTCAAGAAAATCGCAAGCCTTCAACAAAGAAATACTCCATGTATGCACCTCCATCTCCAGAACTTAATTTGCTTGCCATCCGTGGTCTCATGCATTCACATCATAAAATGTAAGAGCCTGGGACCTGTCTTTTCTGAACTTCATACGCGTGGTTTCTCACGATAAATGGTTTATAATCAGCGCCAGTAAAAGGGTAGCACCGCAAGACAGGCGTGATGCACTCTCCACTCTCCTGCCGGACAAGTATTTATCCCGGGACGCCATCCGTCTCTCACTCAATGCACTTCAGTACGAATCGCCCAGGGACCAGTACGTCTTCGATACTTTACTATCGCAAATATATGGGACAGAC
>JACKZZ010010036.1_pt1 | contig 16911 bp, 8 predicted proteins | sample 8027871 | NCBI WGS metagenome assembly JACKZZ01 (sample SAMN15724774, study PRJNA655200) | protist metagenome | isolation source: fluorescence activated cell sorting (FACS) single amplified genomes of... | place: USA: West Boothbay Harbor, Gulf of Maine | collected 2000-07-19
TTACTCATGTTAGTAACACTGCTAACATTCCATCCAGATATATCCCCATTAAAGGGTGTATGACTGAACATGCAATGCATGTTAGTAACACTGCTGACATCCCATCCAGAGATATCACCATCAAAGGGTGTATTACTGAACATGGAATCCATGTTAGTAACACTGCTCACATCCCATCCAGAGATATCCCCATCAAAGGATGTATTATAGAACATGGATTCCATGTTAGTAACACTGCTCACATTCCATCCAGAGATATCCCCATGAAAGGGTGTCCAACTGAACATGTATTCCATGTTAGTAACACTGCTCACATTCCATCCAGAGATGTCCCCATTAAAGGAGGATCTCTCTCTCGTTCTAGTATTACCGAACATTTTGCTCATATTAGTAACACTGCTCACGTCCCACTTACTAATATCATCATTAAAGTCACTCTTCTCTTGAAATAGCTCCTTCATATTGGTAACCAGTGATGTGTTCCATTTGCTGATGTGCCCATACTTGACTGTTGCTTTAACAGGCTTATCACACCATTTATTAACTGCCAATTGAATGTCATCATCACTTCTATTGTACTTACTCGGCATCATCTTTCTGAATATGACCCAGATAAAATCAGGCTGAAAGAGGCCCATTTGTGGATACTGAGTTCTGATTTTATACAACCACAGTACAAACTGGTACCTCTGTTCATCGATTGCTTCATTCATGACTTGATTTGTGCACTGTGTGATGGATGAGAAACAAGCTGTGAATTGGTCCCAATAAACTCCCTCAAAGCGCCTTGTTGTCTATTTGGAGTCATATCAGCTATCATAAAGGGGATTATCGGAACTTCAAGATCATTAAGTCAGCCAGAACAAAATTGTTGTGCAAATTAAATTATAGAAAGCAAAAACTATGAATGGAATGAGAGCTGCAAAGCGCATAGTGTCTCTTGCCAAGACTGCTGTGACACGTGGAAGTATCAATGCTACAAAAGCAATAATGAGGCCACTCGCTGTACAAGCTTTAACTTTAGGCTCTCCTGTACAATCAGCTACATTATTATGCAACTTTACAGTCAACATGTCGCTTCTTGAAGAAGATGAAGAAGAAGATGCAGAAGAACCTCGATAACGAAATCTTTATCGTTGCATTTAAAGATTTGGGGTGTGCCTTGCAGTGGATAACTAATTGAATTAATGATTTAATATTTAATTACGTTATTGGGAATACAAGGTTCATGATCATATCGCAACGATGGGTTGGAAGTGAAGTAAAGGAGGTGGTCATCTTATTAGATGAGATGTGGAGCGTGGAGCGTAGTGAGATGTTATGGAGATAGAAGATAAGAAGAAAATTTGTTCATTTTTGCAATACATTATTTATAACAGTTACATTCACAATTACAAATAGATTACACTATCACTATCACATACTACTACTACTATCAATTTCACTATTTCACTATTTCACTATTTCATTCTATCATCTTCCTTACACTTGCACTTGCACTTACACTTACACTTACACTTACATTTGCTCTTGTTATACATCACCATGCTGTAGCTTCAGTAAAAAAGTTAAAAGTTAAAAGTTAAAAGTTAAATAATAGAGTCACCATAATCTGCTTCTTTATTTGTGTTGGTGTTGGTGTTGGTATTAGAGTTATAGTTAGTTTCATCGACATCGACATCGACATCGACATCGACATCGACATATCTCGCATCCCCATACGACGACCTGCCTCCTGCTGATGTACCAGTAGCAGGAGTACCGTTATTATCTGCTCTGTTATTTGTACGTTTTTTCATGATATTTTTGTTGTTATTGTTATTCAAGACTTCTCTGTTGTTAGCTTGTATACTTAGATCAAGACTGTTGTCGAGGCTATTCAACACGGAGTCGTAACCTTCAGACATGTAACTTAAACCATCATCATCATCATCATCATCATCATTATCATCACTCTCACATTCGTCGTTCCGTGTACCACCACCAGCACCATTATTATGATGATGTATTTGTTGTTGTTCTTGTTTCTTTAAAGAATTCATATATGATTTGAACAATAATGCTGTTGATCCAATTCCTCCTAATGATACTACAAATAATATAATAATTAATAGAATACCATCTTTTTTTTCAAATATTTTATGATATGCGTAAAGGAATAAAAAAAATATTAATATTAATTTCCCGATTAATGAAGATACAAATTGCACTGTTTTACGTAATTTCATAGGGAATAGTACACTTGGTATAATATGTGTTGTAATAGATGAACCATAACCAGAGAAAAAGGTTGTTAACATATATAATAATAAATGAATATAACGATATTGATATGAATGTAATATGAACATAAGAATGAATGTTATCATATAAAAAATTGTTGTAATTATATAACCTTCTGCTTGTAAAGCTAAACCTGATATTGTATGTAAACGCCATGTACTTGTAAATGCACCAAACCAAAAAATAAGATTTATTATTAAACCATAAAAGGTAATAGAATGAATATCTTCTAAAATATTATCAGTACTTCTAGCAGTAATGTTAACTGCACCAGCACCAGCACCAGCACCTGTATCTGAACCTGTAGTTGCACTTGTATCTTTTGTTTTCTCATTGTCTATTATAATAATATGTATAATATATGCTTGCATTAAAAAGGTAGTATAATATATAATATCTGCACATATTGTCGATAAGCATGTTCCAAGAAATACACCACTCATTGGTTGTTTCATCAACTTCTTCATGTTTTTAAAGGATATAGTATATTTTTCATTCTCTTTTAATGATTTTTTATATGCTGAAAATGCTGCTGCTGAGTGTTTTCCTGCACCTGCACCCGCACCTGCGCTTCTAGGTACATGATCATCATCACTATCGTATTGAGTGATACTATTACTGTTCAATGCAGTAGTAGTTGTTTTATCTTCAATATCAATATTGATTAATATGATTGATGGAATGATGCCTAAAGCAAAACATAAACGCCACTGTGCTGTTGTATTTAAATGATTAGCAATGATTGGTATTGTTAATATATATGCAACAATACTTGCTACTAATAACCCTAAAGAACCAAAAGGACCGAACATATTGGCAATATCTGCACTTGTACTTGTATTTGTACTATTATCTTCTTCTTTTGTGATTGAATCTGTAAATTCAAAGTTATTTCTATTCTTTTTATTTTTGTGATTATGATTGCTATTATAACTCCAACTTGATGTAACTAAATAATATAAACCACCACAACCTAATCCATACATGAATCTATATATTGCTAATTCTTCTGTTTCTGTATTAAGTTCAACCCAAAATCCAGCCATTGTACTACCAAATGAAAAGAATAACATAAGAACATTACATAATATATATAAATTTCGTCTAGATATATATTGATATTCATTAAATATTCCAAACATAAATTGACCAAAAAATATCCCTGTGATCATGAAAGCAGCAATCTCTGCAGCATTGAAACGTGTCATTGTCGCATCATTTGTTAGAATGTACATTGCATATGATGTTATGCATATACCATAATTGATAGTCCCGATTGCCAATGCGGAGACACCTACACCCATTGGCTTCACTCGAAAAGATTCAATGATTTCATCCCTATTTCCCTTATCGAGTATTGGAATTTCTTCATCGATTTCCATATTATATATGCAACACACACACACACACTATAACTAAAATGGAATTCAGCAGTGCGCGGCGTTTTGATTGCTTGCTAATTAAAAAATCCAAAATAAAGTTTTCTCCAAACCTTGGTAAGTTAAATAAAGTTTGATAGAGTATAAATACTCATTTTCTATAGCTGAGTAAAGAAAAATCATGATTATGGTTGTTTATATATGGAGAATACGTGGCATCTTTTTGCATTGGAGAAGCTCGTTCTATTCGACTGTTTATGATGAGTATACTATAATTGTGATATTGTAATATCTCCAACATCCCATCTTTGCATTTATTATGCAATGGTTATCTTAATTGATTCTAACTGTTTTTATTTCCTATATTTTTACTTTTTTTATAGAGAAAAAATTCCTCTCAACTATTCTCAATCAATATAGTATAATAATAATAGTATGCAACCTGGGGCTTGGGATTTTTATGGGCAAGAGGCCCGCGATGGTATACGTAATACATGGAATGTATGGCCAAGTACACGTATAGAAGCAACACGTGTAGTTTGCCCATTAGGTACATTGTATACACCATTAAAACAAATACAACATATGCCACCACCATTAAATTATGATCCAATTAGATGTAATGGTAATGGTTGCGGTAGCATATTAAATCCATTTGCACATGTTGATCATAGAACAAAAATATGGACATGTCCATTTTGTATGGCAAGAAATACATTTCCACCACATTATGCTGAAAATATATCACCTGATAATGCACCAGCAGAATTAATACCACAATTTACAACAGTAGAATATGAATTACAAACGATGCCAAGTGGACCACCAATTTTTTTATTTGTTGTTGATACATGCGTTGATGAAGAAGAATTATCAAATTTAGGTGATGCACTGCAACAAACATTTAATTTATTACCAGAAGATGCTTTAGTTGGTTTAATAACATTTGGTACATTAGTTAATGTACATGAATTAGGTTTTGGTGATTGTCCTAAAAGTTATGTATTTCGTGGTGATAAAGATTATACAGCACAAAAAATACAAGATATGTTAGGCATTACCTCAGTACGAGCACAACAAAGTGGTGCACAAGCACAAGGTGGTAGACAAAGTGCATTAGGTAGATTTTTATTACCAGCAAGTGAATGTATGTTTGCATTAGAACAAGTTTTACAAGATTTACAAAAAGATCCATGGCCAGTTGAATCTTTAGAACGTTGTCAAAGATGTACTGGCAATGCATTGAGTATAGCTATGGGGTTATTAGAATCATGTAATATGCAAAAACAAGGTTCAAGAATTATGGCATTTGCTGCTGGTCCTGCTACAATTGGTAATGGTAAGATTGTTAATTTGTCTAAAAAGGACAACATTAGATCACATACTGATATGGCTAAAAATCAGGCACCACTATATGAACCTGCATGTAATTTTTATCGTAATCTTGCTGAACGTGCTATAGCAATATCTGCTGTTGTTGATTTATTTGCATGTTCGTTAGATCAAACAGGTGCATTAGAATTAAAACAAGTTACTGGTAGAACTGGTGGTGTGATTGTTTTAGGTGATAAATTTAATCAATCATTATTTAGAGAATCATTGTCTCGTGCATTTAAACGTCATCCAGATACACCTGCTGAAGATGGTAAACCAGCTACACCAGGTGCATTAGTTATGGGATTTGGTGCAACAATAGAATTAATTGTATCACGCGAAATTAAAATTGCTGGTGCTTTAGGTCCATGTGCAAGTTTAAAAAAGAATAATGGTTCTGTAAGTGAAAATGAGGTTGGTGTTGGTGGTACATCACAATGGTATCTTGGTGGTATTGATCCTGCTGTAACAATGGGATTCTTTTTTGACGTACCAAATACTAATGCTACACCATTACCACAACACAAAAGACGTTATATGCAATTTTTAACACAATTTCAAACATCAACTGGTAAAACGCATTTACGTGTGACCACTACATGTGGTCCATGGCATAGTGATGCTGCTGATCATTCACCTATTGCACGTTCATTTGATCAAGAAGCTGCTGCTACATTAACAGCAAGATTAGCTACACATAGATGTGAAAGTGAAGAACCTGGCGATGTTATGAGATGGTTAGATAGATCTCTTATTCGTTTATGTAGTAAATTTGCAACATATCGTAAAGATGATGCTAGTAGTTTCCGTTTAACACCAGAATTTACATTATATCCACAATTTATGTTTCATTTAAGACGTAGTAAATTTTTACAAACAGTTAATAGTAGTCCTGATGAGCAAGTATATTATAGACATGTGATGAATCGTGAATGTGTTAGTAATACTTTAATTATGATTCAACCATCATTAATGTCATATTCATTGCAACCTGGTCCACCAACACCTGTGTTATTAGATGCAAATAGTGTTAGAGTTGATACAATATTATTATTAGATGCATTTTTTCATGTTATTGTATTTCACGGTGAGACCATTGCTGCATGGAAACAGCAAGGTTATCAACATATGGAAGAACATGTTAACTTTCGTAATATGTTAGAGGCCCCTCAAAATGATGCACAAACTATAATGGAAAATAGATTTCCTGTACCAAGATTTATAAGTTGTGATCAGTTTAAATCTGAAGCTAGGTTTTTATTATCATTGTTGAATCCATCCATTACCCATCACAATGGTGATGGAGCTGGTGGAGGTCAAACCATTTTTACTGATGATGTTAGTTTAAGAGTTTTTATGGAACATCTTGTGAAACTATCGGTACAAGCATAAGTATAGGCATAAAGCATAATATAATGAATAGGATAGGATAAGGTAATAAGAGGTAGGTTTAGGAAGGTTTGGTACCAAACCCATACCCATACCTTCTACTGTAATATATATAAACTAAAACAATATAACTATAATAATTACTTTACAATGAAATATAAAAATTCAAATCACGATACTTACAATGAACGTATAATCTTCTTAATTGATCTTACAATCAGAGAGCCTCACACTGAAAAGTTCGTATTCTCAGAGAATCGTATGACGCAAGGAGAAGCAGCTACAAAAGGTGATACTGAAAAGGAATTCAGATATCGCTTTCTTACTGCTAATGCAAATATGAACTGCAGACTCTTTTATTTATCATTAGAATCGAATGGACATGTATCTGAGAAAACACACGATCTATATTCACTCTTGAAATCCTTCGGATCTTCAGAACGAATTCTTTCTGCTATAAAGAAGAATGTAGCAGGTGCTGTTGCATATAAAAATGGAACAGTATTAGCCAAATATCCACACCTGTGCATCCACCCTCTTATCTCTACATTAACCTACACTATCCTATACCTCCTTATCACACTTACCTTATTATACTTATTATACTATACTATATTTTTCTTCTTTTGTTTTCTCTTTCGTCCTTATCCTCATTTGTATTATTATCAGTATCATCGATGCTGATTCGGGTTTGGTTATTTTTATTTGAAGTATGACTTTCAACTTTTAGGGCATCGATGATTTCGGCTTCAGAAAGACCAATAAGGTCATTCTTGCAATAGAGAAAGCATGGGGAATTATTTATGATATCTGGTAATTTTAAATCTGCCACCTTGAAAGCAAACAAATGATACTTTAGTTTGCCAATATTTTTAATCTGATAAGTTAGTAATTGGAATCCCATTGCAGTAATCGATTCCTTCCAGTGACTTAACAGTAATTGGTGTTGTCCATTGATTTGATTTCCTGATAATATTGAACCTTTTTCCATTATCAATAATATTCCTGCTTCATGTGGAGGAGGATTTATATCACTATCACTGTTGGTGGCTTTTGCTGCTGCTGCTATTGGTGGAGATATGAGAAGTTGACGTGCTATTTTTATCATATCTGCCCTCTGTGATGGAGATGGTAAATAATTCAATACTAATGATAGCATAAGTGCATGAAATGTGTTCCTTGGAATACCATGAAGATTACCTGCTGATACACTTCTATCTATACCTGTATCTGTATTTGTATTTGTATCTGTATCTGTAGACGTATCTGTAATATTCGAGGATATGTCTATGTCCACATCAAGACCATGACCATAAGGTAATATATTGACCTTCAAAAAATCACATTTATAAACACTTTTATCAGTAGGCATCAGATCTAAAGCTAATACATCGAATTTTGGTTGGTTTTTATGAGGATTGTAGCACGAGCCAACGTCTAGTACACGCACTTTATTTGATTGTTTATGATTATTATGATTATGATTCAATACATTAGTAGAATCATCATCCAATTGCGATATAGATACTGATGGGTTTACAAGACATGATAATGATTTTTGTAAGTTTTCTATTTCATATAAAGGCATAACTTTTTGATTCTGATTGAAATATTCACATTTCATTTGTTTTATGTATGAATCAATTGCTCCATTATCACAAAAGAAATCTAAACAAAAATTTTCCATCCATTGTTGTCCATTTTTAACCCATTCTTTTGATCCCATTGATGTTGCAGCTTGTGCGTAAATATCTAATCCTGCTTCAGCATTTTTATGAGATATTATAGTATTCCAATCTTTTTCTTTACGATTTTTGTTATTGTTATTGTAAGGATGAGAATGGTGTTCAGGGGATTTGTCATCAATTTTCGTATTATTATCTTTATGTTCAACTTCATCATCATCATAGTTTTGTATATGAGCTAAATTCTCATGATGTGTTGTAATATGTTTGAATACTTCACGATTATATGCTTGCTTAATTGCATATTCATCAAGTATCTTTTTAACTGAAGTATCATTTAATGATGATAATAATGGATTAGATTTACCCATAAATTCTAATGACAATGCTAGTGTTTCAGCATTTTGATGAACTCCAGCCCGAAATGCAGCAGAACCATTCTTACTTTTTTCCATTGTAACAATCTGATTAAGAAGATTATCTACACTCACACTTGAGTTTCCATCATCCTTCCATTTACGTAATGCTTTCTTTAATGAATCTGTGATGTGATTTTTCATCTTTAACGGTAGTTCACTAATACCATTCACAACCATTTTTTGCATTTATCTTAATTCAATGGAACAAATCTTTGATCAAGGGCCACAAAATCACAGAGTAGGAGAGAATACCAATTTCACCAATTTCTCGACAACAATTTTTGCAATTTTTAGTTATAGCTTTGGTAAATATTTACTAATATGAGTAATTTGAGGTAGATCGTTTTTAAGAATCATTTAAAAGCCTAAATCAACTTTGTGGGAAATTACGGGCAGATCCGCCACACCGTTTCATGTAAAAAGGTCAATTAATTTTGTTCTGTTGTTTTTAACTCAACAAATTCAGAGTATCTAGGTCATTTGTGTAGATTTTTATAATATCCGCGTGATAGATTAATTAGATTCCTATAAAAGAAAGAGTTTTGATAGGTTTTGCTCATTTTTTTTTGTCACAAAGTTGCATTAGCCATGGAAGCATCAGGAAGTGCACCTAGTAGTCCAAGTAGGATCAAAAAGGGCAAGCAAATTGATTTGCCTTTTCATCATGCACAAAATTTATCCGATGATCAATTGCTTCAGTTATTCTCACTACAGGCTAGACGTATACCAATAATGGAATGGGAAACTCAACTATTATTAAATAGTTGTCGTGAAAAGAAATGTATAGATAAAGGTTTAGCTATTGTATATGAATATGCTGGTTGTGTTGATAAAGTTAAACGTACAACTGAAAAAAGAACAGCATATGTTCGTCAATTATTTAATATGATTAATTCAGATACATCTACAAATGAAAAATTAGAAGCTGCATTGATAAAAGTAGCTCAAGCAACTATAAGTGTTTACATATCAATGGGTAATTGGCGACGTGTGCAATGGAGTCCTAAAACAATATTATCACCTATTAATACAGTTAGTGGTGATTATGATGATCCTAGTGAAACAGCTCGTGTTGCATTAGAATCAGCATTGCGTGAAGAATCTAGTATTATGTTTGATAACTTTTTATATACTATAAACAATTTATCACCACAATATACAGCAATATTATTAGCACCAAAATTTACATATCATGAAATGAAAACATATTTAGCAACAACAAATCCAGAATCAATGGAACCCGCTATATGTTCAATAAGAAACATACTAAACATTGAGGATGATATCACAACAGCATATCGTGTTATAAGATCAAATACAAAAAGCAAAAAATCACCATTTAATGATTTTCCTACATTACGTTTAGTATATCCTGATTATGAACCACCAAATACTTATGCATGGTTTGGTCGTGCATTAGATGTTTATAAGTCCTCAGCAGATATATTAAGTAGTTTTAAAAAAGTATTTTCAATTGTACAATCATCATCATCAATAAGTAATTCAAAAAGTAATATTGATATTAATAATAATATTAGTGATGCATTGAATAACGCCGATGTACCACCAGAGATTTCAAAGCAGAAAAGAACTATAAACTCACCAAGATATGATATCCCTGATGATAGAAGTGATTATAACATTGATGATAGAGAATCTTCTGAGAATAGAGATAGAGTATCTTCAAAACCATTGTCACCAGCAGATTTCACACCAAAACCCACAACACGTGGTAGTGGTATTGGAAACAGAGCAAAATCTCACTCATTTGGTGGTAGTGATAAACCTAAACAAGTTGCAATTAATAGTAAAGTGAGTAAAACTTCAACTAAAGGTGGTAATATAAGGGCTGGAAACAATTTAGGAGTGGTTCGAAAAAATTCTAGTTCACATTCTTCTCTTAATAGTGGTGTTGGTGGTGGCAGTAACAGAAGTAGAAGTAACAGCAAGGATGTTCAGAATAGTGGTTATAGCTCATCATCCGCATCACCATTATACACTCCAGCAAATAGTCAAACTTTAGTGAACGTTAATAAAGAATATGAACTTGAAGATGAACCTATGGCCCAGAGATCTCCATCGAAATCGCTTTTAAGAGGAGGTGTAATTGAAGAACAAATAGATAGTAGTCTACCTTGGATTAGTGGTGGTAGTGGTGGTACAAGTGGAGCAAATCGTAGTCCTTCACCTGATGTACGTAAAAGATTACACATGAATACTGCATCAAAACAAATGTCGAAACAACAAATTCGTAGTAAGAATCAATCACCATTGCGTAGTAATTCAAAAAATCATCAAAATATTACAGTAAAAGGTCAAGATGCACTTACTTATATCAACTTAACTAAAGGTTTTACTAGAGGGGAAGCTAGAATTGAATCTACTGCATTAAGGATTGCATTAAATAATGCTGTAATATCTGGTGGTAATATGGTGAATTTGGCTGCTAAAAAAATACAAGCATGGTGGGATTTAATGGGTCCACGTCAAATACTTAAACGACGTATGAAGAATTGGCATATGTGTAGAAGTATTGTAGAAGATATTACAAATTTAGCTATCATAAAAACATTTAAAAAGAATAGACAACAAGCACAATTAAAACGACAAGGTGCTGTTTTAACTATTACAAGATTAATGAAACATTGGTTTTATAATACAAGAAAAAGAACAATGCCACATGGTGGATGGAATTTAGCATTAAGACATGCATTACATCATGTTGGGTCACAAAACCATTTCCATCATGAAGATGGTACTCATACACCTACACAAAGAATTATGCATAAACATATTAACAAACGTGGTTCTATTGTAGGTGGAACATCATCATCACCTTATAATACAATTGGTGGATCTAATACTGTTGGTGATGGAGGAAAAAAGAAAAGACGTTGGAATAGAATTTTAGCTGTAAAAGTATTACAAGGCTTTGCAAAAATTATTGCTGCTAAAAAAATTGTAAAATTAAAAAGACGTGAAAAAAAGAAAAATGGTGGAGCTAAAAAGAAACGTATTAGTACATATACATTCGATAAAGCATCAACTATGATACAGAGTATGGTAAGATCAGTTTTAGCACGTTTTAGATTAACAAAAATGATTACTGCTGGTGCTATAATTAATAAAGCTTATCGTGCACATCGTGCATTTCGACGTTTAAGATCTGATTTGCGTCGTGTAGAAAAACCATGTCGTGTACATATTCGTGGTATCCGTAATTTACCTGAACAAATTTATCAAAAAAAAGAAATTTCTATTAAAGTTTCAGCTTATTGGACAAGTTTGTTACATATTTTTTCCACACCACAAGAATTAAAAGCAGTAATAAGAGGTAAAAAGCCTCAATGGTCGTTCACAACTGAATTATATCCAATAACGAAACAATATACTGAACAAGAGTTAGAAGAAATGAAACGTAAAGAAATTGAAGCAGAAAAAGCAAAAACTAATGGTAGATTCTTATCACGTATGGGTTCAATATTAAAAATAGGCGATAATGGTGCAAAAGCCCGTGCATCAATGGTTGATTTTCAAAAGAAAAATATTGAATTATTAAGATCAAGGCAAGCATCTTCAAATAATGTACTTACTATAAAAGAGGATGATTCGTGTTCAGATGATGATAGCAATGATCTAGGTTCAGAAACACAGTCAGTTGATGAAGATTCACAAAATAATCTTTCACGTACAGCTAGTCAATCATCGTCAGGTAGTGGGGTTGGTTTATCCAGTGGTGAACTTCCGCATTCAGGTAGTTATAAAATGAAATATAACAACAAAAAAGAACATCGTACATTGGGACATTGGGATACACCAAAAAATGATATTAATGATGTAAATAAATATTGTTCTGATTTTAGGGAAGAGTTATTACGTATCCCTGCGTTACATGGTAATTCTATACTTAAATTTGAAGTACAAGATTCTGATTGTAATATTTTTGGTGATAGTGTATATTTATGTTCAATGTCAAAAGGTTTGATGTTTTGGGGTGGTGAAGTTTCTATTCCACTTACTTACAAATCAAAACCTAAAGCAGATAATGGTTCTCAAAGTGTTACTGGTGGTGAAAGAACTCGACGTACTGATGGTTTTGTTGTGCCTACATTTGATTTATTAGAAGCACAACCAAGCATAGAAATTAATATTGGTTGTGGGAAACCAATGTTATCACGATGTGGATATGCTAAAGTTAAAGTAAGTGGTAATGGTCCAATGGCAACAAGTATATCAACAAATTTTGGATTCTTTAATTTATTTTTTACATCATGGAAAAAATTTTATTTATCATTAGATGGAGAAACACTTTCATTTTTTGATACAAAACATTCAAGTGAACCTTTTCATATCATGCTTGTTGATGAAATAAGATCTTGTCAAATTATACCAGGTAAACCAACTTCAAATACAACTACCGTATTAGAGGATACACATGATGTAATTATAACAACAAAATATTCTGAAAGAATTTCATTCAGATTTACAGATGTTGGTAATCGTGTATTTTGGAATGAAGTACTTGTTGGTTGTATAAGAGGTTTACCATCATTTGATATGGTTAGTTATAATGATTTTGATTCTGAAACAGGATCTAATGCAGATGAGGAATCTGCATTAGATCGTATGAAGTCAACAAATTTCTTACCAAGTATTTTACCAGGTATTATTCCTGGTTTCCTTAAAGGTGGAGAAAAGGAAGTAAAGAAAACGGGTGTTAGACGTAGACCTAGTATGATTGCTAAACAACTTGCTGGTGCATTACAAACAGAACAAAGAAACACAATTAATTTAGGTTCCCAACAAATTCAACAATTAAATTTATTACAATTACAATATAAAGACAATAATGATGATGATGATGATGATGATGATACATCGACTTCATCTGATGATACTTCTAATAATGATTAATTATAGAAGATCGATTATTAAACAACAGAACAACAAAACAATCACAAAAAATTTCAAACATTTTCAATAAAAGATGAATGATAGTAAATTACTTATGATCTTTCAGTTGAGAAAAAACAATTATATGTCAGTGTAAGATTTTGTTCAATAATAACTATTTACAATTAATGAATAATAATGCATTATTTTTGTTCCTAAATCTACACGTCTTCCATCAACACATACACTCCTCTATATAACTGTCCTTCTAATCATCATAAAAAAATAATTTCGTAGTATTTGTCCAGACGGTATCAGATAATTCTTCAATTGATACTTGCCTTATATTTGCTACAACTTCTGCAACTTGGTGAAGGTAACATGGCTCATTTCTGTCTTTAACCAAACAATTTTTAACCCATTTCTCTTTTTTTTTTATTGAATCTTTTGGAAAATGTGTTTCTACGAATGGATAAGATGGATGAGTTTGTTTGATACCACACCATGGTGCATCAGTCTCTAAAAGTAATTTATCGGATGGGATAGCTTTAACCATTTCGTGATTCTCTACAGTACGTAATGAACATCCATTGATACCTATGTAAAGCCCAAGTTCACATAATTGAAGCATCTCCTCAATGCTACCGTCATATGAATGTACTACACCTGAGCGTTTACTATATAAATTATAATTTTCTCTCATTACTCTTAAAAAGTCTCCTTCTGTATCTCTACTATGAAGAAAAAGTGGTAGGTTTACTAAAGGATGTGATGCAATACTTAATTGTTTGAGAAATCCGGACAATTGTTGTTCTTTTGTACAAAACTTTAATCTAGCATAATCAAGACCACATTCACCTAATGCAACAACATTTCTATTTCGATTTCTACCTCCACCGAGATCAGCACCAACCTCAGCTTCAGTACCTTCTGTTGTATTTGCAGTATGAATGATATTTATGATTTGATCCAAGATCTTATCACCTGTGCTATCTCCTGGAAAGCTGTGACATTCATGACTTTCACCAGCATCATCAACTGATAAAAACTCATCAGCTCTTGTTGGATGTATACCGACAGTCATGAATAGGCCAAATTCTTGTGCCAGGGTCACTTCACCGGCAGAACTGGAACTTGATGAAGAACGTGTATTGAGTATCTCAAAGGTTTTGCGAGAATCATCGAGAGATCCAGCAGTGCAAATTACTCGCTGAATATTCATAGATTTTGATCTTTGTAGGACATTTTCCATATCATTTTCATGTCTCTGTTTATCGTTGTATATACCAAAATACATTTCATCACAAAGATTTACCCCTATATCACAAAATTTCGGAAGACTCTCTGCAGAGATTTGCATACCATTTCTGATAGGATACAAAGTTTCTGCAACTGATGTAAAAGTAGCCATGACAGTTTTACGCATCCAATAACTCAAGAAGAAAAAGGTACGAAGGGCATGGTGGGACGTTTTTGGACATAGAAATCCTCACAATCGTGTGTAAGTTTTTGAATGCAATTAAAAGTTTATAATAATGTTTCTAATATATTTATTAGTACTTGGTACAAATCTAAATGCAAATATAATGTTTCTTTTAGTACAATTTGGTGCGTAAGTTGTACCAGGAACATGCTTCTAACTTCTATCTCCTTTTCCTCTTCTATCTTCACTCATCATCAAAATAGCACATATCAAAGGTTTTAATTAGTAATGAATGAAAAAATCATCGAAGAGAGGTTTCAGTTCGTAATGACTTTGTATCAAATTCGTACTCAGTACAAGAGAATGGGCTTATTTCAGCCTGACTTCATCTGGGTAATTTTCAATCCAATGTTACCGAGTAAGCATGACAGAACCGACAATGATATAAAAAAGTCTGTTGGGTTTTGGTGCAAGGACCCTGTGGCAGCAACAGTAGAGTATGGTCACATTAGTAAATGGAACACATCGATGGTTACCAATATGAGTAGGCTATTTCCATGGAATTGTGATTTAAAGGATGATATAAGTAAGTGGGATGTGAGTAATGTCACAGATATGAGTTTCATGCTTTCTGGGACACTTATAACACATTTAGACATGTCTAAATGGAACGTCAGTAAAGTTAAAAACATGAAGGCAATCTTTGGAGGATCATCCTATAATGGGGATCTTAGTAAATGGGATGTCAGCAGTGTCACAGATATGACCTGGATGTTCAAAGAGTCATCCTTTAGCGGCGATATCTCAGGATGGAATGTCAGCAACGTTAAAGATATGAGAGCCATGTTTCAAGGAGCAAGCTCATTTGCTGGTGACATCTCTGGATGGGATGTCAGCAGTGTTACTGATATGAGCTTCATGTTCGCTCAAGCATCCTCTTTTGATGGGAATCTGTCTAAATGGAAAGTAAGTAATTCTACTATTAATAAAGCCATGTTTTATGAATGTCCTATCACTAAGAATAACAAGTCGAAATGATTTTTAGTGATTTACTTTGTAATTTTTAACTTAATTTTATAAAATAACACTATACTATATTGCTATGGGTTAGACCCTGACTCCCAACCTCCGTTGTTTACATTTCAATCTTATTCGTTAACATTATGTTGTTTCCTTTTTTAGTTTTTTAAATTGGTTTAGGTTGTAATGGCTCGTGCTCATGTTCCTCAAATGTACCATTACCTCGTAATAAAACATCAAAGAAATTTCCATATTCACAAGTAAAACGAAATCTTGATGCATATTTTTTATTTCCTTTAGGTTTAAACAAAACTGTAATAGGTAAAGGAAAGCATACATCTGCTTCAAATTGTCCTTGATCTTTATGACGTTTATCCATAGTATCTTTTAATGTTAATGTTGAGTTGGCCCAAGATGCCTCTGATGGTCTCAATGGTACTACTTCAATAACATCACCACCACGATTTAGATCTTTTGGTGGTGCATTAATTGCAGCTTCAGTACTAACAGTTGGTCCAGTAACTTGTCCAGCACTTGGTGTAATGATAAATACAGTTGGATCATCTGTTTCCGGCGCAGGATATTCATAACCAGGTACTTTAATACGCTTCAAATCATTTTCTCTTTTTCTTATAGCTTTAGGGTCAGTTTGTATAGGCACATGTTTAACAACCCAACGTGCTAATACACCAGTTGGATTACTTAATAGCATTGTACCATCAGTTGTAAAACCAACTTTACATGTACCAAAAAATAATTTTGGTGATGAGCCGACTAAGAATGGTGTTGATATTGATGCAAGTAATGGTAAAAATAACCTTTGACCAGTATTAAATGAGATAATTAAATTACCTTCTTCATCATTAGAACCTAATGCAGCAGTTGCTTGTTTTGTAGTTGTAATAGTTTGACGCATATTACGTGATGGTTGAAATGATACAACAAATGATGCTGAAGCTTGGGGTAATAATGTAACAATTTTACCATTAGTATCTGAACCAACAGGGGTACGAATAGCTCCAGGTCCAGTTTTAGACATTGCAACT
>JACKZZ010008347.1_pt1 | contig 16907 bp, 17 predicted proteins | sample 8027871 | NCBI WGS metagenome assembly JACKZZ01 (sample SAMN15724774, study PRJNA655200) | protist metagenome | isolation source: fluorescence activated cell sorting (FACS) single amplified genomes of... | place: USA: West Boothbay Harbor, Gulf of Maine | collected 2000-07-19
TACTCACCGACACTTGGCCTGGAGCCGCTTATTTCTCTCCGTCTCCTCGAGTAATCGCCGGATCAACTCCTCGTTTTCCGCCTTGGCCGTGTCCGCCGTCCGCCGAAGCTGTTCCATCCGTATGGATGCGTCAGGTTTGAAATCGTCAAAGTTGAAAAAATTTGTCATGCATAAATTGCAAGGCATGAAGTGCCTCTCTTGCAGGGATGGCAAGTGAGGCCGACCGTCAGCCTGTTTGGGGTCTGCGGTAGAGCTGCTAAAGTAGTATTTAGACGATGCCGAAATTTCTCATGCGCCGCTTGAAAATTGGGCTTCCAACTGGTATTCATTTTATGCATGGCAAATCATTTCATTTTCAACTTTGTCGATTTCAGTCCTGACGCTTCCATAAGGGGTCCGGATGGGCCGCGGACCCGGTGTTTCAAAATCCGGAGAACCCGTTCGCGGTATCACATGCAAATATGTCTGGGTCTGGAAAAATGCGAGGTCTGTCATGCTTGTCTGGCGTGACTCTTAAATCTGTCATGCACGTTGCCCAAGAGCCGCATTTTTCTGTCATGCAGAAACGCAGTTTGTCATGCAGAATAGGCAACACCTAGAGGCTCCAAAACTTGCCATGCTGGGCCAGCACTTGCGGCCTCATCATGATACGCCACCCAGCATCGCAAATTTCCAGACCCAGGCATATTTCTAGTTGATATGCGGGCTGGGACAGCGAAATTGAGAAGAAAAAACAGCGTTTGGAAACCTGCTGGGGGAAATGGTGGGCGGACAGCAGTTACAAATACGACGGCACAAACTTCACGAAGCACGACATCATGATGATCCAGCCCTTATGCAGTGCAAAAGTATCGTACTCGTAGTAATCGCAGTCATGCATTACAAATCTTCATCCCAAGGTAAAGCAGCATGATAAATTCCATTTGTCATGCTGAGCTAATTTGTCATGCGATCTATACTAGTACGATACTCTTGCAGTTCATAGCCCTCTACTCAGAAATTGATTCCGACGAAGATCTCGTTGGGGAATCAATTCGGATATGACAGCACAAAATTCCCCATACCCCTCATTTGTAAATGAATTTCTAGCAATAGAAAACATATCAAAAATGCAGTCTCTGCATAACAAATCCACACACGGAGGAACATAGTGCAGTTGGAGCTTTCAGGCGAACTTGTCATGCACGCACAGCCAAAAGGCTCAGACAGGAGTTAGCCTTTTTGCATTGCAAAGGAGGGGGAGGGGGAGTTGTGCACTCTCATATTGGAACCGAGTTGTTGAAAACGACCGATGACCACCCCGAGCTCATGACGAGCAACGTTTCCTACAAAATCTGCGACCTTTCCACAAACCCGGGCTGCGGCCGGGCCGGGGCGTTTTACCTCGATCCGAGCGGTCGGCCGTTTGACTACAAAGACGGAAACACTTTTGCCTATTACGTGGACAAGATTCTACGGATCGGACTGCCAGCGTCGGTCACGAGGATCACGGAGGAGGAGGATTCGGCGGAGTCGGGGCATTTTCACGATGATACGGTTATCGACATGAACAAGTACAAGAACCAAGCTGGCGAGTTCAACGACCTGCGCTACAAAAAACTGAATCACCACGTGTATGACGACTATTTTGACGATACGAAGCCGTAGAGCTGCAGTAGACGGGACAGAAGTGGTCGTGGGGAAAGAACAACATGAGGGAAATTGTGGTTTGATGCAGGAGAGGTAGAGGAACTTTGCTGCAGGTCCAATTGTTTTACAAGGCAAATTTTACGGCGTTGTTTGAAAATGAAAGGATGAGAAAGGGGGCGCGGTAAGGTAGTGGATAGAATAAAATTTTATGCACATCATGAGTCGGGAATGCACATGTATAGAGGATGAAAAGGAATTTTATCGATGGACTTTTTTCAAACTTACTGCATGACTTTTCGCCGGTTTAAAATAAAATGCGGTTTTTAACCTGCAATCAAAACAAAAAGGTTAAGGTTTAGCATAGCTAAAGAGCCTCTGAAGTTCCGAGAACACCTCTAGGGAGCACGTTCTATCGGACCATGACGGGTATTAACACAAGAAAACTTAAACTGATAGCAACTGAGTCAACTTTTAAGAATTTTACCTCGAGAATACAACACTCTTTTACAACAGATCTTGATACGCGATTTTATCATATTCTTTACTTCTTACACTTAGCGGTAGCAGCAACATAAGGCCTGTAATCCGGGAGAGAAAGAAGAAAGTCGCTTTATTATGCGGCTCGCGCATTGTACAAAATCGAAACATTTCAACATGGGAATCAACCAAACAACATGCTGCAATAATTATCGCGAAAAAGGTGGGTCAGTCCTTGCAGGAAATGGATTCCCTATTGCCGCGACAGCACCCACATATGGGCGACGTCAGCGGTGACGATGGAAGATGAAAAAATTAGAGTTCACGTAGAACAAACTGCCGGGGTCCGAATCGGGATCCCTGCCCCCAGTTCGTCCGATGAAGGTTTGGTTGCTTAAATGGTGCTCAATTGTTTGCCGCTCGGTCTTCAACATCGGTGCTCGGGAGAGGAATTTTTCGGCCTGCCTGGCTGCCGTTCATCTTCTTTTTCACGATCTTCGTCGGATCAGACTGCAGTACGACGGGCCATCTGAGTATTTGTTTCATCTCAGCTCAAAGTAGATCGCAACATCGGTATTCTTGACATGATCCTGGAAAGAACTTGAGCACACTCACACATCATCTACGTGAGCTTGGATAGGTTTGCGGCTTTTCAAAGATGATCAATACTGCCCCCTTGTCGCTACCACCGGCTGCCGGTGAAGCGCCGGTTTCTGGTCCTGCACGGTCTACTCCAGATGGTGCGACAGTAAAGTCAAACAAGAGCGGTGAGACCTCGTCCGACCAAGAAGCTGCTGCAGACAAGCTGCACGAGGAGGCGCTGCAGAGGCTGTCCGGAAACGATCCAACGGGGGCAGCTGCGTTGTTGGAAAAACACTTGGAGCTCCAGCTGGCAAGCTGCCGAGAAAATGCGGTGAATTATGTTGGACAGATGAACAAAAGCGACCCCGAGGACATCGGAGATGTTGACCGGAGAAAAAGCACCGCGCAGTCCGCTTTCATCCTCGGCATGCTGCATTTACAGCACGTGAAAAACTACTCCTCCGCGGTGAAGCATCTGAAAATCGCATTACAGATTCGAGAAAAACCCGAGGTCTGCGGAGAATACCATCCCTCAACGCTGGTCACGGTGGGGGCGCTGGCGGAGGTACTTAGAATTTGCTTTGTTGATGTTGATTCAAAAATGACCAAATTTTGTCATGCAATAGTACAGCAAAAAAGTGGCAAATGAAAATTCATGCCTGTAGATCGTTCGATCCAATACATAGGCTAGTCCTTTGCTTTTCGATTTTTCCGAGTGGAGATCAAAAATTCACGCATAAACTACAGGCCCACGAAGCCAACAACGCTCTGGAGGAAGCCGAGTCCTGCTACAATATTGAGAGGAAAAATTCCTCCTCCCCATATCGAAAAGGTATGTTTCCGAAAATTTGTGTTGCTGCTTTGAGGCCACAAGTCACGTCTGTCTTGCAAGACGCGAAGGCTTCCGCGCCATTATGGAAGCGATTTGGAATGCTATTGAGCCAAGGGGGCAGCCGTTTGAAATGCTAAACAACAAGACCCAAATAATGCCCCTACCTAGGCTGAGGATCTGGCTGTGCTGCCTTGCTGCAAGACAGCGCGCATTTGTGTACTGAAATCCAGCATCAGAAGCTTCGTCTCGATATGGGGAGGGGGGGTTTTTCCTTACGATATACAAAAGGGCTGTTAGCGGGGCGTTGAAGGTGCTTGGTGAAGCGCATGAGAACACGGGTTTTGCCTACATGAAATTGGGCTGGGTGCAATACAAGCAAGCACTCGCGACGAGCAAGGCCCTTGCAGGCTGCACCGACAGCTGTGATGTAGGCAATCATGATCCAGCACAACAACTGCGACGTCTTGCCGCGTTGGAAGATTCCTTTCTCGCCGCTTTGAACAGTTTCGAGACCTGCTACAGCAAGACAAACTTCAGCATTACAAACGGCGACGGGGGTGTGGGCCACGACCGTGGTCACGGTGTCAGCGAGGAGAATCAGTTGACGCTGTTGAAGTGCATGAACCAGTGCTGCGCGGTTTCGCTCTCAACATCTCTTGCGCCTGGATTCTCCTGCGCTGATCCGAACAACCACGAGCCGATACCGTTCTCTCGGTTGCAGAAAAAGTTGCAGAGCCTGTTCGAAGATGAGAATCTCTTTCCACCGGGACGAGAGCAAACAAACGAAAACGAGCAAGAGGGAGTTCGAGTGAAAGATTGGAAGCAGAAGGAGGTGATCGATGACGATGCGGATCCGACCCCGGCAGGAGGACCGCTTGTACAGCAAGAACGTAAAAAGCTACAAAGCCAAATCTGCCACAGAATCGAGGAACTCCGAAAGAGCATGCAGAAGAAAGAGGACCAGGCACGGCTGCAGGCAGCTAGGTTGCAGAGTGTTGGACTGCTGAAGAAAATGAACCCTGTTACGCAGCAGACAATGGGCAGCGGTGGCGGCGGTGGTGGTGGGGACAACAAGATGAATTCGATTGGGGGGTCCTGATTGGCGGTGGAATTCAATTCACCGCTGAGCCTGAAGAACTGCTCTTGTGCCAGGATAATGCGAACAGAAGGCGGGGGTCGTGTATGAGCGAGACTGAAGACGAGGCTGCTGCGACAACATGGCTTCTTGCGTAGAAGATGTTCACGCAAGTAAAAAAGTCCGTACATTCATCCAGCAGGAGCAGCAGCAGCAAGCATGATGTCCTGACTGTTTTCAGCCACATGTGGTCCATGGATTCATGTTCTCTTGGTTGCGGGGCGAGCGGGGATCGGGGCAAAAAATTACTGTTTGAGTCATTGATGAAGATGAAATGAGGGAATGGAGTCTCAACAACCCCTCTCCTTCTGAGTGTAATTACTACGAAAGTCGTGACAAGCTGCGGCAACAGCGTTATCTTTTTCGTAGTTGGAGAGTTTATTTGCTCTTCTGGTTGTTGAGTAAAGAGTTGATCCTGATTCCCGGCCGCAAGTGAAGAAGTTTCGCTCACGCTCTTTGGCCGAGGTGCCAACTTCGTGCCGGAGACGCTCTGTAGTTCTTCTCATCTACCAAAACGGCCATAGTTCTTGTTGCACAGAACTTGAACATATAGCAAAAAAACCAAAATGGACGCTGCGCGCCAGCTGATCGCCCGCGAGCTGCAGCAGCTCTTGCAGCAAACCGCAGCCTCGTCTATCAACTGTAAAAATGTCTGGGTCTGGAAGAATGCAACTTGTAATGCTATTTGTGGATTCTAGAAATGAAAAATGAAAATCTGTATTGCATGACAGGCAATAGGAGTCCAGTTTTTGCCACGTGGAGAGGGCATTTCTCATGCAGGATATGCATCAAGAAGCACTCAGAAAATCTAAATCTGTGACGCTAGGGCATACATCACAGCCGTCATGGGTCATGTCAGATGTGCATGACAAATCTCGCAATTTTGAATTTTCAGACCCAGACATTTTTACATTTCATATGCTTACAAAACCAACAAAACTACCTCCTTCCCACCTACGAACAGCAGAACACGCTCCCCACTTTAGCCGAACTCTCTAGTGACCCGGAGTTTCAGCTCAAACTGCAAAAATGCTTGCAGATCACCACCAACACGGTGGATGAGCTGGTGGACAACCACGGGTTCTTGTCCGATCTGTTGCTGTTAGTGATCAAAAGTTTGAAGACGCTCCACAGCGCCGCGGTGGGGATGAGTTCTTTGACGGTGGGATCGTCTTCGCCGGGTTCCAAAACGACCGCGAAAATGCTGTACCTGTCCCTGTTCAACATCCTCGCGACCACTTTTCAGTCCTTCATCGGCCCCGCGTTTTCCACGCACGCGACAATCGTGAACCTCCTGTCCGCAGCCGGAGAGAAGTTAAACAATCGCACGGTGGAAATCATGGCGTTCGACGCGAAATCCGGGCGGTTTTGCGTCAAAGTGGAAAAGGGAGATGTGGATAAGAAGCAGTGGAAGCGGATAAAACCGGAAAATTTGGTGATGCTGAAGTCGGACTCGAAGGATACGGCTCTTACACGGCAGCTCGAAGGTGGCGCAGGCGCAGCAGATGACCTCCATAAAGACGGCTTTGCAAGTACTTCAAAGAACAGTAGGTAATGTGTTTCGACGAACGTTTGACTTTGCGTTTTTTATGTACTGTTTTTGTACTTCTACTTTCTTCTTCAGTTGATAGTGATACGCGCGGCGTCTGATGACACGGTGGTCATGATGGACCTCAATGTTTAGCCGCACACACATCGTTTCTGGCACCCAGTACTAGTACTATGTAGAGTACAATCAAAACTTTACAGGTACTACTTCCCCTCCTTCGACCCAAGTGCACATGCGCAACCTGATGGCCGTGAATTGTCTGGAGTCCGTGTCTATGCATTGCAAAAGTACAACTTTATCGTAGTACAACAAGTAGTTGCAGATATGCATAACAAATCGCCTTCCTAAGCTAAAACAGCATTACAAATTTCCAGTTTGGCGTGCTGAGCAAATTTGTATTGTAACAACTTACTACTAGTACGAATACTTTTGCAATTCATAGTCTCCGAAATCTTCGACTACCTGGTTACCGATTTCCTCTTAGGCCAAGAAGACGGGCTTAGCCAGCAGGTCTGCTTCGCGATGTACCGGGCAGTTCTGTTCACATATGGATTGCAAATATGTCTGAGCCTGGGAAGTTGCGAGAGCGAGATTTGTCATGCTAGTCTGGCATGACTTTGAACTCTGTGTTGCGTCACCGCAGAGAGCGCGTCTTGCTTGTCATGCAAAAACGCAGTTTCTCATGCGGAGTACGCAACTCAGAACCACGGAAAAACTTGTCATGCTTGGCAGCGCATTACAGTCTGCTCACTATTCCCTTTCTTGCATCACAAGTTTCCAGACCCAGACATATTTGCATTTGATATCACAACCGCATCCGCAACGGCCGGTGCTGGTGGTGGGTCGTTATGGATTGCAAAAGCATCGTACTCGCATAAATGCATTGCAAATTTTCTCAGCGTGAGAAATAATAGAATTTGTAATGCGGATACGGATTTGACTTAACAAAAAGATTTGTGATGCATGATTGCAATACGAATGCGATGCTTTTGCACAGGATATGGGTCGACGACTTCCACCGCCGCGAACAAAATGTCATCCACTGACTTGTTCGAACTCTGCAACAACAGTGTCCTATTACAGTGAAAAGTGCCCCCCACCCCTGAAATTGCAAAAATTTGTGATGCGAAGTTTCCAAGTGAAAACTTTTTGTCATGCATGAAAGGAGTATGAATCTTTCTGATGCAGAGTCTAGGCGTGTATGGCATCGCTAGCATGACAAGCGCTGCTCTTGCTGGGGTCTTTATTTGCAATACAAATTTTTTCTATTCACGATTGGAAACCTGTGATGCTGATAGATGCAAGAGGGCGAGTGTTTCATTTGGGAAGGTTTGCAATACAAATGCTCCCAAGTTCGGGGGTGGCGGCATGTTTCATTGTAATACGTCCCGGTCTTGATTTCCTTCGCCAGGAACGTTTTGTCCGCTGGGAACGAATATGCATTGGAAATATCTCTGGGTCTGGAAGAATGCATGTTTGTCATGCTTACCTGGTACGACTCTTAAATCTGTCATGCACGTTGCTCAAGAGCCTCATTTTTCTGTCATGCAGAAAAGCAGTTTGTCACGCAGAATAGGCAACACCTAGAAGAAGCTCAAAAACTTGTCATGCTGAGCCAGCGCTTGTGGCCTCCTCATGATACGCCGCCCAGCATCACAAGTTTCCAGACCCAGACATATTTGCAACGCATAACGAATTTGCGCAGAAACAAAGCACCAATACCAGCGGAGGCGCAATAAATCACCACTATCATCCCCAACAGATGCTGCATCTCTCCATCCTGCACCCCATCGCGCACTGCCTCTGGACGGACAACTACGTTTTATTAGCCGCGGCGGGGGTTGCCGGCGGGATAGACTCGGACTTCGAGAATGACGCGATTTCTAATGCGCAACAGCATCAGTTGAAAAAACTCGACGATCTCCCGATCGACCACGTGGAAAGGTTTCATGCCGAGCTCGCCATGGCTTTTGTCGACGCGGACTTCCTTCCGTTAGTGATCCAGATCGTCAATTCCACCGCCCAAACCGTAAATTCCACTTTCGGCGGGAAAGGCGGCGCTTACGAGAGCAGTCAAAAATCTAAAATCACCGTGCAGGTCTTAACCGCGGGGGGTTCGATTCTGGGTTTTTTAGCCCGGAGATCCGTTCACGATCTGACGATTCGGCGGCATCTACAGCTCCACGGTAGGCAGTTTGTGACCCAGGTCATCACGAACGTGTTGGAGTTTTTGTGGAAAGAGCAGCACCAGAACCAAGCATCCGCTCCGTCTGTTGCAATTATGCATTGCAACAGTATCGTACTAGTAGAAATCGCAATACAAAGTTGCTCAGCATCACAACTTGAATTTGTAATGCGGATTTACCTTAACAAGTAGATTTGTAGTGCATAATCGCGATTACTACGAGTGCGATACTTTTGCACAGGATAGCGATCACGGTTCAACAATTGATAATTCTCCTGGACGGGTTGTGTTTGCTGAAGAAAATTCTACCACACTTAGTGAATTCCGCGGAATTGGCGCATTTGTCCACAAACGACAATTTCTGCAACTTAGCGTGGGGCATCCCCGATTGGGTCCCCTACATGGTGAGCACGCAGGAATTTTACACTCCCGGAGCGTACAACCAGGGAAGTAGCTCTGTCACGATCGCACCCTTCGCCGGCGAGCTGGTCGCGAAGACCCTTTTCCTGAGTCTCAGCCCCCACCAATACACGACGGAATTAGATAAAGGACATGGGGGGGCGGCTTCCGGGGTACAACATCAATTGCAGCAAACGCAGGACTCTCCTCTGATGCAGAAGCTCTTAGAAGTCGAGTCGCAGGCCTTGTTCGGAGTCACGCCGGAGTACCAGGGGGTGAGTGCTGTCCGGTATTGGACGACATTGCGGAAATACTTTTCTTCGAATAGTATGTAGTGAGGTCACCGAACGGTTCTAACCTGGCAGTTTTCTTGACATGTCCCGCCAAAAACGACCGGCTGTTTTGAAGCCTATAGAGAGTTTTTTTGCCTGAAAAAGCTCGCAGCGGGCAAGTCTGTTTGGCTTTGTTATCAACGAATCGCCTGCGGATTCTATCGGTCGCCGCTTGATAAACCGACGCGGGGGAGCTGGCAAAAGGGCGCCCTTCTGAGGCGCCCGCCGCCTTGGTTTCTGGCGATTTGGGGCGCCCAAAAGGGCGCTGAAAAAAACGCGCCCAAAAGCAGAACAGCGAAACCGCATGGCACGGCCGCGATCTCGGAGCATTTTGGGCGGCCGCGAAAGCGGTGGCCTTTTCGCCGGTTTCAGAGCCTGGGAAGCTTCGCAAAAAGCGCCGGCGCGAAAAATAAAAACGCAAAAGAGAAAAAGCGCGCGAGACGCGCGAAGCCAATCCGCATGGTATGGCCCCGATTTTTCTTCGGTTTTTGGACGCCCCCCGTGGCGCCCGGATCGGGCCCATAGCATCGGGGCTGGCTTTCGGACAAGAAATTCGGAAATTTGCCAAAAACCTCTTATGCTTTTCAACCGGCCGCCATGCCGTGCGGCATAACCTTACCCACGGCGGCACGGTGGGCCCAGAAAAAGCAAAGGCGTCGGTCGGCAAGAAAACGCCACCGACCTCACTACCTCCGCCCCGGCGGCTATATTTGATAATTCGACGAACTCTTTGTACTTGGCGATCTCGCAGATACTCGAACAGCGGAAGCAAACTGGTGGGATTTCCGGGCTCGGGGTGGACTTTTCGTGGTCCGGGCGGGATCGGGATGAAGAACATGAGGGACCGAGGTATAGGAGAGAATCTGCAGCTATGCAAAGAAACCAGTGACCATTTGCTAGTTGTAGGTACTACTGCAATTATACGCACGTTGGTCTTATTGTGTCAAAATGATCCGCAACATGTAATGTTTACATATACGCAATCTATCATGAATAAATTATCTACCAGCTGGTGGCGCAACGACCCAGCTACGGATCCGATTCGCACTCTCCCAGCGCCTATCTCCACTGTGGATTACGAACAAGAAGCCTTCCCGTCGGAAGAGCAGCTTTTCGCGGATCTAGGAACGTATTACGAAGAACAGCAGGCTATTTTGATGTCCATCATGATGGAGCAGCAGGAAAGGGTATCCTTAGAAGTCAAAACGTTTTCGCCCCAGAGTTCTTGTCATGCAGATTTGCAAAGACAAGGAGACTTATAATGCGCAACCGCATGAGAGCTATTTCCAGTCGTGAGTGTTTCGACGGCCTTTGTGATGCGGTGAACAGGATACGGAGATAGGTTTGTGATGCGCTTGTGCTTTCTAACCTGTACTACAATACAAAGACGCACTTGTTATGCGTGGCTCCCAAAACTCCTGGATTTGTGTTGCAGGCTTCCCAACTTGACTACGGGCTGGGGGCGTTTATTTTCCTCCGGATAACGGGATGAGCAGAGCGGGTTTCGCTACGACACAGGGGAATACGACTACGGATTCGGTGACGTTTCCGCAATCATGGAGGCAACTACTCCTGGGGGAATGGAAGGGCAGCTGTCAGAAGACGAAGATGATGACCAAGACGGTGATGAAACTTTGTCCAGCATTTTCGCACGCCCCAGCCCGAAAAAGGAGGTCTTTCAGCCGCCGGTGGCCCCACCTCCCGTGCAGCAGCAGGAACAATCAGCAACCCGCCGACGAGAACAAGCTCTCCCCGAGACCGAACTCAGCACAGAAACTGACATCAACCCGCAGAAGAAGCAAGACCCCTCAGCTCCGCTCGGCCGGCTGGGCGCCCTGGATTTGCCGAGTTTGAACCCGAACCAGAACAGGGGAAAAATGCTAGCCGGGGCAGAAGGAAGTGAGAAGAAGTCGAAGAAGGATAAGGGATTGTCACGGGAGAGATTGAAGCAGATCGGAATACCGCTGAACTTCTTGAAGCAACAATCCACAATTCCGAACCTGAACGTCGATGACTATTCCCATTTATGTATCCTGCGTAAAAACGTCTCCACACCATAGTCAAGATGGGGAATCGGCTGGACAAATCAGCCAGCTTTGGCTGGTTCGCATGACAAGTTTGTGTCTGTAGTGTAATCCTGTTTAGCTAGTTCAGCAGCAAAACAGATCTAGCATATCATGCTGATCCTAGCGCCACAAATTCCAAAACACGACTTGAGAATGCTTGGCATGGGCCTCCGCATGAGAAACTTTTTTGGCATGCAGATTTGCATGGCAGCTCTGGGGTGGGGACGGTTTTACTCAGGATATTATGCTGCGCAATCGATGGAAAATTGATGGGGGAACCGGTCAGGTGTAGTTTACCAGAGAAGAGGCATTTGGTGTTTGAGAAGTCGGTGTTGGAGCTATGGTTCAATCAGATGGGGAAGGTTTGTCCCATCACAGGGGATTTGATGGCCATGACCGACTGCAAGCGGGATAAGCAGCTGGAGTTTATCAAATGCAAAAATGTCTGGGTCTGGAAGATTCCGGGATTTGTGTTGCATATTTTGTATGGTCCATGATGCATGTAATGCATAATCTAGCATCACAGATTTTTAGAGGGCTTCCTGATGCCTATTCCGCATGAGAAATGCCCTCACCGTGGAACACAGACTGGGCTCGTCCTGTTGCTGGTCTCGCAATACAGATTTTTTTGGAATCCAAAGACAGTATGACAAGTTGCAATCTTCCAGACCCAGACACTTTTGCAATCCATAGAGTTGGAGATCAAGCAGTTTGCTTCGAAATGGCGGGAAGTAGTGGCAGCGGGTGGCGGTGCTGGTGGAAATCAGCAAGCAGGAGCGCTTTCGAGTGGCGTCGGGCGTGAGAAAAAGAAAAAGAAGAAGAAATCTGATGCTCTTCCAGAGGAACACCAGCCGGACTTTCATAGCTCACCGGATTTGAGCTGAACAACCAGCTCGCATATGGTTCTTCTTTAGGATTAATTCGCAAATAGAAATACGCAAATGACTCTTATTTGGCTGATATTATCGGCGATGAACATGAACTGGAAAAAAGCAAAGTAAAACTGATGGAATCCGAAGAACAGTAGGAGTATCGTACTCGCTGAATAAAGCTGTTCCTTATCTTCCGGATCACGTTGATGTCGTTCATATTGCTGTCGGGGTTCATAATTTCGTTCTGCTACTCTCCTTCTTTTCAATCGTGCGGCAAGATCCTGATTTTGTTTCCACGACAACGACTTCGTCATCGTTCACTATTGGGTCTTGTTTTGGGCAAGGGAAAAAATATCGTGCAAAGCAGCTGTCATTATCGGTTTTCTCATCTAGCAGTAAGCACAACTACTTCGCTCCCATGTAGGAGCTCCTGCAGCTCTACCTCTAGTACTACCGACCTAGTACATGCGGAGGGGGGTGGGAAGCGTAGTATACTAACTTTTTCTATCAATCTGTCCAGCTAAAAGTTTTCTTTTACTAAACAAGCTGTAACTCCTCGACTCCCAAGGTTTCATGAGTCTTCTATTTCAGGTCCTCCTCAAGAACATTTTCGACCCTCCCTCTGTCTTCATTCGCAGTCTCCACCGAGGAGTAGTTTATTTTCAGGCGTGTATATTAGGAGCGGTAGATATGGAGCCCTTGTAGTTTTAATATAAATTTTTGTCACCGAAAAACTCCTGCTGGGGCAGAAAAGAAGATGTCGCTGCAGTCCGCCTCCACCTACATACACCTGCACGACAGGACGGGGGTGAAAACAGGTACAGTTTATCGCATTCTAATCATGCATTACAAATCTCTTTCTTGAAGGTAAATCCGCATTACAAATTTTCTTTCCCATGCTTAGGAAATCTGTAATGCGTTCATACGAATACATACTTAACTTTTCCTTTTGCAATTCATACTTCAGGCCAAACCCTCCCCGCGCAACCGGTGAAATACATCGACCGTAATGACCAGCTTCTGGCGTGGCGCGAACAGCTGTACAAAGAGAAGAAGGGGAAAAAATCGTGGTATTACAAGCACCAGGGGAACCTGTTGAATGACTTGCAAGCGAAAAAGCAATCCTACGCCGAGTTTCACGCCTACAGAAACACGCCTTTCAGCAACGTGGGGACGGTGGAAGATTTGAAGAATAGCAGGAGAGCAAGGAGTGTACCACCCTCCGCCGCTGTGAAGGCCGCGTAAAAGGATGAAAACGTTCTTACAATAGTTGTTGAGTAGTTCTTTATAATGAAGATAATTTTTCTGCAAGACAGCAACGCTTTGTTTATGTTTTCTGAAATTGAAATTGTACTGTGCTTGCTTTATTGTGTTGTACAAAAATTTTTCGTTCCACTTTTGATACATTGTCATTGGGGTAGTTGTTTCATCTGTTGGCACGAAAGAGCCGCGACGACGAAGATGAGCATCATCTTGAGCTTTTCTTGACAGAACAAATGTAAAAAGATCTTTTCTGAAGTGGATGGGGAGTAATTCTTGTACTACAGAAGCAAGTGGCGGCTGTGTGGTCCGCAGTTTTTTTTTGTGCGCGGTTTCTTGACCGTCAGTGAGTTTAATCGCGCTGCGCTCTGGTCGAAGATGAAGTTACTTATTTTTATACGCTCTTGGCAGCTTGTGATTGTGTTCCTCGGACGCACGGAGCTAGCAGCTTGTGTTCACCAACATGCTGGTCCTCGAAGAGCCTGCAGATCATTCGATTTGTAGAAGGACAACTTTACTGCGATAGCCATAGCCATTGTGTTTTTGACAACGGTTCTTTAATAAAGCCGCAAGATCGTCATCGTGTTGAGATTGTCCTCGGATTTTCATGTTTGTAGATGATCAGCATCAGTATTTATTTTCTTCTGACGGCGCGCTGTCCATCTGTATCTGATACTGATCCTTATGCTGATCTCGTCAACGCCGTAGCCGTTGAACAGCACGTTGTTAGCCTTTTTGTTTACCGGCAAACGTAAGCGATCCTTTTGAATCAGGACCTCAAATGTGAACGAAACTGTTCGATTTTTTGGTATTGCGCGGCTCATCTTCTTCCTACGCTGCCGTTGGGCCATAAGAGTTTAATCAAAATTATCGCCACCCACCCCCCAATCATCGTTTTTCATTCTTGATGTGTGTTGAAACAGCCACAGCGACACTAAGAAAGTATAATGACCAGTTTAACCAAGACAGAACTCTACTACGCAATCTCTTCTCAGTATCATCCTATCCCAAGAACCGTATTTCTTGTATAAAGAAAAAGTAAAAGCTGCCGGAGCCAAGAACTAGACTTCTAACTATGGGTGGGAAAAACAAGAACGAGCGGCGGAACGCCAATAAAAAGCAGACGGAGAAGAAAGACGACAAGAAGAAAAAGGACGAAAGCAGCAAGCCAAACGACGAGAGGCTCACATCCGAAGAGCTTGGATTTGTCATCCGGACAGGGCCCGATGCGACGCACCGGAACGTGCATACGCTCGAAGTGGACGCGCGAAACATTGTGATTCACGCCGGAAAACAGGAACTGCTGTATGACGCGATACTACGATGTAACTACGGCGTCAAATACGGCCTCGTCGGGAGGAACGGGGTCGGAAAATCGACCTTATTGAGGGCGATCAGCGATCGAGATGGTATAGAAGTTCATGTTCATCATCTTGAGCTGCAGGGAGCTTTGTGTTTGTTCTTCTCGCATCTTCGCGAGACAATTTGGTCGTGTCGCAAATTTTAGTTACGGCATAAAAATTTTCAAAAAGAACGACGAGAACTTCTCAGCATCCTACCTTGCACGACCACCAAGAACTTTTTTTAAACTAAAACTTGCAGGTCGTGTCGCCATTCCTCCGCACATGTCCCTTATGCACGTGGAGCAGGAGATTGTCGGCTCTGAGGAAACCGTGCTCCAACACGTGCTAAAATCCTATTTAGAACGCGAGTATCTCCTCGACTTGGAAAAGCAGTTTATTGAAGATAGTGAGAAAGATATGGTTCATATCACAAGAAAAAAGTGTTTATTACAGTTTACACATTTGTTGGAAGTTCAGATACACTACAAATTTTCTCTGCATGTGCATGAGACGAGAAAAAACTTGCAAGGTGCAGACCATAAAGTAGGAAAACACGTATCTATGAAATGAAGCTCGGAACAAACATTTCTGGCACGACAGAGGTGGTCTGTCGTGCTGGGCTTGCAACGCAATGTGTGACTGTAGGACTACTTTTTTCTCGTGATAGTTCACGGTGTCACTATGATGGAGGTGTACGAGCGGCTAGACGAGCTCCACTCCGAGGAGGCTGAGGTCAACGCTGCAAGAATCCTCGCCGGCTTGGGCTTCATATCCACGAAAAAAACTGTGTAAGTGTAACTTTGTGTTGCAGACGATGCAAGACAGTCACAACTGTCATGGTGGACATGATGCAACAGAGGCACTTTATTTCGTACGTGTTTTCACTGATACTAGCTACGCATGACAGGTTTTCTCTGTAGTTATGTAGAGCAAACTTGTGATGCTGTTCCTCCAAAAAAGTTACACAACTTACACAGTTTTTTTTCCTGCATACTTCACCCACAAAATGCAGAACCGGCCGACCAAGGAATTTTCCGGGGGATGGCGCATGCGGATCGCGTTAGCCGCGGCGTTGTTTAACGAGCCAGATTTGCTCTTACTGGATGAGCCGACAAATCATTTGGATGTGCACGCCATTACGTGGCTGGAAGAATTTCTGTATCCTGTGCAAAACAAGTATCGTACTCGTAGTAATCGCAGTCACGCAACACAAATCTCCCTCTTAACCTCAATCCGCATTACGAATTCCATTTTTCATGCTGAGGGAATTTGTCATGCGCTTTATACTAGTGCGATGCTTTTGCGTTGCATATTCTTAACGAGTGGGAAAAAACCGTGATTATCGTCAGCCACGTATCACAAGAAAAAGTTTTAACACGTTAACGGTTTTCACAGGTTGCAGCCATGCATCACAAATGTAGCCCAATACGCATGTCATGCATGACAAATTCTGACACGTCTTGCGATGCATTTCTGCATCACAAATTCCATTAACGTTACCACTTTTTCTTGTGATATTCATTCGTGGATCTTCAGGTTCCTCTGCGAAAAACGACAACTACCTGCAAAACGGGCAAAAGTCCTACAAAGACCGCGCGACTTATGGACAGAGAAATAAAGACGACTCGATTCTGTACACGGTGAAAACCGTCGTTGCCCCCTTCCCGGTTTCGACCTCAGAAACGCAGTGGGGCGCGCGTTCTGCCCGTCCGCTGTTGCCGAAAAAGAAGATCGTCTCCAATGCGAATCGCGGCGACAGCTACAATGAGAACGACAAAGAGGAGGAGCAGGAGCACAGTCATTCTCATTCCCTCGAGGAACCTGGCTCTGGAAGCGGAGATGGATCCACGTTACTATCAAATGCAAATTATATGTCTGGCTGTGGGAGACGAAGAAGAAGATGCAGGGGACCACCCACTAGTAATATTAGTAGTACGTGTGTCCTCTTTCATGCATCTTTTGCGATTCACAGACCTGGACTACGCATTTGCAATGCATAGATATCCGGAATGGACAGGATCGTCAATGGAGGTGGGAGCAACGCGACCTCTGCGCGCCCGATCGCCACCACAGGTGCCACTGGAGCCGCGCCAGTGCACCATATGCCAAAAATTCGAACGGCGGAGGCGGAATATTACGCGTACCTGAAGTCCCTACCACCGGAGGAACACGTTATCAAATGCAAATATTTCTGGGTCTGGAACTGGAACTGGATGATAACTTTTACTGCTGGCTGCACGCGATTT
>JACKZZ010017866.1_pt1 | contig 16905 bp, 4 predicted proteins | sample 8027871 | NCBI WGS metagenome assembly JACKZZ01 (sample SAMN15724774, study PRJNA655200) | protist metagenome | isolation source: fluorescence activated cell sorting (FACS) single amplified genomes of... | place: USA: West Boothbay Harbor, Gulf of Maine | collected 2000-07-19
TGCAAATCGTGTTATTTGGTTATCATCAACAGGAGAGCGTATCATACGACAATTTTCATGTGAATGTAAACCTCTTGATGCTGTATTCTGTTCTTTTCCAGGTGATGAAAGTGATACAGTAACTGTAGCTATTTTATTAAATTCTGGATATATTCGATTACATCAAAGTTCAGGAGATTATATGGATGTTCGGTTGACGGCACCATGTATTAGAATATGGTCAATCCCTCAGGGACTTTTATTACAAAGTATGCCAATTGATTATGATGATAACCAATTACATCATAACCGTGATAGTTTTTTAAAGTCGCCAAATTCTTCTGCTTGTTATGAGTCACCTATGAGTGCTGTAAGTCCATCGAGTCCTAGTATGACTTCATTCGGTATTGGCATACAGAATCAACAACAGGGACCAGTATTATATACTCTTTCTCATTCTACGGCAACTCCCATTCCTGTTCATATTCCCTCAACGTTGGATACAACTTCACTATTTAAAGATAACATACGAAGTCCAACAACAATGCAAACTCCGGGTGGATTGGCTATACAAGTAGAAATGCAAAATGATGTGCAGAAACTTCTAAATAAAGACACAATTATTGCAGGAACTATGGATAATCTTTTAATAACATACAATAGTCCATATGTAAACTTATGGAATATGATGGAAGTTCAAGATGTCGTAGATGATGTACGTATGGATACAGCTGGTCTGAATACTGTTATGCGTGGGACAATGAATACTGCAACAACTGGAAGTAGTGTTGGTAGTGGTGGTAGTCGACCAAGTGTTGGTGGATGGACCAGTGGTATGGGACCCAGTATTTCATTGGATGCTCCTTTACCACTTTCAAGAGCTCACAGTGGTATGTCTGGAAGGAGTAGTCCTGCTAATCTAGGTGCTCAAGTATCCATGGCTATCAATGGTCGTGAAAGTCCTCTCATATCACTCGAAGGTGTACTAGGTGATTCTGGCATTCATGGGCGGCATGCAGTTGACAGAGAAGCATCTGGTGGTAGCCCATTGGTTCAAATTAGTAATATTGATGGTATAGGTACTATTGGTTCAGGGACGATGTCGCGAGGATTCAACACAAATAATCACGCTAGTGGTGCTTTTGCATCTGAATATAGTAACAAAGGTTTGTGCATTTCATTGCGTCACTTGGATTCAGTTCGATTAGAAGATAAATTTTTAGTCCGAGATTTTAGTTTTTCAGGTTGTTTAAATCCAGCATCATCAAGTGTTAATGGTAAGTTAATGCTACATATTTTAGGTGAAAATTCTCAGTTAGCGCGCTATCTTATTGATACCAATAATAGTAACGGAGAATTAGAAGCATCTTTGATTTTACAATCGCCATTTAATTTATCCAATGATCAACTTGTACTTTCAATTGCACACATATGTGTACCATTGGTTCCTGGTGATTCGCAAGCAACAGTTGGTCTCCATATTGTAATGCACAAGAGTAAGGATGAAGTTGATAAGCGAATGTCCCTATTTGTTGGGAGTACAAGAATAGGGCCGCTACCGCTAACCTATGGTGATGATCTATCCGACGGGAACGGCAATAATGTTATTGAGACAGTGCAAACAAGACGTGCAAATCGTGAAATGTTTCTTGTTTCCACTATCAAAGGTGAACAATTAATGAGCTTACCAAATGTTTTGCTTTTAGGTGAAGGTGCGGCTGCTGGACCTATATTAGCAGCAGTTTCTTCACTACATGTAGGAAATAGTAGCAGTTGTAAAAATAATAGCTCAAGGTCATGTAATGAGGAGCCACTGGAGATGCTGATTGCATTTTTTCTTTTTATTAGAAAAAAAAAACTTCGTGACGGTGAATTAGTAGGCGCTGCACTTCGAGCAGCATTTACATTACCCATTTCACTTGAGTTACCTGAATCAGCACTTGCTGTTGCATCCGCTTTCGGTGTTTCAATTGGCGCTGAAGTCAATCTGAGATGTAATTTATTTGATGCTTTACATGCATCATGGGAAGACCTTTTGCTTCAAGGTGCATGTGATGCGGCAAATGTTTTGCATAGTCTAGGTTCAGCATTGGCTGCATGTGCAACAGCTTCTGGAAAGGATGGTTTGGCATATTGTCAATACTATGCACTACATGGAGTCCACATTCCTCAGGATGTTATATCTGGAGGACATCAACAGTTTACTATGTTTGCCAAACCACCTAATGCAGCACTATGGCTTGCTGATTCACTCCGTAAAATAAACTCTATTTGTGAAGGAGAAGATATGGAAATTGAATTTGATGAGCTTTATTTGCCAGCTTTCGGTTGTCCTGGCTTAATGATGTGTCAAATGCTATTAAATAGGCTTGTTGACAATGTGTCAAGTACTGATTTGTTGTTCCAACAAAAGCAGTCAATACTTGCACAACTACTAGCAAATGCATATATTGTAGAGGATTCTCAACTAAAACACATTCTTCGATTACCAGCAATTCTGCGTGCACTTATTGAAATTGCTTTGTATGAATGTCGTGAATTACCTGCAGATATTTTACGTCAATGGGATGATCGTGTATTACAAAAGATTGGAAGGCATGATTTAAGCAAATCGTTGAAATTACAGCAAACATATCATACTCAAACGTTACATCTTCCACAAGGGGAAATCAGTGATGGGCTACCAGAAGTAGAAACTGCTGCATTATTACGATTTGCTGAAGATGAGCGTGTTCATGAAGCTTGCAGAATGTTACGATCGTCTGGTACTATTTATTTGAGAGTAGAAAAGGCACCAGAAACATCTGATCTAGATCATAGACATCGCTTACAGATGCGATTGCTTACACTGTGTCGAAGATCTTTAGCATGTAGTGTTGGTCGTGGTATGCTTACTATGGGATCACTTGAACCATTAATGGCAGAGGCTCTTCCAGTTCCATGTTTGAACCTTTCTGGGCGTGTTGCTCCGAATAATAGTATTGTAAAACTTGACACGGATGCTGCTCCTTCAGAACTTACTCTATGGCCTGAATTCCATAATGGTGTTGCAGCTGGATTACGGGTAGGACCAGCAAGATTTAAAAATGCACAATGGACAGCAACTGCTGCTGCTACTGCAGTTCCATTGCCTGCAACTGGACAAAGTCAAGAACGAAATGTAACTCGCAACTGGATTGTTTACAATCGCACTGCGGCAAATGCAGCTGCGAATGCTGCAGTTAAAGCAAATGCACAAGGAGCAGTTGAAGCTGCTCTAGCCTCCCATGCAGGTGTTTTGCTTGGACTTGGCTTACAGAAGCATTTATCTGTTCTTTCAAACGCGGATATCCTCGACTATTTGCAGCAAGGACATGAACCTACTACTGTTGCGATGCTGATCGGTATGGCTGCATCAAAACAAGGTTCTGCACATCCAAGATTGTCAAAAACTTTATGTTGTTATATTCCATCCCTTCTTCCTTCGCGACATCAAGATATAGATATATCTCCACTCGTTCAAACAGCAGCTTTAGCTGGCCTTGGTTTGTTACATGTGGGTACAGGACATCGTCTAATTACCGAGTTTTTGTTGACAGAGCTAGGACGTAGGCCTACAAGTGATCGATGTGAGTGTAGAGAAAGTATGAGCCTCACTGCAGCGTGGTCTTTAGGGTTGGTATTAATTGGACGAGGGACTAGTACAGGAATGGGTGGTCTTGTGGATCTTCATATCGAAGATCGATTATGTCAGTTATTTTCGGGAGGAAGAAAACCTGCAGAAAGTTATTTATTTCCCACATACTTTGGTAGCTCGGGTGATTCTAGTACACGTCCATCGCGTGTACTAGAAGGTGACGACATAAATACTGATGTAACGGGACCAGGGGCATTGTTGGCTCTCGGTCTAATTTATATACGCAGTGGAAATGCTGATATCGCGAAACGTATGGCCTTGCCACATACTGTTTTTGAAATTGATAGATTACGACCTGATATGCTTTTGTATAGAGCTATTAGTATTTGTCTTATAATTTGGGATTCTGTCATCCCATCAGCCGATTGGATTGAAAAACAGGTACCATCATCAATACGATGTGTTCTATTCAAAGAAATATTAGTTGATAAAGAGCATGGCAATGATCTTCATAACCCATCGCGTAATATGAATGCTACTACTTTAGATTTGCATACTGCTCTATGCGCTTATCTATGTATTGTAACTGGATATGGGCTGGGTATGAGTCTCGTTTTTGCCGGAACAGGTAATGAACGTGCAAAACAAGCAATTTTAAAGCAGTTGAAATTTGTACAATCACTTCGTGATAATAAACCAGGAACTCTTCCACATGTTGGTTTGGTTGACAAATCTACTCGTCCTACAATTGACATGTGCGTATCAACATTATCAATTGGACTAAGTATTGTCATGGCTGGGACAGGTGACATTCAATGTTTACGTATATTCCGCGAACTTCGATGGAAAGTTGATGATGTCATGTATGGATGTCATTTAGCGCTTGGAATGGCGATTGGTATGCTTTTTTTAGCTGGAGGTACTGCATCTGTAAAACGGGATCCAATAAGTATAGCATGTCTTCTTATGTCTGCACTTCCCAGATTTCCTGCACGTACTGTAGATAATCAATATCATTTGCAACCACTGCGACATCTTTATGTGCTTGCTGTAGAATCACGTGTTCTCAGAACTGTAGATGTTGACTCTGGTCAACCAGTGTCAGTAAATGTAAATATTGATTTAACAAATGGTGAGGTTTTGAAAATGCGAGCACCTTGCCTACTACCTGAATTGGATTTTGTTCGCGCAGTTCACGTAACAACAAATCAAGAAAATCTAATGAGTAGTACACTTCGAGATAATTCTAACATTAGTTTTTCTTGTAGACCAAGCAATACCAATAATGATAATAATGCTGATATGGTTACAAAACCAAGAAATTTATTTGCAGGTTCACAAGGTGCTTCCAAGTTTTTGCGACGTGCAAATGATTTATATCCAACAAGTTTATACTTACAGTCATCATCTGTTCGTGATTTTGATGAAAAAATTATTGAGGATTTGGGTGTAACACCTTTAAGAGTTAAACGTCGCCCAGTACCAACCGCCATTAATTTGGATGATTCAGCAAAAAATCGTCCCACTGTTCGAGTCTTGTCAACACTTAATGGTTTGAAAGATATATTTGAAACTGCTAATGAATCGAAATCCGCTATCGTTTCAACTGAGGAAATGAGAAGCAATTTAGAACCTTCACAAGGAAATGAACTTACATTAGAACTACTCATGAATATGCTTAGTAATATTGATGATGACAATAACCACACAGAGACACTTATACGTGACGCATTAGAAACTTCTGAATCTCTCACAGTCTTACTTAATGGTGAGCTAGCAACAAATGTTCTTTAGTTGTACTAGAAAACAAAACAATTGAAAGAAAGATAATATAATAATATAAATGTACTTAATTTAATATACTATACTTTTACAAAAAAACAAATTATACACTAATTAAATTCTTACCAAAATATTTTTACTTTGCTTTGAACATAATTTTCGCTGCTTCCTTTATATCCTCAGGAATTATACTTACATATACAGCTGGAAACAACTTTGCAGCCTCTGCACTAACTTGTGTCAGTCGCTCCAACTCTTTTTTTGTGGCAAACCTTTCCACAGCAAATACTGCTGCAACTTCCCTTGCTTTGATAGAGATATCAGAAGGTTTCTGTTCAGGGTAAAGTCCCATCATGGATGTTGTTAGTGTGGCAATGGCTTGTTCACGTTTTGCTGTTAACTCATCTTGATGTTCTAATAAACTACTCCATACACCCTTACCAGTAACATTGGTGGGCTCATGTGGCATTATATCAATAGCATACTTGACTAAATGTTGTATATCTTCAAGTGAAAGAACACATTTATAGATTCCTTCAATCATATCGTCAATTTCTTTACGTTCTGCTCTATCATAATATATTGCTCTAAGTTTTATTTCCACATCTGCAGCTAATCTTTTTCGTGTAGTTTGACGTTGCATTTCTTCAAAATTTTCTTTTACTCTTAACAAATTTGTTGGTGTACATTCTTTCATTTTATCAGGGAGAAGTGAATCAGCTCGTCTAACAAATAATGAGAATTCATCAATATTTGAATACATATCACTTAGAGTAACAACTAAATTCTTTATCATATCTTTCATTCCTGGTATATCTGCTTCTTTCATATACTTTACACCTGATAATGATTCAAGTAATACTGATTCTAATTGTTCTCTAGTATATTGTTCATGTAATATTGTCATTAATGCTGGAAGATCATTGACTTCTATCTCATTTTCTATCCATAATGTATTTCCAACTGGTGTTTCACGCCAATCTAGTTCATAAAGTCTTTTTAATGTTGCAATTTCTGATGGAAATGATGCAACTTGTGTATTTCTTATATCTAAAACTTCTAATTGTTGCAAACCTGATATGCCATCTAATGTTGTTAAAGGATTTTGTTGCAACCACAACTCGTTCAAAGATTGAAGTTGGAGTATCTCAGAAGGCAAATGTGTTAAATAGTTATATGATAAATCAAGTCGAATCAAACGCTCAAATTCACCCTTTCGGAGCATCTTTGTTAGAGGAAATGATGTAAGCTTTGCATGTGCTAGCATCAAACACTTGGTCTTAGCTGCCTTTTCCAGCGCCAAATCAACTTTTTGCATCTTTAAAATATTACAAACCTACAGAGAAAGTCTCACTGAGTAAAAAATTTCAATTTTCTTGAACTCAAACTGTTTTGATTACAGGCTTTGAAAGTTTGGTTAAGGTAAAAAGGCATCATAAATGAAGAAAAAAATCGTAATTTCTAGTAGCGTAGTCGGAAGGAGTAGTAGCGGGGTTGGAAGTAGTAGTAGCAGCTTGTCTGTTGTCCCTTGTCTGGCTTCACCTAGTTTACAGTTAAATTTTTCTAATTTGTAAACTAGTCACTTAAGCAATTATTATTATTAATTTCTGAGTGCTTTGTCGTTTATACCTTTGAATTTTATTAATAAGGAATAACCATCATCAAAAAGACTACGCTGCAGAGAATGATAATATTTTAAAAGATTGTTCAAGGAATAGATTGTTGAAGGTACCTTTTAATAATAATAATAACAATTGCTTAAGTGACTAGATTACAAATGAAGGTACCTTTTTAATATACGACAAAATTTATAATTTATTCATCTAATGTGTCTTTCTAACCAGACATTCAACTCATTTGACACCACTGATCACTCTTGCTCTCGATTTTTCATTATTCATTAAATGTTCCATTACTGCTATTGGGTTCAAAAACATCATATCTTCTGTTTTAACAACATTATTAACATTTGACATTGCTACATTACTTGATTGAATTTCAGAAGAAATGATTGAAATAATGCTAGGATGTTCTTGTTCAGTACTATGATTGTGTTTATCATGTTTAAGTTGAGTTGCTTGGACAACTGGTGATCCTACAGAATGTGTAATAGGGTTTACTGTAGTATCTACCTCAGAATTTACAAAAACTGTAGCACTTTTTGCTGCCATGCATATAGCCTTACCCTGTGCTGAAATTTGAAATTTAACTGGGTCAGTTGCGTGTAAACTCTTTTGTTGATTTTTTGATTCGGCTCCTACTAGAGCAGAATTCTTTTCAGTTTGACCAGCAACAACCAACAGTAATTCATTAACAAACTCTACTGGATCTAATGATTTATTCTCATTGCATATATTATTCTCATTTTTGCAAGTATAACTTGTACTACTTGCATCGTTAGTACTTGAACGTAACCCTAAGCCAGCTTTTGAACATACAGCACGCACAGCTTCAATGTGTTCATATATTATATTTTCTTTTTCATTTCCTCTTTTTGCTATTTTCTCATATCGTTCCTTTACACGATGTGCAGATCGCATTAATCCTTGTACACTACCTGGTAAATGATTAATTGCATATGCTGTTATAACAAAATGTGGGTCTTCAAGAACTTCTTGTAGTATAACCATTGTAATATCTTCTTCAGCTCTCCAAACTTGCTTGTTAATAGCTTGTATATCACTTTTAGATTTTTGTAATAGAAGAAGCGTTTTGGGCTTTGCTGTGTAAGGCCATACTGTACCTGCCAATATGGCAGCAGCTGAAGCATCACTAACTTCTAGACGATTTCGTTTTGTTACTAAACCAGAATGTGCTACTTGATCTAGTATTCGCTTGCGTTGATTGCTGGAATCATTCCTACCAGCGGAGCGTTGTTGTATTCTACGCGCAGCATCCTTTTGTATTGAATATTGATAACTTACAATTGTATCAGTTTCATCTGCGTGTGCAGCACGTTGATATCCTGGTACAATAACAGTATCTATTTTACTGGCATTTTGAATAGGGTTCACATATAAATGTGTATCCATAGGGTGTGCACTACGTCGAGCATCTTGTAAAACATTACGGAATGATGCAGCACAAGTATTTGACAATCCAGCAATTTTGTGCGAATTATTGTCTAAACAAGGAACAAAATGTGCCATTAAACGTTTTTCTGTATCAGTTGCACCGATTCCATTCAAACGAAGAAGATTTCTACCTTCCTCGTCAAGAATTTCATAATTATAAGCCTCTTTTTCTGGTTTAGATTCTATTGAAAGTTGACGCGAAATTACATCAGCTACACGAATTATAGTTAATTGAGATATATCACTCATTAGTTCAGAGCATGCAATAACACCTGCAGCAAACGGCACCGCCATCTTTTGAGCTTCGGTGGAAGCAAATGATGATGATATTAATGGATTGAAGTAACGTTTCGCTATAATATCTGTATCTAACAGCTCTTTTTTCCATTTTTTGATATCTAATTCCTCTTTTGATCGTTTATTATCAAATACTGATTCAATTGATACCTCAAAAATGATTTCTTTTTCACAATTTGCTGGAGCTTTACCAAGTACAATGAAATTACTCTCATCACAAGAAATATTTAAATCATCTAATCTACTACCACGAAGGCACATTAGACCTTGACTAGAAATAGAATTCTTGTATATACATTCCTCTATAGTATTTTTTGCTATGACTTTAATAATAGAAACATGTTTTTTGTTATTTGACAGTAAATGCAGGTTGAAACTTCGGCGAATATTTTTAGGAATTATCCAACTTTCTGTAAGCAGTAATACAACATCAGCTGATGTAGGCATCAAACCACTACCCTCAAATATTGATGTCTTAGCAAGCAAAATGTTGCTACTAGAATTACCTGAATTTCCATTAAATTCCTTCACCGCTGCTTGTGCACGAACCCAATCCAAAGATCCAGAGAATTCAGACGATTCAAAAGGTGCTGACTGTACAATACCTGCGAAAATATGCTCCAAATTGAGAAATCGTAAATGTTTATGCACAATCTGTTGCTCCAAGTCAGTTTCAACGACAAGAACAACATTTTTCTTTGAATATTTTGAAAGTTGTCCTTTCAATGCAGCCAATTTTCCTGAACCCGAACCGGATTCATTGCCACTGTTGTTAAAACTTGAACTACTCATACTGGTTCTATATTCGTTCTGATGACCATGTGGAAGTGAGTGCAACCCTTTTATTGGTAGTTTACCTGGTATCATACCAATGCATTCTATTTCGACATTATCTTCATCATTATCATCATAATTTTGTTCAGAAAATTTCAAAGAAATGAGACCTTCATGAAAACAAAGCTGCCTTAACGCTTCTGCACCTTTAGTAAAATTACCCAACATACCATTTGCACCACTAAAAACATCACCACTACCCAATACATTTGCTGCAATATCATACTTCTTCTTTTGAATTGTAGATAAGTCCACGGTAAGAAATTCTTCCTTCAAACCATTGTTATTGTTGTCTTCTTCAATGTTTGTAGGCAGACACACCAATACAGTTAAAGCAGTTAGAAGTACAGCAGGTGAAGTATGTAAAATTGATGAACCTTCTCCAGTACCACCACTATGGCTAAAATGTGTAATACACTTATTAATCCAGGATTGCCAATGTTGTGTACGTGCATCCAAAGGTGCACGGCTGACAGAAGTCGCAAGTGGCGCTGCTAAGGATGCAACAATAGCAGCTGTAGTACTCGCTATTTCTGTTCCTCGGGTGTGTATTGTAGGTGCAACTTGAGTAGGTAAAGCTAAATCCCCTGAAGTTTTAACTGGAATTTGTTCATCATCACTATCATCATCATCTGACATCTCTTCCTCATTCTCATTTGATGTTGGACTCATTTTCACTAGGAAACTAAATACACCTGCGACATCTTTATTTTGAGGCAGATGTTTTGCTATAATCATACGATTCATAGTTAAAAACCTTTTTTTCTGACAGATTACCCCACCTAATAGAGGTAGAATAAGCTCAAGTGGACTTAATGCAACTTTGCGATCTTCTGTATAGGAAGATATGCCTGGAGTGATTGTAGCGACATCAGCATCTCGCAAATCCACAACTATGCCACGAATATGTCGTAAATCTGACTTCCGTTTGGAATAAAGTGGTGAAGATTCTTTGTACAGCACATCATTCACATTTTCTACAGAGCAAATTATAATATCAGTTTTACATTGTTCAGGAAGGCCTGGATGCCAAACACTACATGTCTTTCCTGGACAAGCTCGATCCATTTCGTCAATCCAATGATAAATGGTACGCGCTGAGCAAAGTACTACAGAACACGGACAATGTCCTGCTCGACTTTCTATATCCATTTCAGATTCGCATTCACGCATCCATACGTTGAAGATTGCACAAGCTACAACTGTTTTTCCACTACATGATGGTCCATACATGAATGTACCTGAATCTTTCGCTGTTAAAGATGTTACCTTAGAAAATACTTTTTGCTGATGTGGCAAAAGAAAACTTTTCTTTGGTAACGGCGCACTATCATTAGAACTTTTTAAGTGTGATATAATCTCATTAGCTAAATCATCAGTTGTTTCAAATGAGAATTTGATTGGTGTGATACGTTTGTGTGAACTAGATAGGTCTTCACTATATCTTTGCTCGATCTTATTTAAAACACGTGTGGTTTCAGTTCCTGCAATAGTTTTCCAATGTTGCATTATATTTTTAGTTATATTGGAAGCTATAGATTTCAGTGATATCATTGATTTTTCAACTTTCTCAGCTTGATCCCATTCAGCAGCAGTTTGCTTACTTATATTCACACTTCTGTAATATCCACATCCAAGATTAGACAATACTCCATTTCTACCTTCTTGCATTCTTGAACGATAATCTTCAGCAATTTCTAATTTTTCTTTGCACGCATGAGCTAATGCATTCGCAGCACTCATCTTCCAGCGTAATTCCTGACGAAAATCAAGTGCTAAATATTGTACTTCATCAAGTAAGTAATCCCAATGTGTTTTACTGCGAGGTACACGTGTTGGTGGTGCAAGTGCACCAAGTATGTAACTTTTTTCTATTCTATTAATTTGGGAATGAAAATTATCACTGCTTTGTTTATTTTCTTGGTATTTTAGTTGCTCAGCTGTTAGAGGTACAACATGCGTAGATGGTGGAGGTGATACCGCAGCTATAACAGGAGTAGAACCACGTGTGCCATATCCACCTTCTGTTTTCACACCACGTACATTGAGTTTTTGCCTTTGAGGTGGTGGAACAGATAATTTATTCACTTGGCTTCTAGCTGATTGTTGCTGCTGCATCAATGTAACTTGTTGTTGTTGTTGTTGTTGTTGTTGCTGTTGCAACGCTTGCTGTTTCCGTTGTTTCTGTTGTTGTTGTTGCTGCTGCTGCGGAGCAAGTGCAACTTGTTGTTGCTGTCTTTGTTGTGCTACAAGCTGCTGCTGTTGTGTTTGTTGTTGTTTCAATTCTACACCACGCTGCTGTAAAAGTAACTCTTGTTGAGCCTGTTGCTGAGCAACTAATTGTTGCTGCTGAGCAGTAGCATTATTTTGCAAAGCCTGTAATTGCATTTGAGTAGCACCTGCATAGTTGTTCATATGCGTTTGCTGTTGATTTCTCAAATCTTGTTGTTGCTGTTGTTGAAGACGTACGAGAGCATGTTGCTGAGCCTCGGCATCGGCATTTGCTGCTAATTGAATCTTACCTTGAGCTGAAGAATGTGCCTTTGCAGATCTTTCTAATGCTGCAGCTTGATGTTGCTGAGAAAGATGCTCTGCTCTTAATTCCTCTTGTTTAGCTTGTAAAACTAGTTGATGAGCCTGCTGCTGCTGGGCGGTGATCATCAAATTCTGTGCCTCAACTGAATTATTGAGTTCAGCATTAGCATTATCACGTTCTGCAATAACTGCAGTTAGCACATCTTGCTTGAACTGTAGCAAAATTGCTTTGTCTGTTTTCATAGCTCCTTAAAATGCCTTTCAAAATTAAAAGAAAAGAATTGAAATCCAAGTACTCCCTTCTCTTTTAATTAAACTAATTGCATTCAATAATAATTATTTTCAAATTAAAACAATAGTTTAGCTATTTATGCAAAAATTATGAACAAAAATTCTAAATATTAAGCAACTTTAACACTTCGCAAAAATTGAGATCTTGGCTAAAAATGATGGAATTAAAAAAAATCGGAAACTAGACAGCACGATGAAAATAGATCCCAATGTTGATAGAAGTGGAAGTAGTAGTAGCGTAGTTGGATGTAGTAGTAGCGGGGTTGGAAGTAGTAGTAGCAGCTTACCTGCTGTCCCTTGTCTGGCTTCACCTAGTTTACAGTTTACAGTTAAGTTTTTCTAATTTGCAATCTAGTCACTTAAGCAATTATTATTATTATTATAATTAGACAGCACGAAAAACATTTTATTTCCTACAATTTACATTAACATCAACATAAAATACATGTGGTATCACGAACAGCAGCAACGTCTTTCTTCTTTCCTATTTCTACTTCTACTTCTGCTAAATTGCCCTCCTCATTCTGGTTTTTACTTATTTTTCTTTTCATTTCGATATTTAGAATCTGAGTATCTCCTTCTTTACAGCCTCGCATCTGAATTGCCAGTATTTCTTCGGCCAACGTTTTCATTGTTTTTTGTTTCTGACTAATGTTACAAGAAACATAAGTTATTTCATCAGTAGAATTGTAAAATGATTCGATGTCATGAGTACACGATGGTAACAAATCCGCATGTTTCAGCATTGAGTTTACTGATGTAACTAAAACAGGATGAATGTCCAATTCAAATGCTTTCATTTCACGCCATTCGTAAAGCCTTTCAAATACTTTTTCATTCCTTAATGACCATCTTTTATTATCATCTGTCTCTTTAAAATTTCTAGCTCGATCTACCACATTGCTACTTTTCTTCTTTTCACTTATCTTTGTCTTCGACTTTGATTTAGGATTCTCTAGTTTGTTGTTTTTTGTATATGACCTTAGTAATTTCTCTTTGTTCCAGTCTTGCGCTTTGATTTCTGGTGAACGAAAATTGTAATGTATCGTTTTATTCAAGGCTTCTCTTTGAGAACTCACAAAAACGCTGACAATATTACTAAATGATTCATTATTATAGATAGACGAACCAAGGAAAGTTTTATTACAATGTATTTTACGATTCCTTGTTTCATCATCACTATCACCAACAACATCAACATCAACATCAACAACGTTAATAAGAAGTTGATTCATTTGGCAATGATATGCTGAAATGAGGTATAATATATCTCCAACAGCATATTCCAGCATTTCTGGTGTTAATGGACGTAATCTCCAATCTTCTGCACGAGTAGTTTGTTTCCCGTAAGACATCTTTTCACACAATTTTTTAGGAAATTTCATAATAGAAAGCATATTTGGCAAAGATATATTCTTTGTTCCAGTAATTAAGTTACATCCAAGTTGAAGGCAAACAACATTGATCATTATCATTCCAAAATCTTTAAATAAAGAAATACAATCACTACTAATAGCAAATCCTATCTTTAATATTAAATGATTTGCAAATAAAGGATTGAGTACTTCAGGAATAAACTCCCATACAGATAGACAATCAACAACATATGCCTTGGTTGGTACAACATCAAAGGTTTCTTTTTGACGACCACATAATTGTAATGTACATGTATGACCATAATAACTTAAACTACTAAATTCTGCATCAAAAGCTATTTCGTCACACGTGGATAGAAAGGAAACCATTTCCTGCAATGATTCCCTGTTATCAATGACAATAATAACTTTTGATATGTCAACAAATTCTTCAATATTCAATTCTGATGGATTTGAAGAAATAATAGAGAAAATAGAATCAGGATGCATGCATATATATTGATGAAACAAATTATTATTTATAGGTTCTATAATTGCAAGTGATCTATTCCGTTCAGCTTCAGAAAGTGATAAACCAATTTGCTTTCCTTTTTCTATAATATTCTTTTGTGATGATAAAAGGTCTTCATATGTCATAGTCATAAGATAGTTTGACTTTTTTGTATACTCCTTTTGTTTCTTTGTTGTTTCAACTACTATTAGCGACTTTGAATTATTATTCTTGTACCAATAATTGGAAGTAAAAACTTCTATTCTCCTAGAAGTAATTCCACCAATGCTTTTGCTTTGTAACCCTAATCTTTTAGCAAGAGATGCAATGACTTTGCGGTGGTTTGCTGATAAAGTTGCAGGAAAGCGAACGATACCTTTCGTTAATTCATTCCAAACATAATTAGGAATCCCTGGTACATCTCTTGAACCTATCACATTTGCATCATCATCATCATCATTATCATCATCATCATCATCATCATTTAATCTCTGGGTCTTCATTAGAACAAGTCGACTCTCTAAGGCATCAATAAATTCACTTAAATCCATACTAAGAACAAACCTTATAGTAGGGCAAAAAAAGCTTGAATTCAAAATGCAATAGACTTACTCAAATCCGATCACAGGATCAAACGATTCTTGTTTGTAATACGACCATGCCAATCTTCTGCTTTCCTGATTTCACTACCACCGTCACTGCGGGAAGGAAGCCGCATTACGGTTCATTTGTTCTTTTTTTTTCTGTGTGTGGTGATGAGAGGCTCTTCCGTCTTCGTGGGTCGGGGGACATCACCTTTACTTTTGCAATAATTCCATACGTACATAAGTTTAATAGTGTTATTTCATTATTGCGATAACATCTTTAAGGATTTGCTCTACATTTTTTGATTGATTTATTGCTATTTGAGTGAAGCATTATTTTTTTTGCAGATTTCGAAGTGTTGAGTGTAGAAGGTTATTAGGAGAATGCTTTTCAGCTTATTTTTAATTACATTTTTGATATTTTTGAGTGTACTTGTAGATGGAGCTGAAATTAATGCATCTGCTTGTCTAAAAAATGGGTTTACTTCTAATCTAAAATGTACATCATGCGATTCAATAGCAAAAGTTCTAAATAATAAGAAGTTGGATAAATCATGTCAGTCATGCTGCACAAAAAATCAGAAAACAAATCAGAGTTATTACAAAAAGTTTGTGTTAGAAGTTGATCGAAGATTCTTATTAATGTATCCAGAAATTGAAAAGGTCGTATCTTTAACTAAAGCTAAGAAAAAGAAGGAACCATGGAAGACTTTGGTTGTTAATTATGAATTTGGTGCAAGACCAGTGTTGCATCTATACACTGAAATCGGGGATGAACTCCCAGAAGAATCAATTAGTGTTCAATCATGGAAAAGTGATGTTATTGAAGAGTTTCTTAAAGACTCCATAGAATAATAAATGATGTTTGTTGACCACCAATATTCGAATGAATATGCGTGAATGAATCAACACTTCATTATAAAAAAAAGTTTGTCGTTATAATATAAATGTTTGTTTGTAAAATATGTGAAAAAGATTCATCGTGGAAAAGATTCATCGTGGATTAATTTGAGCGCAAAATTTTTTTCTTCACAAAACAAACTTTTATATTATTTTTTCTTCTCCTCGTTCAACGATCCTTTAAAGGGTTTTCGAAAGTACTTGTATCTAGCTGACTTCTATAGTGATTAAAGAGAATAACATTATTATAATGAAGTTATTGCAATCATATCTTTTGAAATAATTGAAATATTCAACAATGCATTTAACGTTGTATAATTATTAAATGCAAAAAAAAAAAAATAGTTTCCACACTACCAAATAGATATTATTTACCATATTTAAAGATAGAAGTCATAAAGACTACAAAATATCATGATATCTAACCAAAACGGGGTTTTGGTTGATTTACTGACTAACACCCAATTGACGAAAATGAGTTTAAAAGGTCACAACCCATGTAATTTTAATTATAATGTTAATATTCAATTCTTAAAATGCACAAATTTCATATTCTTAAATAATTAAGCAAAAATTGATTGAAAGATTATTTGATTCAAAAGATAATGCGACCTTTACAAGTGTCGTTCATACTGTTGTTATTGCAGATGCTTATTTTTTTTGTACATGGCAAAAATATGGAAACTCTTTGTACAGGGCACACAAACGCGGTACCAATTTGTGCTGCTGCATCTGAGATCTGTATATTTGGTCTTCAGGAGTCACCAACACCAGCACCACCTGTAGATAAATGTGTTTGTAATTCAGGTTATCATCCCCAAACAGTTACGAATGATTGTGTTGCATGTCCATCAGGTAAATACAAATCACAAACAGGCCCTGATCATACAAATTGGTGTATACATGTTGATTGTTGTACTGATTGCCCTCGAGGTAAGTTTATGACAACGCAGTGGTTTCACCAGAAAAATGCCGATAAGTGTATAGATTGCCCTGTAGGGTTAAGCTCAGAACCGGGTGCTGCTGGACAAAGCGCTGCGGATGTATGTTATAGTAAACCATCAGGACAACCTACAGGTTACCCAACTTCACAACCAACAACACAACCTTCTGGACAGCCAACAACACAACCAACAGGTCTACCTTC
>JACKZZ010021343.1_pt1 | contig 16899 bp, 27 predicted proteins | sample 8027871 | NCBI WGS metagenome assembly JACKZZ01 (sample SAMN15724774, study PRJNA655200) | protist metagenome | isolation source: fluorescence activated cell sorting (FACS) single amplified genomes of... | place: USA: West Boothbay Harbor, Gulf of Maine | collected 2000-07-19
GAGATTGTTGGTTGACGGGACGTCCCGCTCCAAAGCTAAAAGCAGACGATTGGGGAGTAGTATCACTGCTACCACCAGACAGGGTATTGCTACTATTTCCACTGAACAGAGTGCTACTACTAGTACCACCAAGCGTAGAACTGCCACCATTACCTCCAAAAGGACTGCTAAAATTGGCACTCGACGGACTGTTGCTACTACCACCAAAGCTAAACATAGCTAGAGCCTCTACAGCCTCTACAGAATCTTCTCTAGGAGGAATTTCTAAGGAGCTAAGCTCTAAGAATTCAAGGCCTTCATCTCTACAAAGATTAAATTGATGTAGCAACGGTTGGCAGCACGTACGCAACAAGAGCTCGTGCGATCTTGAGGAAAGGCTCTTCAAGGTTTATCCCCTCCTTCGCACTGACTTCACTGACCGTCTACATAATTAGCGCTTTAGCGAGTTGTTAGAGATAGCGATACCACCGGGTGGTCCTCAGTCGAACGCTTCTTACAAAAGGTTTCTACGGCACTTTCAGCAACCTTACGGTCTTTCACATCGCACTGGAACGTGAGGCCCAACAAACTGTTGAGTGTTACTTACCTTGCTTCCTGCAAAGGAAATAGGAATTCTTTCGCACACACGGTATACATCGCGGTACCAATTGGGAATGCTCTTGAAAGACAAGCGACACGTATAGTCAAACATGATAATCGCACACTGGCTTCCTATACTACTCACATGAGGAAAGACAACACTCTGCAAAGCATCGTACAAATAGCCGTCACGAAGGCCTGCGAATTTCTCTTGGCCCGCACCTACAATAATTAGAAGCGTGTAAACAACCATGAAAGAGAACGTGCAGTCCCAGACATTGAAAAGAATAGGCCCTCGATTTGTATTGAACAAGACGGGATGCACTTCTACACCCATTGTCGCTATATCGTCAGGAAAGAGTAGGAGACGAGAGACCAAGGCGGACCTAAATATTTTGTCGGGCATCGGTCATCGAGCAGCTTCTTAATCATGGCTGGGGATCGTCAATCTTAAGGAGAGGGAACTAAGAAATCATACCAGTCTTACCCACACCTCCATCGCCAACAAGAAGAAGCTTAAACGTGGGTATTCCTGAATTCGCATTCAAATACGCAGTTTGAATGTCAGAGCGGAGGAATGGCTTTTCTTCTCGAACACCCTCATTACCTACTTGCATGCCGTTCATAGCGTCTGTGAGATCTTTGATCTGGAAGTTCTCGATAAATGCTAGGAGAAGTTACACAATACTCGCGTCCAATTCGCGAGATAGACAAGAGTGGACGAACCCTGAAGTTGCTGCTGTTGATAGGCATCAAGTTGGCTCTTATCAATGGCAAGAGAATTCGGGTTCAATGTCTGCTCAGTTAGCAATTGAACGGGCGGTTAGGTTGGGGGGGACAACCGTGGGTCGACAGCAGAACTCTTCCTCTTGGGACAGTGCGTCAGTGAGTACCTCTGCATACTTGAGCACTTTCCATTTGTTCTCATCAGTAAGATTTTTCAAGCTCACCAAGTCTTTATCAGCAGCCGCCATCGTCAGATTCAACAAGACCAGATTTATCGTGAGTGTTCCAGAAGGATCAGGCCGAAAGCACGAGCTACATGGATGTGGCGTTGCTAGCGCTGGAGATTCTGAGTTTCGAATTCTGACGCCCAAGATCGCAAATCGTTCTTAACATCTCAGACTTGCCGCTTCACCATTCGCTTCAGTGAAGGAAGTCTTCGTGGGATGTCAGATGATGACGTCTTGCACTTAGACATCGATGGCGATGAAGTTGAGGAAGTCTCCCCAACTCGTACGTCTTTCCAAGCTCCAGCTACCTGTCCGCTAATCCTCCTTGTGTGATGTTTCAATTGTTCTGGAACTAACGTTAGCAGTTGCGGACTCCTCTGCGACTCACCCTCTCCTTGCCCTCCTAACCAATACCCTGAAGGCTGATGGAATGAAATCTCCCTCTCAGGGTCCTTGTGAGTGTGGTTATCGTCATTATTTGAATGGAGAAGAGTATGATTGGGTATTTCAAGTGCCCTTTTCTCAAGATGGGAGCGAACGCTTGCTTATCGCATACAACGATGGAGGTAAGTTCTGCTGCTGAGGAAGTATCGTGTTCATTTCTTAGATAATGCTTACGAAGTTGCGGACAGGTTTATCACTGACCACAGGCTCGCTTCTCCAGTTATGAGTAGGCAGATGCTCGTGGGAAGATTGGTCGACGAGATACTTGAAATGACCAGTAAGAGGTCAGGACACCCAACGACTGCTGCCAACACTCCGTCCACCAACACAAACGCCGCCACCACTCCTCCCTCCGCTACTGCCCCTTCCCCAACGATGGCTGCACCTTCTATGTCCGCTATGCCCTCGGTGTTTGAAGCCCCTGTGAATCCTGTTGTTCGCGAGCTTTCTCAGGAAGAGAAACAGGCTCAACTCGATGCAGACCAAAAGAGAGAGGAAGCCTCTCGTGTCAACATAGAAAAATGTACGGAGAATGATTGCTTGATGACTTTTGTCTTCCCTGACTTATTGAGTGCGTGAGAAGAAGGCTGCAAAGCGCGCGCAGATGGAAGCGATATCTGAGCAGATTAAGCGCGATCAAGAAGAGAAGGAAGCAGATTTACGCTACAAGAAGTTGCTTGCTGGTGAGGCGGGTGAGCCTGGAGTAGGTGGTAACCTGACGTCCACTCTCGGTAATAGAAGTAGTCGAGGAGGCGGGGTGAGTGCTGCCTCTCACGGGACGAGAGTAGTAGGTAGCGATGGCAACGTAAAGTACGTAAAGTCTTCCCAAATCGCAGCGACATCGAGAAGGTACCCAATCTCTTTGCGTGAGAATGACACTTACTGTCTTAGCAGGATAGGAGGTATTCATTCGCTTCGCAGCGATAGTGCGCCACCATCTATGAGTTCAGATTCGCTCCGTGAAGATCCTGGCCCACTTCTTTCGATGGCCCAGTATGTGAAGGCGGGCATGGCAGAATTAGATCGCTTCCCGTTTGGTCTTCCTCCGTACGGTTCACATACATGTGTGAGTAGAGTGTGCACTGCGTCTCGCTAATCCATGACTTTCTAGAAAAGATGACTGGACTATTTTAATGTTAGTTGCTCTCAAAGAAACAGAGGGAGAGGCTAAAGTTCGCGAGCGGATGTTAAAGTGTAACTTTACTGATGAAGAGATCGATCTCTACATGAAGGCGGTGGATGTGTACATGTTAAAGCTTACGATGGCGAGCATTCAAAGGATGAGGCAAGATGTAGGTGAGGGGGGGCGGATGGGGGGGAGAAGAGGCGGAGGTAGTATGTTTGATACGAGCGGGATGATATTCAAAGGTACGCTTGGTGATCGAAATATGTGTTTTCGTGTCTCTAATTACTTTGTAGGCAGCGGGGAACGTGTAGAACGCCAGAAATTTAAAGGTAGAGGTCAAACTCTCTCGGATACTGTTCCGCCCACCACGACAACCACTGCTCCCACCGCTATCAGCACTAACCCCTTCGATTCTGCTGAGGATGAGTCTGTGAGTGAGTATCTATTGACTATAGAGGAAGGTGATGCTCCCACGACTATTCGAGTGCGACTGACAACGGGTAAGCAAGAGAGGGTAAAAGTGTCTCTAACTCACACCGTCGGCGAGTTATTCCAGCACTTGCGAACGTACGCTGAGAGAGGGTACACGTTGTTGATGTCTTTAATCACTTCAGCTTATGTGGGCTTGCTGTAGGCACACCGTTTTACCTACTTATGTCCTTCCCCACGAAGAAGGTAGAAGAGAGCGATGAGACAGTCGAGAGTGCCGGCTTGAAAGGCAATGCATTCAATATGAAGCTTGCTTAAGACGCACAGAGGGATTGGGTATTCTTTTCGATTTGTACAAATGTATAAAATTGGTACTGTTACTCTTTTAGTCTTCTTTCTTGTTGCTCTGAACTGAGTGAAGAGGCGGGGGAATGGTTATGACTTCTTCAAGAGGAGGAGAAGGGTTCAAAAGGGGAGGAGAAGGGTCAGCATTAGGCCTGGCATCGGGTTCAATACCACTATCGCCAGCAGATGACAGTAGCAAGTCATCAGTGTGTGCATGGGAAAACACGGAAGGAGAGGTAGAGGTAGGCGAGGCGCCGAGATTTTTACGGGGGGAGGGGCTCCCGCTTATTCGAAGGTCGTCATTTCGCTGTGACGGCGAAGCGGCTGCAATCTCCTGCAGGACTGGAGACACACTCAAACCAGTCTTGTTAGTAACACTGTAGCGAGTTTCGTTATCACTCATATTATCACTGCTACTACTATTAAGCAGGTGCGCGAATCGTGCATCGATCCCATTAGTGTCCACTGCACCTGCGACAGTACCGACAGTACCGACATTTCCCACGTCTTCACTCCCACTACTGGGCTCTAGGGCAGCGTAGCTCGGTCCATTCTTCAAGTTACGACGGTGCTCTAAAAATTTCACGGACACAATTACCAAAGCAAGTCCCACCGTAGATATGAACACAATACTAAACATCAAGTTGCCCGTATGATCAGTAGGAACAGCAGGAGCGGGGTAGGGTGCAGTGATATTGAGGTATAATAACCAGTGCTGCGCAAATGTTTCTGGGAGAGGGAAGAGGTGCCCACGCGTTTCATCAGCGAGTAGAGCCTCACCGAAACGATGGACCGGTACACCTAAATTGCTCATGATATCTGGAAAATGAGGGCGTGGAATACAAGTGGTCAACAATCATCGCACCAAATTTTACTAGATCAATTAGCTTGAGTGTAGGCTGGTCACCACGATCTTCTATCATGTAGACAATCGTGTTCGACCGCGGTCGCACGTAGTAGTCTATTACTTGCACGTGAGTATATTTACGTAACTCTGCATTAACAGGGACTAAGAAAGTAGTCTGGTAATGTTCAGTTATCATGTACAGCACATACTCTGCACTACTATCTCGCCCACTGAAAGGAGAATTAAGGAAAGGGAGTGGAGAAGGAGAAGGAAGAGGAGGGAGTGGAGGAGTTGCAGTGGGAGACGATTCTTCCGAAGGAGAGGGTGTCCCAATCACGCTGGGAGTTGCGGAGGGAGAAACAGTTCCATTAGAGGGCGGAGTTGCTGTAGAAGTGGGCGAGAACGAAGGGGAGGGAGAGGGAACGGGAGAAGGAGTTGGCCGAGGTATGGGAGACGGAGTAGGAACGCCACAAGTACGCAAACACGACATATGATCAGTACACCCCATGGTGCCAGGCTGGCATTTGTGACAGGTAGCAGCAGTCGAGTTACAAGAGTAAATGAATCCCACTCCTGACAAACGTTAGCAGACAAAAGTATAGTTTAGGGAAATGAACAAACTGCCAGGGCGTACCGCACTCCGGTTCACACGCAGCTAGCGAATCAGTGTTTGTGGTACTCTCCACACATCTGGCAGTTTCCTCATCACACTCCCATCCGACATAGTCAGGGGTAGGTGTGGGTGAAGGGATAGGTGCAGACGCAGGAGGGGGATTCATGGTCGACGGAGTGGGCGGTAGGGTTGTAGAAGTCGAAGCTTGTGTAGGTGAGAGGATACTGGTCGGTGAAGGCGAATCGACGGCTGTAGGTGTCGAGGTAGGCGATTGCTCAGTGGGAGAAGGAGAGGGACTGGGCGAAGAGGTAGGACTTGGAGAAGTAGGGATGGCGGAAGGAACAGATGGCGCTGGAGTAGGGCCCGCAGAAACGGGCGAAGGTGTCCTAGTAGGAGGAGAAGAAGGCGAAGAAGGGTGAGGACCAGGTGCAGGTTCAACCTCGCAAGAAATCAGGCATTCTGTTTGATCTTCACATACATCGCCACTTTCACCAGGTAAACACTCCACGCAATCACCAGAACTATGATCACATCTAAAGAGAGGATCTACACAACGATAGTAAGTCTTACGCCAGTTCTAAACTTGATAGAAGTACCAGAAGACGAAGGGGATGGACTTGGATCCGGATTCGGCTGAGAGGCAGTACAGGAATCCCAGCAGTCATCCACTGACACGCAACCTGCGAGGTGGTGAACAAGACGATCCCCCCAAAGCTAAAGGAGTACCATCAGGGTTACTACCACAGCGATGGCACTCTTGATTAGCTGCGTCACATCGGTACAATAAGCCAACTCCTACAAAGTGAACATCGCTGGAGGAGCAATTTCCAAAGGAACGAACCACAGTCCTCAACGCACTCTTCGTACGTGCCCCCGATGCCAGTATTCCTACAGCGCCCAATCGCACTGTTGCAGCTATAGCCAACATCACTAGGAGTCGGTGTAAAAAATTCAGCAGGGGCCTCTGGTGAGGTAAGGAAAAGGGGGACGAAAGTGGTTAGTCACCTAAAGTTCATACTTTCCGCGAGAATAGCATGGGGACTAAGGAAAACACAAATGAAAGCAAGCAAGAGTGCTGCTCGCAAAGGGAAGAGGGACATTTCTAACCCAGTATCTTTTCAAATCCTCGCATTATTCCAGTACTGCGAGCCTTCCCAAGGTAAAAGTAGTGATCTCAAGGATGGATTGGAATGCGAAGTCGCGCTAATCTCCCAAAATGGATCGCGACGGCATGCTACACGTCAAGTGAGATGTGATGGGATGGTGCTTGTCTCTGAGATTTGGGAGTTCTGGACGCAGTCAGCAGCGATCATTGTTGGAGACCTGGGTAGCTTAACCTCTTGGGTGACCAATCCAGAGTTGGGATGGTACCTTTGCAGATTTCGATTTGCCTTTGCAGTTTGTGCTCACAATAGTAAGCAAGCGTCATCAGAAGGAAGGTTGAAATCGCCACGCAGCTACCCTAACCTGTCTAAAGAGTCGCCCCCTGTTCTGTCTCTCCCGGAATCGCCTGCTGCAGCACCGCCACGAGCTGATTCACTGGTCTCTGAGGTGAATGGGAATCAATTGAGTAGCTTGTTTAATCGCGTTCTCCAAGACCCAACTCTGCTATACACCGAAGATGAGTCTCCGATGTACGACATGCCTGCCAATTGATCCGTACCGACGGTCTAGGGAAGCTTTGGCCGAGGAGGACTCCTATGCGGTAGACTCTCTCATGGTAGAGTTTCAAAAGTTGTTCAATGCTGTTACATCCCGTTCTATGCTACCTTCGAGCCCACGTACGTGGATGTCGACTTTAAAACTTTCATTCATCCTTCAGTTTCTTTAGAAGTGACAGCAGAATCAAGTCTGTATAGCGTTTCTCAAACTCTTGCTTCTAATTTATCTACCAGTTTAGATGCTGCTTCTTTTAACTCTCTCTTGTACCATACCAACGCTCTCACAATAGAGTGGCTCCATAAAGTTTTACGGTACACGTTTCCGGGGTGATTCCTGTGCTTGCTGATCATGGTATAGACTCCCCTCATCGCACTCGGGTTACTTCAGGAATTCACACAGGCGTGCGCGGGTGATGCTTGCGAAGTTAGCTATCTCTATGGAATTTCCTTCGTATCCTACTCGTGGATATCTTGCATTCCCTCCAAAGTACCGTGTAAAACCTCGTGTTTCCTCTCTCACTCTCCCAGTGTTCGACCTGTTATCTTTGTGATGGCGATGTACCCGTGGGTCACACGTCTTGTGTATGACTTAGGGTTGCCGGCATCATGCTTGGTTGTGTTTCATGGTGTGTGTGTCGCGTGATTGAGTGTATGTTTGCTAACTCTCCGAGATGCTGTCTCTCTAGAGGAACGCTTGGATGAAATGGAAGCCCAGTCCGCAACTGATGCGACCGCACGCCCTGTTATGGTCATAGTTTCTTTCGATGGTGTGTGTGTGCGCGTGTATTATCTCTTCTTGCTTAATGAGTAGCTCGTGACTACGCTCATGCGATGGTCGACTCGTCCTCTGATCCTAGCCTCGCTCTTCAAATTCAGGGCTTGATTGAAGTATGCGACAAACATAAGATGTGGCTGCATGTAGAAGGTGATGAGTGTCTTTCTCTCACGCTAGGAGAAGGTGATGAACCTAATCGGTACGCGAGTGAGAATGTATTTCCTTTATTGTTTCTTAGTAGCTCACTATAAGTAGCCTTGGGTCGCTTCGAGATTTTGTCCTTAATGCGCACTCTTTCATGTTCAATGCCCTCTCTTTTGTACAGATTCCCACCGACAACAAGGTCTGTGTTTTCGCCAGAGTGTCTATTTGCAAGTTCTAACTGTGTAGTGTCTTACGGCTGTGTTCTATACCCCTCCTAATTCGAAGCGCGATGCTTCTCAGGAGCCAATGCCTAAACGTAAGCACTACTCACTTTCTTCTTCCGATGAAGATACTCCACATCCGGTCGTGAGTGTAAATGAAGATTCTGAAGATGAAATACTGTGCGGACTGTACTTGCGAACAATTTTCTTGCTCATGCGTTAGCCCTGCGCACCTCTCTCCATTGCAGATGGATCACGGAGATTGGAGCTTGCCTCTCTGGTTCTCTCTTCATAGTGTTGGAATGAAAGCTGTTAGAGAACGCATTCGGGTTGCTCTTCACTTATCTGGGGTTATGTGGGAGTTACTTCTGGACGTGAGTGGAATTGAAATTCTTTCCCCAGAACCTTCAATGGATGTGCTTTTCAGATATGTGCCTACCGACGATGGTGATGATGTACGGTTTGGGATAACTGATGATCTCTTCATTCTCATGGTTCAGGAATTGCAAGACATCTCTTTTATTACTACGATAAATAAGCAGCTTATGAGTGACTTGGGCCACACTTTCGAGGAAGGTAGAGACTTGCACCTTCGCATGTATCCAGTCACACAAGAGGATGGATTTATTTGCTTTTCACCGCTACTCTCCCCAATGTGTACGCTATCATCTGCCTTTTTAGTGTTCGTAACACGTGCAGTAGCGGGAGTGTCAGGTAGTGACCTCCACATGTTTGTGGACAATCTGGTGGTAGCCATCGAGTTAATGGAGAGTACTTTCAGGTCGAGGGGTCTCTTCAAGATGTGCATGCGAGATCATGAGATTGATGGTAGATTGTCAACATTCTATCTCCATTGTCTCACCAGTCTAGGTCTCACGCTAGCTCATCTTGAACAGTTTGTAGGGTTGGGTGCGGTTCGATACATACCCCAACTACTGCCTTCCGGAGGGTTGAGTGTGTTACTGGAGAGGGAAGTGGATACCTTCAATTTGCGTATAGTAAAGCTTCTTCAAGAAGCTGTATATGGCCAGCTCTTTCAGGTACCTTGGTTTAATGGTTGTGGCATGCACTAATAGCGATAGGCAGCTATTGATAGAACTGGCCGTGTTGTAGTGTCTATTGGAGTGGACCCTATCCCGCTCACTGCACCGAGGGTTCGAAATATTGTTGCGCAGATACTTGAAACAGCACGAATAGTGGAGGAAGAATTTGATGTATGCAGAGGTGCTTGGAGTTGAACGTGAGCCTAACAGGCTTAGTTTACGGAGCAACTTGTCCCAATCATTCAGTCGAACATCCTTGAAGCGAAGAAGAAACTGATAGCCGACAGTGAAAAGATTCGTGCGCAGCAAGGATACCTCCGGCGCGTTCCCCTACTGGGTAGTGTGTATAATTGGCTCTCTCCAGTACCTGAGGTAGCAGGAGTACGTAATCTCTTTATAGCTGTCTTCAGGGTGCTTACGCATCTAGAATAGCTTCGATATCGTCACGACTACACTGTCGCCTGCGAAGATCAAGAGGAACAACATGATTCCACGAAGGACAGGATTAGAATCGAGTACCACTTCAGACGAGTATACTTCCTATGAAGTCAGTAGCAGTAGTTTCATTGATTCCAGCGAGGTTTAGCCTCTCAGGTGTAATTTAGATGATGTCGCACTTTTATAAATTCCTTCCATCATCTAGTCCCCTCGACCTTCTCTCCTGTGAAGACGACGTTGTTGAGAATGGAATAATGGAGCGGGATCAATGGTTTGTACTTCACGTTCTCGTGGCAAAGAGCCGTTACGCGCACATTTCAAGCTTGCATTATCATCCGTTCTACTGTTGTGATTGTGCCTTCCCTCGCTCCTCGACCCCCTCATGGATCACTCTACCGGCACGGAAGGAAGCACACTTTACTCCATTACCATGTCCTACGCTCGCAGTCGCCAAGATGAGCGACGTCGCAACTACGGTGCAGGTATCGACCGTGATGAGGGTCGCAAGAAGCGTGAAGACAACATGATCTCCATCCGCAAGAACAAGCGCCTTGAGCGCTTCGCCAAGCGCCGCAACATCTCTCCTCTCTCTGCAGATAACACCCCGTTCTCTGGAACCGAAGATGAGCGCGTACGCTGTTGTTGTTGACCTAACGTGATCCCCTTAAATTGCCCTCCTGATCTCGCTCCTTTGACTCCACCCTTCTGATCGATTTGTACACTCCTCATGTTTGTAGAACCAAGAACTGGCTTTCTTGATCGAGCTCGTGCGCAGTACTGAGCCTGCCAAGATGGTTGAAGTTACCACGCGTTTCCGGAAGCTGCTTTCGATAGGTATGTGGTGCTGGTCTTTGCCCCCTATGAGGTCAGCTCATCTTTACAGAAAACAACCCCCCTATTCAGCAAGTCATCGACAGTGGTGTTGTTCCTCGCCTTGTCCAGTTCTTGGGTATGAACATCCACCAGTTGCAGTTCGAGGCTGCCTGGACTCTCACCAACATTGCCTCTGGTACTCCTGCTCAGACTCACTACGTCTTGGAATCTGGTGCCGTGCCACGATTCAGGGATCTCCTATCTTCTCCTAACGATGACGTGCGTGAGCAGGCTGTATGGGCTTTGGGTAACATTGCGGGAGATTCTGCAGAGTGCCGCGACTATGTGCTACGTCACAACGTGATGGAGCCTCTGTTGCAGAACTTGATAGATGTACCATCCACTCCGCAGGTGGGTGGCGATAGTGCTAATGCATTTAGTCTAGCCGCATCTCGATGCTTCGAAATGCCACTTGGACGCTCTCTAATTTGTGCCGTGGCAAGCCGCAGCCCCCGTGGGAGGCGATCTCTTTGGCGATCCCCACTCTCTCTCGACTAATTTTCTCTGCGGATGATGAGGTGTTAACAGACGCCTGCTGGGCTCTTTCTTACGTGTCCGATGGTCCTAATGAGCGCATTCAATCTGTTCTCGAGGTCGGTATTGGCCGTCATATCGTCGAATTGCTGGTGCACCCCTCGTACTCCGTGCAAACACCTGCACTCCGCACGATCGGTAACATTGTTACTGGTGACGATTCACAAACACAAGTTGTCATTAATGTTGGTGTGTTGCCTCACTTGCTCACTCTTCTGTCTTCCCCCAAGAAGGGTATCCGCAAGGAGGCTTGCTGGACTATCTCCAACATTACTGCTGGTAGTCCCACTCAGATTCAGGTATGTGGCGTTCTGTAGGAAGAATTAGATTTCTCACGCTTTCTAGGCTGTAATCGAGGCGCGAGTGTTCCCTCGTCTCATTTCTCTCCTCAAGACGAGTGAGTACGATATCAAGAAGGAAGCCACTTGGGCTATCTCTAATGCTACTTCTGGTGGTCACCCTAGACAGATCGCTTACTTGGTTGAGGTGCGCTGAGTCCTTCGTAATATTTCTTCTCTGGACACGAGAGTTGTGCTTATTGCTCGTAGCAAGGTCTTATCCCTCCCCTCCTTCAGCTTATGTCCCTCAATGATTCACGAATTGTGCTGGTCGCACTTGAAGCTTTGGATAACTTGTTGAAAGTATGCAAGTGTTTCATCTATCGGGGAAGTGGTTGTTTATCTCTTAGGTTGGTGAAAAGGAAGCTCGTGAGACTGGTGTCAATGAGTATGCTATCATTGTGTATGACCTCAACGGTGCTGAGGTGTTGGACAACTTGCAAATCAAGGGTAATGCGGAGATCTACAAGGTATGCACCTTGTGTTGTGTGTGTTGTGGTGTGTGTGTGCTGCGTTAGCTTATTGCGAGCTGCTTCCCATCCTTAACCCTGTGCAGAAAGCTGTTTCTATTGTGGAGGCGTACTTCGGTGGTGATGATGTTGATGATGCTACAGCTCCTGCTGTCGACGCCAACACCTTTGCCTTTGGTGTGGCTGACAATGCTAGTGGTAGTGCTTTCCAATTTTAAGGGAGAGAGTGTGTGTAGCGGTATGATGTGGAGTTGCTTGGTGTACATGTGAGTGCGTGAGAATATAGTATAGTCTGTGCGAGTATTTCGTGTGTTTGTGTAGGATGTGTGTTTCATTGAATATACCCTTCACGATGTTTCAATCTCACTTGCTTTGGCCCACCCAATAACAAGAGCGTTTCTAACACCTATATTACAGCTCCAAGGTAAATATCTAATCATCATCATCATCAAATCCCACCTGGTACGTGAGCACTTCAAGGAAAATGTACCCATTTAGAGCCACTAACACAAACTTAATAAAATGTCATACCGTGCTTAAAACACCATTAGCTTCGTATGTAAAGCCTTCAAACATGTCAATATCGTTGTCTAACACAGAACTCTGTCCTTGCGAGTCTTCGGCAATCTCTTGCAGGAAATAGTCATCAATCATTGTGAGATCAGACGAACCCTTCACTGGAGGGATCCAAGGAGCTTCAACTGGAGTGTGAGAATAACACACAAGCACAAACAGGATGCATACTCTCTCGTTTGTCTAAAGCATCCCAGTCAATATCTTCAAAGAATGGGTGTTGTCGGACTTCTTCTCCACCAAGACGAGTTTTGGGATCACGATCCAAGAAACCAGCAAGCAAATCACAAGCCTGAACGCATATGAATATAGGTGCTCTTCGATCAAAAGGAGCGAGTACCTCGTCAGTCATATCACTGGGGAATACTAAGTCTCCAGCAACAATGTTCTGATACATCTCACTTAATACTTCAGAGTAGAAGGGAGGCAAGCCTGTCATCATCTCATACATCAAGGTACCAAGCGACCACCAATCTACAGGGAATGTGTGTCCCTCACCTTTCAAAACTCACGAGTTAGAATAAGGCTCCAGAGAGCGAGAGAGTAGCGAGGGGGTTATACCTTCAGGAGCGAGGTACTCGGGGGTACCACAGAAGGTGTGCGTGCCATCATCCATCACCTCCTTACTCAAACCAAAGTCAGTAATAACAATGTTCCCAGTGTTGTCCTACACAATGAGATGATGAGAAGGCTCATCAATACAAGGGAGTACGCACCAGGAGTAAGTTCTCCGGCTTGAGGTCTCTGTAAATGATGCCATGGCGGTGTAAGTGCAGTAAAGCACTCGCGATCTCGGCAGCATAAAATTTCACGCGTTCTTCAGAGAACTTACCATTTTTCTTGAGATGGAAGAAGAGTTCACCACCATTCACGTAATCAAGGATAAGGTAGAGTTTATCAGGAGTTTGGAAAGCGAAGTGAAGGTTGACAATAAAGGGGTGCTTAATCTTCTGCAGTACAGACTTCTCGTCTTTAGTATGAGTGACTTGATTCTTGGCAATCACATGCTCCTTTTTCATGATCTTCATAGCATAGACAGTGCCTGTACAGTAAGACGATGAACGAGGAAGACTGGGATCGTACCAGTTTCGTGGTGTTGCACTTGCATAACTTTACCAAAGGAACCACGGCCTATCACAGCAAGCAGCTTGAAATCAGCAGCTGCTACTTTCTGAATCGGTAAGAGGGACGTGTCGGCAGTATAGGTGGTTCAGTCCCCGTACCTTGTTAATATCAGCGATCATGTCATCTACGACTTCATTCTTGACTTCTTGGATGGGCTCGCTCTCGGAGACGGAAGGGCTCTGTTTAGTGGGGGATATCTTCTTTTCAGGCTTTGAGTCTACTTTCTCCGCAGTCGGTGCCTTGCTTTCAGAGATAGGCTGAAGGGCCTTAGCCGGTGCAGCTTTCTTCTTGCCCTTCTTCTTTTTCTTAGAGCTTTTACTCCCCATGCTTCACGGTACGTATGGAAAGCAATACGGAGTGGCTGGGAGCGATCGAGCTCAGACAGCAAGAGCCAAAAACGCTGTCATATTAAAGTTATACTGTAATTCGAGAAAGTTTGCTCATAATTCAAGTCTCTTCCAACTCATGAATACCTCGACCTTGTTCTCACCCTTTACAGGTGTTGCTATTGAAAATGTCAATCTGCGTGCCTCCTTCTGGAATCCTCCCTTCTTGCTTCTTTCTGGTTGTGTCTCAAACATTTTCTTCCACTCCGATTGTCCAGAAGGCCCAGTAATCACTACAGTGAATTGCCATAATCAGTACTTTCACTTTTCGCAGTATGTCTGCCCCCAGCGCAGTGCAGTCTCGTATGACTGTAAAGACTCGCCCTGAGATACGAAAAGGATGCCGTTGGGAAATTACAATTCGTTTGGACCCCAGTGTGCTCAGGGAGCTGAATGCTGGACCTCGCATTTACTTGGCCCCTCCTGCCGATAGAGATCCTGCGTCTCTCCCGCTCCTGAAGTTGACTGTTCAATCGAAACTTTTGAGGCCTCTTGTCGAACTTCCAATCACTGACGTCGCTACAATCTTGACAGATCGTCCAGGTCTATCGTGCACTAAGTCTGGGGACTACCCGATCAAAGTACGGCGAAAACGATTTATTTTCGTGAGGTGTTGTCTCAATTCTGTAGGTTACGTTTACTGCACGCCCACGGGCCGTGTTCCACAAGCATGCCGACGTGATGGTTTTGGTAGGCCGTCTCTATTTTGGAGGTCAATTGATATGTCAAGACAAGGTGCGTTGCTTAGCGTTCAATGTTCGTCCGGTGCTTGCTCATCCGATAGCATGAGTTAGTCTTCCGAGGGGGTACTGGTTCCACCCACGGTGCTCGTGCGCAAAGTAAAACCAAGAATCCTGCGCCTCGCGTTCTTCCTCCTCCTCCGTTGCTAACTTCGCAACCGCGGGTCCCTTCCCCTCGGCCATTGACCCCCAACTACAACCTGTACGTACTGTCCCCTCCCTCTCAGCATGCTCCTGACGAGTGCATGCAGTTATCTCGTGTCCAAACTAACGAGTTAGTGATCGTGTGAAGAGAGAGCAGCGTCCCCAGAGTTTCCAAGTGAGCCCTCTCCCGGGAACCGCTGCTGAGGGTGATGTACTAGATCCGTACCCGCTTGATCTGGCGTGGAGTGGTGGTTATGACAATATTATGGATACCTTGCAACGGACACCCGTTGGTATGGGGGTCACCTCCCCACCAGTCCCTGCTTCCCCAGGTGCGTCATCTTTTCACGTTCAGCCACTTTCTCTCCCAATTTTATATCTAGTACTAATTCTTTGCGATGCTCACTCTACAGTGGGTGTAAATTATACATACGTGCACCAGAAGAGGAGGGGAGGGTGTCAAGACTGTGGAAATGAGTGTGTGTGTTATGTTGGAAGCAGTGGACCTTGTGAAGAGTGTGGTTGCTATCCCACGCGTCATGTGGACATTGATAGGCCAAGTAGACCGTTGAAGAGGAAACGTAGTACAGATGATGAGTCAACCAACTCTGGTGAACCTGCGCTTAAGAAGCCGAAGTATTTGATAGGTACTCGATAATGCCTACAATCATGCTCACGCATACGCAATACTTCCTAGATGCTCAACCCGTAGAAACCATGTACTTCCAGAAAATGTTCTTCAAATGTGTTCCGCGCATGTCTCTCGAAGACTTGAGCGAGGTCGGTGAAACGTTCTCCATCCCTGTATTCATCAAGGTAGATTCGCGCACTAATGCGCTATAGGTTGTTCGAGAATAGTACTCATGTATTATAGTGTGCGGCTACTTCAAAGTATTTGTATGTTAATCCTCCCTTCAAGGATATCGCTCTTGGAATTCCGCTAAAAGATTCCCCGAAAGGACATACTGCGAAAGACTTCTATGGGCAGCAGGATGCGCAGAGTATCCGTCAGCATGACGTCGATCTACTGTCCCATGGGCAGGTACGTTTGCGGAGCTCTTCGACGTGAGTGCATTCGCTAATGCTCAGGACATTGCGAGAGTGTATGATGTTGTCTGCAGAAAGATTCCTTTCCGAGTGATGAAGCAAGCAAGCACACTGCGAGATGGAAACGTTGTGATTGTGGGCGCTATCATTTCGGCTGTGTAATATGTGAGCGGAGGGGTCGTGGCGTTCGCAGGAAGTGAGTGGAACTAGAGCAAGAGTCATCTGTATGTACTAGATTTACTCCGAATTTCGTGTAGTTTATTTATTTTTATCGACTATGTAACTATATTGTAGCTAATGTATACGTAAAATAGTAAAGCTCTGATTTAATCTGATGGAGAGGATGTGTGTCATGCATAGCTGTAACATGATCGCTGTAGTAATGAAGGGACCAATGCAACTAGAAAATATTCAGACACACCATCAAGGGAAAGTCAAGCACAACTCAGAGATAAAGCAATATGAACATATCCATCTATGAGTACATGTATATACTATTATCTATTTCTACAACCCCTCGTCTAAGCAGTCGCAGTTTCGACGACTACATCGCATGTTGGACAGCGTACGAGTACATCGGCAGTCGAAGCCGAGAACGGGGTCTTACACGAGGAACACACAATCACTACAGTAGTTGGGATGATCTCGCCCAACTTAATAATAAGAAACTCAAGCACAAGCGATACACCAAAACGTACTGGAACAGCTTCGGCCTGTGAGTTCGTTTCACCACCAGCCTTCGCGTTCAGGTAGGAATTCGAGCAGGTGCAGCCTCCAGAACATCGGATGACGGGCCACACAACACAGAGGGCAATCATTCCTACACCAGGGGCAATAATAAGGAAAAGGAGAGTGGCACCGAAATCCATTGCCCCATTACAACCGAAGTCTTGATTCTCAGGATAATCCCAGTGGAGGCGTTGGTAACAATTAACACGATCCTCGCCAACCACGGCGAGAATTACAATGGAAACGGCGAAGGTGAACATCAGAAAGAAAGCCACACATCAATAACGTGAGGGTGGTGTTTTTGACCGCAGCACAGCATACC
>JACKZZ010012249.1_pt1 | contig 16882 bp, 9 predicted proteins | sample 8027871 | NCBI WGS metagenome assembly JACKZZ01 (sample SAMN15724774, study PRJNA655200) | protist metagenome | isolation source: fluorescence activated cell sorting (FACS) single amplified genomes of... | place: USA: West Boothbay Harbor, Gulf of Maine | collected 2000-07-19
AAGTTCTTCGTACATATCAAGATTATGTATTTAAGCACGTTACGTTGACCCTGGGAAAAAAAATTTCCAATACTTATAAAATACATCAGAGATACGGGCTGCGGGCCACAAGCAGAGCTTTAAATTTAAGACCTTATTACAACACCCCATTTCAATAATAAGTAAAATTCGTTATATTACACTAATTTAGACGGGGTACTTAATTTTAGCTAAGTCAGGATCGTGACCCGCAAATGATAACGTATACGTACGTATTGGGGCAGTTGGAAAATTAGCACAAGCACTGCGTAAAATGTTACTTCATCCGTTATAGAATTTTTGGAGTTTAAGGTAATTAAAACGAATCACTTTTATATGTGGTACAAAGTTGACAGAAACAAAATTACGAATATACTTTACTCCTTGAATTTTTTTAGTTATTAATTAAATCGTATCACTATTAGATGCGTAAAGCGGTTACAAAGGAAAGAAAACTTGAATTTTTGGAGTTCAAAGTAATTAATTAAATCGCATCACTATTAGATACGTTACATAAGTTACAAAGGCAAGAAAGCTTGAAATTTTGGCCATTTAACGAAGGGTGTATACTCAGGTCATCCGTATAGAGTATTCAGGGGAAACACCATATACATATGTTTACAACGGTTACCAATTACATATAAGGTAACATTTCATTAAAAAAAATCCAATCATGAAGTTATTTGTATCACTATTTGTCACTTTCGCAATTTCAAGTAGCACTTTCGTAAATGCGCAAACCTCCAATACTACAATCACTGCTATATCACCAACTAGTGTCACAACTAATACTGCAACATCTATCATATTAACTGGTACAGTTGCTGCAAACGATTTATTGATTTGGGCAACTGATTGTTCAAATGCAATACCAAATGTGGATCCAAATGATGGTACAAATAAAGCAACCGTTTATACAGTGACTGGTTTGTACAACTATGGGTGGTACAAACTTTGTTATCGTAAAGCTGGTGAGTCTGATTCTGTTGAACAAACTGGAATCAAATTAACAGTAGTGGCAGCTACTGCGGCAAACACCATTACTGCTATATCGCCTGCTGAGATTACGAGTGCTAGTGCAACATCAATAACATTAACTGGTACAGTTGCCGCAAACGATTCATTGATTTGGGCACCTAATTGTTCAAGTGCTATACCAAATGTGGATCCAACTGATGGTACAAACAAATCAACCAGTTATACCGTGACTGGTGCTGGTACTTACAAACTATGTTATCGTAAAGCTGGTGGGTCTGATTCTGTTGAACAAACTGGAATCACATTAACAGTAGTGGCAGCAACCAAAAAAACAGATTCTTCAAAGAAAGATGCCCTTTCAATGGGAGTTCAAAGCCTGCCAAGTTTGTTGAGTTTTGTTATTGCATTTTGTGCAATAATATTATTCATTTAATTGATATCGCACCACTATCGCAACAGAACTCAAAATGATACTCAAGTTGATATTATTTTTGTAATTTATGTGCTAGATATAATAATGGTATTATCAAATTGGTTACAATCTTAATATATAGTGTGTGTCTACCCATCGAGTAATTATCTAAACTCTGACAACATATCGCCCAGGGTGAAAGCAAGAAAGGGCATAAGTACATATGGAGAATTTTGCGAAAAATCATAAAATACTCAGACCCGGAATTTAGACACTCTGTGTCTTCCCCTGAGCTACTTTCATACGAATATTTAAATCACAATTTATATGATAATAATTATTAAAATTATTATGCGCGTATTATAATTTTATTTACGCACTCAATACATTTCTCTTATAATATTTTATATAGACTCATTTATATATATATATATATATTTACAGAGTATCAAATTGTTAAAGAGGCGGCAAAAATGTATAATGCACAATGTAGTGATACTGTTGGAATGCAGAGTTCTTTCATTATACACCACCCCACTTTATTAGCGCCATTCCCCTCCCATTTATTCCCGCCTGAAAGTCGTAGGGATATTTCGAGAGACCTTTGTTACGGTTCTGTTACGGATGCTGCTTTGCGGGAGTATCATCAAATAGTAAGGCCGTCGACAACTACAGCTAGAAGGCAACCAGCACGCCGTTGCACTAGTAAGCAAACATCACCACAGATGATGATGCAATCGACTACAGCTAGAATACAACCAGCACGTCGTTGTACCAGTAAGCAAACACCACCACAGATGATGATGCAATCATCGTTGGTCACAACCAATCCTGATAGGGGATCAACCGGCTCCAATGCTCGCAATATGACCCCACGGATGATGATGCGATCATCGGCGATTACAACTACTCCTGATAGAAGCTCACTCAGCCCCACTGCACGAGATACAACTGCACGAAGGCCGAAAAAAAAACAGCGTGACCCCACCAATACCGGAGATTCTTTATTTTCAGATTTGATAAGCGATAAAGTATTAAAATTGACTAAACCTCTTCAATGGGGTGGACGCTCTGCTACTCCGCTGGCGGATGATGGCTGTGCACCTTCACAACAGAGTAGTTGTTCTCATCGTCATATGGATCGTGTAGTAAATCATCGCTACCCCACCTACATGGAACAGCATCATGCTGCGTACGGTGATGTCATTCACGAATTCATGAAAGTTAGTTTAGTTTTCAACTTATTCCAAGGCTCTCCAGATAGACCAGTGGACGAACGATATATTGGCCCTAAGTGCAAATTACCTATTCTGCGGCATCGGCTACAGCGTTTATTTAATCGAAAGATAATCGATACCACAGTTCAATACGATATCTATCGACTTCTGGATCCAGGTATTGGCGTTCATGGCAATACCACCATCCAGCCGGAAACAGTCAAACGTGCATGGGATGAAGGATTTTACGATCCAGTTAATCGCGATATCCCATTAATTTTACGCCATCGTACATTACCATCTAATAATGGTCGTTTAAAGAAGATGGTATTGAGATTTGGCAAAGGAATGTCTGGTTTAGCCCTCACGACTATGCCAGCTCGCCCATACTCCTACAACCAACAATTGATAATGAATTCATATGCATACAGTATGCAGTTTAGCAATCGTCTAACTGGCACCATAACTATACCAGGTGCCCCGATTTTAGCTCCTGCTGAAGGTGCTGCCCCAGTGACATGCCCATTTGACTGTAAACATGGTGATATTAACGGTGGTAGACATGCTTTCACATGTAAGAAATTAGCTCGACACGTAAAATGCCACGCTTTGGTTGAAGATGCTGTAGCTTTAATGATCATGGATGCGCTGGCAATACCCATTAAGCAAGGCAGGGTGCAGCCCCTGCAGTGTTGCTCACTATTCGAAACCTTGACTCACGTTTATCACGATCCATTGTACCACAAGATCTAGACCCACACATACCAGCATTTCAAATCAATGAAAAGGGCGTCATAGAAAAACACGTTGATAATGTTGCATATGAATCTATGGATGCAAGTGGGAACATTGCTCTACAAGCAACACCAGTTTATCACTACGACTCTTTGTCAGACAATTGGATGAGTAATGGCAGTAGTAACAATGACAATGAAACACCGATACGCTCTAAAATGAATGAAATGCATGTCTTTGATACTATCTCTAATCTATTTTCAAATGTGGATGTGAATGGAACAGGTATACAAACATTCTACTTCCAGGTAAGAGAAAAAGTAGCAGAAAACTTTGGATTAATTTTAGATAATGATTTATGGATTCCTTTTGTTTGGGATGCGGTATACACCCTGATGAATGCAGATCGCGAGAGCCAAATTGCAGAAAACGAAGCGACTAGCGCTTATATGAAATTTAAGAATTATGTTAAAAACATACGGCAAGAAAACGAAGTGTTTAGTGAGGAAAGTCAATCATTTCATGGCGATATACCACTATCTCAAATTCGAACTAGTAGAGAAAGTCAACCATTTAGCGGCAAATTTAATATTCCCTCACGCTGCTCTAATGATAATATGTTCTCAAGTATTGACATCAACAACATTGCAATGTCACATGACCCTAATGGATCTACCCAAAACCAATGCCAATCTCGGTCAGTTCCACTAGCACAACAATCTACGAATAGAACTTACTCGTCAGCAGACCCAGATACGTCAAGGGATATTATAGACGACATCTCTTCAACCTTGACTCACACTTTAGAACAAGACATAAACAACGGAGACAATAGTAGTGACACTAGTGAATCACAATCCATCGACATAAATTCAATAAACTTAAATAATCATGTCGCTAATGATTCTGAATTCTCGCTTTCAATCCATACTTCAGCTTTACATAGTAACGACGAAGCTATGCAAAATCAAGATCAACTACTTGTGGGCAATAGTAGTGACGTCAATGAATCGCAATCAATCGACATAAATGCAACAAACCTAAAGAATCATGTCGCTAACGATTGTACATCTACGTCAGGCTCGCCAACTCAACAATCAAACAGGACAGCACACGGTCCAGAGGACAACATTGACATTGATAAAATAGCAACAAAGGGAAGGGGGAGTAGCGAGAAGAAAAGAAACAAAAAAAAGAAAAAAGAAAGAAAAAACGAAAAGAAAACGAAGAGAAAGGAGAGCAGGAACAGTGAGAGAGTCAGTGCAAACGAGAAAAGAAATGATAGTGTTTTCATAGACGAAGCAGAGGACTCAATAGCATCACGCACGAAAAGAAGAAGAAACCAACAACCGGATGATGATGACGACAAAAACAACAGTTACGAATACTAGACTTTTAGAGAGAAAGAGTAACGGAAGAAATGAGACATTGAGAAAAAGTAACGGAAACCAACCCCCAACGGAAGGAATAAGCGAATGAGCATCACTTTATATATATATACACACACTTTAACCACATATTTCACGGTATGTGATAGTCAACAATCAAACAGGACAGCACACGGTCCAGAGGACAACATTGACATTGATAAAATAGCAACAAAGGGAAGGGGGAGTAGCGAGAAGAAAAGAAACAAAAAAAAGAAAAAAGAAAGAAAAAACGAAAAGAAAACGAAGAGAAAGGAGAGCAGGAACAGTGAGAGAGTCAGTGCAAACGAGAAAAGAAATGATAGTGTTTTCATAGACGAAGCAGAGGACTCAATAGCATCACGCACGAAAAGAAGAAGAAACCAACAACCGGATGATGATGACGACAAAAACAACAGTTACGAATACTAGACTTTTAGAGAGAAAGAGTAACGGAAGAAATGAGACATTGAGAAAAAGTAACGGAAACCAACCCCCAACGGAAGGAATAAGCGAATGAGCATCACTTTATATATATATACACACACTTTAACCACATATTTCACGGTTCAATTTGAAATAGACTTTCACATTTTCACAGTTATAAAATTTTCATTTAACATATAAGTAAGATTTAGTATATATGTGATAGTTGTAGAGGCAAAAGAATTTCAGCCGTCATGCACAGCAGGCTCTAAAAAAAAGACGTGAAGATAAATGATAATATAAGTACAATAAAATAGTATACTCTATAGCATGTTTTAAGGTATAATAAAATACAAAAAACTCGGTCGCTCACTCACCAGAATCATCATACCCATCATCCATCTAATGTTCTTGACGGATGTTTACCAGGTCCATGATATACTTCCCCATCTTCATTACCTGGGAGGGGTGACACACCTTCATATTCTTTATGCTGTGTTTTACAGCAAAACAATTTACGGATACCTTTTAAACCTCCACTCAAAAGATTGGTTATTTCATTATTACAAGCACATGTGCATGTGCCTTGGAATTCTTTACATTGTTGCAAATTCATATATGCGTATTGCAGACTCATCATTGTTGCATCAATAGAATCCCGACAAGATCGCAAATTTGGCGGTTGCATACACTTACAATATCCATTCAAAATTTCAATACCCATATTATATAAAAATAATAATGCAAACCAGACAATGGCACGTGTATACACTAATAACTCTTAGCGGGACGTTGCGGTACACGATGCGACAGTTATATTATTTTTCTATAAATGAATATCGCCCTTCTAAACCTAAGTTTGCGTTGTGGAACGTTGAGGCAAGATGACTTTTATGTATCGACAGATTTCTACAGTTTATGCATTTATTTGTTGTCGTAGTAGTGATAAAAATATAATTAAAATTAGACATTGACTCGTGTATACACTGATAACTTTTGGGAGGCTGCGGGAGGCGAGATGCGACAGTTATATTATGTTTCTATACGTACATATCGCCCTTCTAACCCTAAGTTTGCGCGTCGGAGCGAATCGGAAAGATGACTTTTATGTACTTAAAGATTTCTACGCTTCGTGTATGTGTTGGTTGTTGTAGTAGTGATATTACATGTATATTTGTGATAAGTTATGCTCATTATCATCGTCTCTCATTTATCATTACAATTGTTTTAGAAAAAAATGAAAAAGAAGATACAACAATGGATCGTAGACAACCGGAAAGAAACCTAAACAACTGGACAGCAGGAGTTAAACGACATGGAGTTAAACGTACGTGAAACAATATCGGAAGAATGAAATATATCCCTATGAATATTCAGGAAGGACAATTGAAATACAGCAACAGAAAGAAACCGAGCAACTGCAAGGTTAACAGGCGAATAGCATTATCAAGTGTCATGGTAACATAATCTGGGAGACCCACTACCACGAGCAGGATGATGTCGATAATAATAATAATGGTATTATTATATATACACGTACACGAAATGTTGCCGGACTGCTGTACATCAATTCACAGTCAAGAAGAACCAACGGAGAACTGAGACAAGACGAACGAGAGTAATATAAAAGTAAGACTATTATCTATATATATCTATACAGTGTATACATATAACAACTACCTCCGACATACGTTTTGTTGGATAATTATCCCTTTATGTGCTGTTATATAAAAAAATAAGCCTAAATATAAAGGGTACATATTTGGTATTATTTGCTCTTACTTAAATTTTATAGTATCATATTGCACAATTACCTATTAAAACCACGACTCCTTAACTGGGGTCGTTTCCATCACAATTTATTGTGCGGTGTGTAAGTGTTAGTTACAATAACCAGTGTCTTTTTTTGTGTCCCAGTAACTGGACACAAAAATCAAGAAAATGGGAGTATCGTCTGCAAAGTAGTTAAAATGGATCCCATTGACGACATGTGACTAGCTGATAGTAGGGCAAACATATTATATGCCTTGGTATGTTTAGCAATCTGAATAAACAAAGTATGGTGAAAACAAGTATACTTGCTGTGTTGTCTTCGGCAATCATTGTCGTTTCTATATTCATAACAATAAGAATACGGAATCATTTGCTTGTACCAGATAAATTCCTAAGCCACATCCGTCAACAATCTGAAAAATCTGTTCTTAGATTTACAAAGTCAGTCAAGGTATTCATTGTAAAAAACTGTGGTAGTCAATCTATGTTTTGCCGAGGTTATAATCGGGTTTCTTCATGTATGTCATATTGCCAACCTTTTCCTCCACACTCACTGGTGCACCAAGCCTTTCTATCGCAAGTGAATGAGGCAAAAGAGTGGTCTAAAGCCGATTTAATGTGGATACCAGTGGATTTTGCTGCTATGGCTTTTATGGAATTCTTGTCTAATGATACCGCTCGTAATTTAGACACAATGAATAAAAAATTTTGTTCTTGGTGGAGTGCCCGTGCAACTTTATTCCCAGATTTAGGTACGCCGTATTTTATTATTTGGAACTACGTTTTCTATCAATTTAATGTAAGCTGTGTACCACGGCATATTCACATCCTTGCATTTGAAAACTCTGGGCATACTGGACCTCCCTCAGACAGCGAATATGAAAATGGGTGTGACAACAGATGCGTTATAATTCCTTATCCAACAAGCCATTCAAGGCAGAGAAGTGCTTTGTTTCCTGGAAAATATCCTGTATGGATGAATGCGGAGTATAAAGACTATGGCTGGGAGCCTAGGTTGCCGCATAATTATACAAATGTTGGTTATAATCGTAAATATGCAATATCCTTCATCGGCAGCATTGATCGAAATCCGACCTTAATAAGATTTCGGCAAAGTTTGGTAAATTCGGTCAAAAATCACTTTCGCGAACGATATGGAACAGTCACAACGTCTGTTGGGGCTAATCCTGCGACACAAAATGCCGTGCTAGATATTTTCAAAAATAGCAATTGTTGTTTAATTTTGCGCGGTGATACAACAACACGCCACTCGTTTTATTCCTCCATTCTGGAAGGTTGTATTCCTGTGATTTATGAAAGCTCTCTACGCACATATGGCCAGCTTTTAGGAGGCGGGTTTAATGTCAGAGCAGCGTCGATTATTTTGCCAGATAGTTTATGGATGAAAACTAACGACGTTAAGCTAGCGTTGGCTATCCTAAGTCAAAATTGCGCTTCAAGTGCTTCTGGCTCACGAGCATCAATGCTACAAAAGATAGCAAATGCAATTTTATACAAGCCAATGCCAAAAAACACATTCAATAACGCTGTCTCTTTGAGTTTAAATGCTATATTAGACTTCAAAAAAAAAAGAAAATTGTTGTATATGGCGCATGTACCAAATTTCTTTAATATTGATATGATAGCAGGAAAAGGGATACAAATAAGTCATGGCGATGGATTCTCAGCTGAAATAAATGCATCGTTTATTCACGAACCGTTTATGATTTCAAATCAGTTGCGTAAAGCTGCGTTCGGTGAAAAAATTTCTCATAGCTTTTGGAAGGAAAAGCTTAAGCCAAAAGTTTTGCTTAGTGGAAATTTTGAATTTCATGTAACATCACAATATGCATTAGAGCTTCTACTACATTGTCGCATGCTAGAGCATCCTCTTCGAACACAATCTATTTCAAGTGCATCTTTAATTGTTGTTCCTGTATACTTATTTTGCTCTCAGTGGCACAAAGTTCCTGGTACATGTAGTCAAACGGATGCAGCAAAAATGCTGCAGGATGCTGCTGTGATAGTTAAGAAATTACCAAGGCACATTCCAATTTTATGGATGTTTGGTGATGTGCTCTGGTCAAAGGAATCTTATTTCTTGCAGCTGGCAAATGTCCAATTTTTTGAGAATTGGTACATTCTTGCTCTAGAAGCAGATATTAAAAATGGTTACAAAAATATACCAACTGGGAATGTCATTCAAATGCCTTATCCTGTTGTTGCTCATGCAACGACAAACTACAAATATGAAAATTATACCACATCGCCAAGATTAGACAAAATGTTTGTGTCTACAGAAGATAGAAAACATCTAGTGTGCTACTTCGGAAGAAATAGATGGCCCATAAATCTAAACATACGAGGTAATCTAACAGATGAAGTCAAAATTGTTCAAATAAACTTATCTGGATGGAAAACTTTAAGAACTGAAATGGATTTCCGTCGAATATATTCCTTATACTCGAATTGCGAATTCTCGCTGACACCTTACGGTGATATGGCCACAAGAAAATCATTCTATGATTCGTTAATGTTAGGATCGATTCCAGTAGTTTTCCCAGAAAATGCAAACGAGTATGCTAACGTTTTTTCACACACGTACCCAATTGATTTGACAAAAATGTTTTTAAAAGTGCCTAAATTTCCTGATTATACGTTTTGGGAAGAGTTACTAAACCATTTAAGGGGTATTAAGAAAGAAAAAATACAGTCGATGCGAAAGTATATCTTTAAAAAGTTTAGATCTCTTCAATATTCTTGGGTTTATGATGAACATGATGCTTTGGAAATAGCTTTTGATGCAGTGCTCAAATTGCATGAGCGTAAACTCAAATAGTAACTGAGCCGTTGAAATTGATCTCATCTAAAGTGTGACTATATCCTAAGAAACGACGTACCGATAACAAATAAATAGTAAAGCCTAATAATAAAGACAAATAAAATTAATAAAGAGAGAGACACAGACGAGGCTAACGATGCGAAAGCACATAACGTGAAGAGTAGAGAGTTTCTTATAGCTAAATAAGCAAAGAGTGTAAACGATATCAAGTGGAGCGAGGATAAATATATATATAAACTACTATATATACATAATACTAAATTACATAGCGTACGATAACTACATATACCAAACACTACTATAAAAAAATGATCGACTTTTTTAGTCGTTTCCCTATCAAAAGTATATTTTTTAGTATACTCAAATTGTACTTTTCTTTTTTTTTTCTCGAGGGTTGGGGGCGCGCTTCACCGCAGATTTTAATCTGATCGGCAATAAGTGTTCAGACTAGACCTAAATAATTGTGTTTAAATGTAACCTTATTTTTTTGTTTGTGTTATCTAGTAAATATTGATTGAACCGACAGCAACCTTAAACAACTGGACAGCAGGAGTTAAACGACATGGAGTTAAACGTACGTGAAACAATACCGGAAGAATGAAATATATCCCTATGAATATGCAGGAAGGACAATTGAAATACAGCAACAGAAAGAAACCGAGCAACTACAAGGTTAACAGGCGAATAGCATTATAAAGTGTCATGGTAACATAATCTGGGAGACCCACTACCACGAGCAAGATGATGTCGATAATAATAATAATGGTATTATTATATATACACGTACACGAAATGTTGTCGGACTGCTGTACATCAATTCACAGTCAAGAAGAACCAACGGAGAACCGAGACAAGACGAACGAGAGTAATATAAACGTAAGATTATTTATCCATATATCTATACAGTGTATACATATACTAACTATTATCACCTGCTAGATTAGTGTAATTAGGCAAGTATAACAATGGGGGGACCACTTTTCCAAATGTTAGGGATATACTATTGTATATTATTATTTTATGAGAATAAACTAAAAACATGAACATATTATACTCTTACATTAACGACCGAGAAGAAACACAAACGATCGATATATATATCACACCTATTACGAGACCTATTTTTAGTGATTGTAAACAGAGATAATCATACATTGTAAACAAAAATGGCACGTTACGTGTAAAATATTCGAACTATAAACAAGTATTTTTATTTAGAAACAATTTTTAATATGATAAAAGTACGCATTTATAAGCCATTTATAGCATTTCTAGCAGGCACACACTATGGGCAAAAATGGCCAAAATGAGGAAATGGACGAACACGCTGCTTCGCTTAGTTCTCAGAAAGTATTGGGAGCTGCGATACGAGGGTTAGTGTGTCTAAATCGTCTTATTTGCTGGTATGGTATTGGAGGGTCCAGAGTAAGAGAAGATAAAAATTATTATTATTTTTTATTTTACATGCACTACTTGTACACCTACCTGCATCACACTCCTCACTCTCGTTCCACAACCTGTAACTACGCGCACACACGCATATACGAACCCAGAATGGTATAATACCATACCAGCACACATGTACAACATGCGCACTTAGTATCATGCAACATCTCCAAGTAGTTTAGGAGAAATAAGCGTTGCACCGTGTTTGTTCATTTCTCATTATTTGACTTATATGCGTATTTAGAGCCAAAAACACTTTCTTGGTGGTTACAACAAAGTCTTTGTTCCTTTTCACTGCTTTGCTTAGGCAGGAACAACTGTTGAGTGACTATGCCACCAACAATCAATAAGAAAGGAAAAGAAGATGGAAAAAGATAGGCAGCCATGCAAAGAAAAAACACGTAGTACAGTGTGGTGGTAAGCGCACATGGGTTCATAACTCTACATGGGAGAAATACAAATGAGATGCCGTTAGCTTATGTGCATATATTGAATAACGGATGTTTATTGCAAAGATGTTGGCGCAGACCACCTTCATGATGTTCAAGCTCCATATAAAAGCCATAGGTGTGCATCACAACGACTGGAATTAGATCTTGATGCACAATGAGCATAATGCGTCACATGTTAAGAAAATGTTCAGAAATTTGGAAAAAATAATGAATAAAATTCTGAAAAAGCACTGCTTTATAATGTAAAAAAAAATATATAAAATTAAAAGTTAAAATATTTTCATAAAAATTTACATGCATCTCACACTAATTGATCTAGATGTCCCTTCCAATTTTTATTACAAAATATTAAAAAACGGCTGAGTTACAAGCATTTAGGTTGGGGCAATTCTTGCTCAGGTGCGCCTTAGGATATGATAGAGTAATATAGCTTTGAGATTGATTTACACTTTAACCATTATTATATATATATAAGTACGTATAAGACTGTCAAATAGGCAACAACTCAGAACTACGCTTACAGTAGTACCATTTTAAAATAACTTCAATTCGTCGAGTTTTATGGGTTCTGAAACAACACTAAATTTTGAAAAGCTTTTTCCATATATTTTTATAGGTTTTTGCACAAAACGAATTGTCTTCAAAAAATTCGAAGCCACATGATGGTGTCAGTACCCAACCAGATATTTTTCGTGGTGATGAAATATCGAATATGCACCAATGACCGCATTGCAATATCGCTGAACATCTTAGCCGATCTATATTTACTTTCTTGCTACATGTTTTCGTCGATTCTAAAGCATCTATCCAGACCGTCATCTCTTTCGTATTTTCACCACATATTCTTCTTAGTTCTATGCCAATACCGTTTCTTTTTTTTAACTTCGTCGAGGAGATGCTGTCCTTTATCGACTCCACTTTGATAACACTTCCATCTACAATTTCTAGCTGGCGATCATAAAAGTATCTGGCTATTTCTGGAAGAAATTTTGAATGTTTGGGCATATCGTTTTGATACCATTTTAAAATTCGGCTAACACACCTGCCTTTTGGCGTGCCTTTTGGCGTGCCTTTTGGCGTGCCTTTTAACATACCCTCCCCGCCTATTTTGTATAGATATTGTGGATTTGTAGTATACTTAATTGTGGCACCTGTTAATGTTGCCCTTACCCAGAATTCGTAGTCTTCACAACCAGCTCCATCTGTTGTGAATCCTCCCATATTATCAAAGCTGGCACTCCTAGCGATCATAAAAGGGCCATTGAATGTATTGTAAAATATACCATTGACAATCCCACCATCAATAGCCCAAAGTTGACCGTTATTGACGTCCTCTTCACTAATGATGTATTTGCTGTAATTGACTTCGGCAACAAGTAACGGCTTCCCGCCAACAAAATCTGCTTTTGTCAACAATAACGTTTTCACCATATTTGCAACAGCATCATTAAATATGATATTATCACCGTCAGAAAACATTAATAATTGACCAGATGCTTTAGATGCACCAATGTTTCTTAACTTGCCCAAATACACATTTTCATCATTTTGTATAATTATCAAATCTCTAAATATGCCATACCTAGATTTAAATTTCTTTCTTTTTAAACTAATTAGTCTATTCATTTGTGCTCGCAACGAAGAAGCATCGTCGACAATAATTATTTCAATTTTAGGATATGTTTGCATCCAAACTGCTGATATTGCTGCTTCCAGTGTATTTAGACTATTGTATGCCGTAATTATAAATGATACTAAAGGTAACGCCTGTTTTTTCTCATTATTACTTTTTATGTCAATTCTATGTAATGAAAGCCATTTCTTTTGTGTATCTCTCAATGAAACCTGCATTTTAGCAATTACCTGGCCATTTTGCAAAATTGATGCTAGTCGCTTATAAAGTGGATACGCACCATACGAAACCAAACATTTATTCCAGTATTCAGGCTGTATAAGCTCCTTTGTACCACCTACATTTGTCGCTAAAAACGGTATTTCGTAAGCCAACGACTCCAAAACCACCATTGGGGAATTCTCGCGTCTAGAGGGCATGACTGCTAATCTACCAAAGCCAGATAAATACTTTATGCATCTAGCAGAATCATAATTTGACATAATACTCACAACAACATTTGCATTTTGCCATGCTGCGGATCGACGTCGAATGTACACGTCACCCTTTTCGCCGTTTTCAAAGACAGGAATTATCCGTGCCAAAAAGGTTACATTAAAATTCTTTGCCCCGTTGACAATCAAAGTATCTATAGCATCGCAAAAAATGTCTATGCCTTTAAATATGTTAGTTTTCCCAAAAAATACTATTTCGGTGACTGATACAGTAGTATTAATCTTCGTCTCTCCCCTGGCCTTTTCTTTTTGAAAACGAAAGATCATGGACGAGAAAAATGTTTTAATTTTCGAGGAAATTGGTTTATTCAATTGTTTTCCATTCAGCCAAATGTTATTCCGTTTTGACATTACATTATGTATTACTAAATGTTTTTCAGGCATAAATTTGAAATCGTAAAATTGCTCTAAATGTTTGTACATATACCGAGAGCAGCCAACAACTATGTCTGCATTCTTTATTGACCCTATCTCCAGGGCGGTTATACTGGCGGTATTTTCTGATGTAAGTACAAATGAATTATGTTCAGCCCATTCATATATGCCATGCAGTTGTGCTATCAACACAGTGGTTTGAAAAGCAGTGCCTTGTATTTTGGCTTCAGACAAATAATAACCAATGCCGTACCAATCATGATAGTGGATAAAGTCAAACTGTTGGTGTTGTATAAATTCGTATACTCTGTAAGACAGGATATTTTGAGCTTTTCCACGCACAATCAATGCGTCTTTAGGCAAACATAACAAATTAATATTAAAATTTCTCCGGTAAGTCTCTTTTTCAAGCAAGATATTTTTGTTGCAGTCTTCAGCAAGCAATACACTGACTAGAAATTCATGTTTACTAAGATATTTTGATAGTTGTGTGATTGCACTCCCAATGCCCCCAAGACGAATTTTCCCGTATTCTCGAGTTATAAATAATATCCTTTTCATACGGAGCACATTTCGAGACATAAACATGGATTTTTTTTCGACATAGCATATGCATGCACCATTCACAAAAATATGGCCATGTCGACAACGCTTGCGGGAGTTTTTATTCGGTCGATAACTCATATATGCGCAACCGCTACGATGCCATAAATTTCGTGAGCTAATTATAGCACTTGTCCAACTTGTGATGACAGACGAATAATATCGACACCAGGTGCCTATCGCTGATAAATGCATTCTGCTTTTTTGTATATCAGTTAACAACTTGGATGCCTGCCAAATCAAACCTCTCGTCAAGTACTTTGGCATCCAAATGTTACTCGCAACAATATTTTCATAATTACTAATTGCGATCTCCAACTTTGACTGTTTTGACTGTTCAGCTAATGAACAATAAAAATGCCCCAAAGGCTTTCGGCTCATAATCGCGCTATGTACCCTGGAAATGTGCAATATTTTTGTACAAATATTGCGAATAAACTTCCCCTCCAAAAGTAATTGTTGCTGTGATTCAATAACGTCTTCGACTTTATACAAGTTTCCATGTGCAACAGTAAAGGCAAATTTACAAAAACTGTTATTGTTACAATATTTAGCTACTCCATCTCCACTGTATTGATATGCGCACTCAACTGGTGGTTGATAACCTATTAACGCACCGGAAGAATTGGCACGAATCCAAAAATCCCAATCCTCCCAACCATAAACAAAAGACGGATCATACCCACCATTTGTATTAAAAATTTCTCGTTTGTAAAGAACACAACAATGAATTTGATTATTGTGATGCAAAGGAGTCGTAGAATATTGAAGTGGCTTTGGAGCCCATTGGAAACCGGTAGAAGTGCATAATCGCGGTATGACATAATTAACAGTTGGGTCTTTTACAGATAACGCGTGAAAAAAAAATCTCTTATGTATAGTATCCCCGGAATCAATTGGCATTATCCATTCCACTTCATTATGCAATGCGTTAATCGCTCTGTTTCTTGCAATAGCCAATCCACCCCATGCGCCTTTAGTGTATTTCAAAAATATACACTGCTGCGCCAAGCCAATCGAGAACTCTTCAAATTGTTTCTCAAAAGGAGCATGCTGATAAGAATCATAGCCGTCGTAACTCACAATTATCTCTGCTGTTGTTGTTTTATTCGAAAATAAAATTGATTTTTTAATCGAGTTGATGGTTTGCTTGATTTTTTTGTGACTTTCCATGTATGCGTGTATAACAAATCCTATTTTTGGCAACTTACAAATTTGTTTATAACTGCTAAGTTCAAAATATCTCTTCGATTCACTTCTTTTAAATCGCAACTGTGCATTAGATGCTCTATTTTGTCTTTCATATACAAACTGCATAAAAATTAACATCTGTACAATTATTGTAGAAAGAAGTACAAACTTTAAGAGATATCTCATCGTGGCCAACGAACAAAAGTACCACAGGTTGCAATGCGGCGTGACTGTACCAATTATTACCACGGTACCGCAATGTTCAACGCGTGAGTTCTACATCAAAGTATAGGCACAAATACACTACAGTATGTCTATATATGTCACAGCGAGGAGGCGGTAGTTTTGTAACCTATTCTAGCTTGCGTTGCTTCTAATAGAAAATAAAGACAATTTAACGAATATATAGAATCTTCACGTACTTGACAACATTGTGAGGCGGTAGCAATAATGATTCCCTGCCTCGTGACCTATGGGTGTCAATTTTTTTTACTATCGACATTATGTCCAGTTAAGTTGGGTACAGATATTTTCGACCAACGTGGGACAGTCGGCCCTACCCGAGGTAGAAACCGTAATTTTTATTTTGCAAGGTCGTTTTGGCTGGTTTATTTAGTTTAAAAAGTGGATTCATTTTTAATTAATAACAATTGTAAATAATATATAAATAATCGGACATGACGAACAAATATATGACCCCTACTCGCAGTTTTTTAAGAATATCCTCTCCATGATTTCATTTTTCTAAGACAAAATTCCAGAAAGCTCTTCCCCTCTCACCCTGCCATCCTTAAAAGTCCCAATATTGAAAATATTTCAATAGTAAGTATAAAGATAATAATGGAGCATTATTTTGCATTATGTGCTGTTATTTTAGGTGA
>JACKZZ010018491.1_pt1 | contig 16881 bp, 18 predicted proteins | sample 8027871 | NCBI WGS metagenome assembly JACKZZ01 (sample SAMN15724774, study PRJNA655200) | protist metagenome | isolation source: fluorescence activated cell sorting (FACS) single amplified genomes of... | place: USA: West Boothbay Harbor, Gulf of Maine | collected 2000-07-19
GAATGTATCAGGAGCTTGCCGGTTCTGGCTGTTTTAGAACAGTTTCGAGAAATTGTGGCGCAGCGGAACCTCCAGACGAGCAGCGCTGCGTCGAATCATGGAACACCGTCAATTATGGCTCCACAGAGTGATGGAAGTTCATCACGGCCAGAAAAACAGATGGCAGCGCAAACTCACCTTGAGGGCCGGAAACAAGAAGATCAAGAAGAGCAAGGGGCGATTCCGTTTTCTTTTGCACAGATTTCAAAAGTGGTTTCCTTTTTGCAGGACTGTGAGGACTTTCAGGAGCTGCAGATCGGGAAAAACACCGCGGCGGAGAACGAACGCGACGACCCAATGGAGGGAAGGGCTTGAGGAAGCACAGTGTGGCAGGGGTTTCCGCACTTCACATCAATTAGACTGAAGTACTAGAATGAAAGTACTAGCTGCGTCATGGACCAAGCAGAAGCTGCTAGTCAAGATAGAACGCGCTGCAACGACACTTGTTTGTTTCGCAAAATCTGAATGATGGCCTTTGCTCCCTTCATCACATCTAGCAGCTGAGTTACGTGCTTCACTACAAGAATCCGCCGTGATCTTCCACTCACATTATGATAGAGATGAGATCATGCCTGTTGTTCAAAAAATCCTCAGTGCCAGCGCGCCATTGTCTCTCCATCTCCAATTGAAAATTCAAATATATTGAAAAGATCCTTCGCGTACGCGCTTGAAAGGATGAAAATCGAAATGCGGCACGCCACTTCTAATTTTGCCCATTAGCGGCCAGAAGAGTTCTGCGCCGACGATCTATAAATTGCAAATGCCTGCTCATCATTACCCATGCACGAATCTCGTACTCCTATGCGCATTGGATTTAATAGAGGTTGCTCTCTCTGACTCTGCTCAGTCTCCTTGCGCGGCCAGTTAAGAAGATGTTGCATTCCGTTTTTCGAATACAGCAGGACGCAAATAGCTACGGGCAGCATACTAGTTTTCAATTTCATAGTCTCCAACTAGCTCCTTTTTTAGATAGAGCGCCATATCATAACAACAAGAAGCATAGTTGTCCTCACCAGTTGTCATGAGGTATCACGAGGTATAATTCGCGACATAGTTACATACGACAAGAAGTAAATAAAGGCCCTTCGTTCTATTTCGAACATATTTCAATCCTGCGGCGACGACACGACAAAGACAAAGATCGTCACTACCTAGTGCTAGTTAGCGAAACGGCTATAAAATTCGTAGATATCTATCCAAGGAACGAACCCAAAGCAACTACAGTGGAGGTACTTATCACCGCGGAGCATTTGAAACAACGTAGTTTACTCAACATAACGACACCTGACCTACCAAATCGTTGAAGTGATGGCGCAGTTTGGTCTCCGTCCGAATATCATCCTCCTGCGGGACGGAACGGATAGTTCCCAGGGAAAGCCGCAGATTATCAGCAACATCAATGCGTGCTGTGCGGTCGTGGACATCGTGAAGTCCACACTAGGTCCCCGCGGGATGGACAAGCTGATGGTGGACGAGGGTGGTGAGGCTTTGGTCACCAACGACGGGGCCACCGTGATGAAGCGACTTAATGTGGTCCACCCGGCAGCGAAAATTTTGGTGGACATCGCAAAGTCACAAGACATGGAGGTCGGAGATGGAACCACGTCGGTGGTCGTGCTGTGTGGTAAGAATTTTTGATCATGATCATGATGTAGATTTTTCTACTGCAGTTTTTCTAGTATCTAATGCTTGCGACTCCATGCATAGCCATAGCAGGCAAAAAGCGGTCGTGTCTCTTTGTCATGCCAATATGTAAGGCTGCATCTCAATCAACAACAAAAATCAGGCGAGTTCCTCCGCGAAGCGAAGACGTTCCTCGAAGACGGCGTCGTGGCTCAAACCATCATAAAAGGCTACCGCAAAGCGGCAGAATTGGCGCTGCAGAAATTGAAGGACATCAGCATCGATTTGTCCACAAAAGACCCGGCAGAGAAGACAAACATGCTTCGGAAATGCGGTATGATTTTTTGCATGGATTTCTCTTTTTTCGTGTCGCTTCAAATCTCCATCTGGTGCAAAGGTTTTGTTACACTGGCGTTACATGTAGCGTTTTGGCGCTCGTTCTGCAGCCTGTTAACAGAATCTCCATCCTGTTTTGCTAAATACATAACAGCGGAGACGACCTTGAACTCAAAATTGGTGGCTGACTACAAGGAATTCTTTTCCGAAATGGTGGTCCGTGCGATCCAGATTCTAGGCGAAGACTTGGACTACCGAGGAATCGGAATCAAAAAGGTATAAGGTTTAGGTTAAGGAATTTGTGTTGCACCAGATGTTGCCTTTTACGATTACGCAGACCCTGTAAAGAACGAGAGCAAGACACCTCCAGAGAAAAAACTTTCATCTCAACATCAGGTCACGGGCGGCAGTGTGATGGATTCTACGCTGATCAATGGCGTTGCCTTCAAGAAAACCTTCTCCTACGCTGGCTTCGAGCAGCAGCCCAAGAGCTTTGTGAAGCCAAAAATCTTACTTTTGAACTTGGAACTGGAACTGAAGAGCGAAAAGGACAACGCGGAAATCAGAATCGCCGACCCGAGCAAGTTCCAAGCCATTGTCGACGCGGAATGGAGTATTCATCTGCAGCTTCTTGTTTGTTCAAGAGATGTACGTACAATTATGATTATCGATCAGCACAAAATGAAGAGCCAGACCCTATGGCTGTGATGCAAGCATAATTTAGGATGACGATTACCTATGCCTTCCTGTATCGCTATCGTCGTCTACTTCTCCGACTAAAGCATTACAATATCCCCACGACAGATATCATCTACGAGAAACTGGACAACATCGCTAAATCCGGTGCCAACGTCGTCCTCTCCAAGCTCGCTATCGGCGACCTCGCCACCCAGTACTTCGCCGACCGCGACATTTTCTGCGCCGGCCGGGTCGAGCACGCCGATTTGGACAGGACGAGACGCGCCACTGGGGCGGCGGTCCAGACGACAGTTACCGCGGGGCTGGACCCGAGCGTCTTGGGATCCTGTGGAAAGTTTGAAGAGGTGCAGATCGGAGCGGAGAGGTAGGATTTGATACATGGTTTTGTTTGACAGGCTCATGATTCTTTTCCAGCATCGTCTTGGCTTTTTCCCAAGTCTTCTGCTAAAAAAATCGGCTACACATCATGCAAATCGTCTTCGCACGACATCTTCATAGCACAACATCTTTATAGCTGCACAACTTTATTTGTGAACAACATGCTCTATTGATTGATTGAGCATGTTAATCTTGATACAACATCACAGGTGGAACCTCTTCAAAGACTGCGAGAACACAAAGGCCGCAACATTGATTATCCGTGGAGGCGCTCAGCAGTTTGTGGACGAGGCCGAACGATCTATCCACGACTCATTTATGATCGTGAAGAGCGCGACAAAGAACACCGCGGTAATACTACTTCAGGGTTTAAATTTCAATCTATATTTCTTTCCGATTATATTTGCGAGCACGGAGTCGGAGCACCACATGTGGTATGACTATGATCATGATGTTCGTGTTCTTATCTCTGCTGTTTCTAGAGTTTGTCTTTGTCATGCCACCAGAAAACTTCCACTTATCACAACGAACAGATTGTCGGCGGAGGCGGTGCTATCGAGATGGAGCTTTCCCGCTACCTTCGGGAGTACGCAAGGACCGTGCCGGGAAAGCAGCAACGGGTCATCGAGAACTACGCCAGAGCACTGGAAGTTATCAAAGAAAAAAAGTTCGTCACGATCACGCATGCGCATTCTTGCAATACAAAATTTTTTGTCATGCGTAAAAATGCATCACAGCCAAACTTCATTAGGGATTTCCCTAGTGTTTCTGCAATACAAGGAAAGTTTGTGATGCTGAGAAAATTTGTCATGCAAAACCTGCAAGTTAGTGACTGTGACAAACTTTTTTCTCTCCATAGGTGTTGAACCTTTCGCTCTTGCTGTCCTCGTTGCCTTTGTTCCTACTTCAGCACTTTTCCCTCCGCTTTTCGCCAGTTTCTCCCGCTTCTCCTATCGTGAGTAAAAACGGACTCCACAGCCAAGAGACAAGATGGGAAATTCGCTAGAAAATTCAATGCGTTTTGGCTTTCGACGTGCATGACAACTTTGGGCTCGCAATATTGCAGTCGTGTTTAGGTATAGCTAGCGAGCATTTCATGCTGATTCGAGCATCACGTATACCACTGGAAAATGATTCTCATGAAACTTTGCATGCGAAACATTTAAAGCATGCAGATTTGTCGATGACATCAAGTATGGGGACGTTTTTACACACAATATCTCCAATTCCTTCTTCACGTCCTCCTTCCAGACCTTCTCGGCCTCTATCCGATGCAAAAGTAATATCGTAGTCGTACTCATTGCAGTAACATGCATCACAAATCTGCAGGAGGTCGCACCTTCATCAGCAGGACAAATTCCAATCTTCCTCCTCAACATCAAGTTTGCATATGCAATTCACGCTCTTACGATATCAATTTGCAATGCGTAGCCTCCTCTTCGCTTCCGTACTCGGGTAGTTTTTTGAGCTGCTTCGAAAAGCGGGCGAGATCGAACCCAAACTCGCATGGCGGCCAGGATTTTGCGGTGACAAGACTCTGCCCCTCCGCGCTGCGCACGCTGTTGACACCCGTCAAATCCAGCTCTACTTTCCGTAAGAAAGTCATAGTCGTCACGCCTTTCGCCGCATCCGTGACGGCCGGATTCGGCATGACCCACTCCGATTCCGCGAGCGCAGCCGTAGCCAAAGCTTCCAGTTGCAGCTCCATCTTTTTGCTTTGTTCTTGTGGGGTCGTAGTTCTTCGGAGAGCAGCGCGAGTGCTTGTTCGCCTTTGTGAGTTGTTCTCGGTGCTGTTGTCAAAATCCACGCCCTCCAGCAGCAGCTGCAGATTGGCATTTTGATGAGCATCCTCCTCGGCATTCGCGTAGTCGTCGCCATTCGCGTTGCTACTTCTGGGCGACTATCCTGTGCAAATAAAGTATCGCACTCGTAGTAATTGCATTTATGCATTACAAATCTCCGTCCCAAGGTACTAGATTAGCATGACAAATTCCATTTATCATGCTAAGCTAATTTGTAATGCATTTTATACTACCTAGTGCGATGCTTTTGCATTGCATAGCGACCCCGGCTGTTCTGATGCAGCTGGCGAAAACGGGATCGGCAGGGTGTCGGACGAGTCGCACCGCGTGGAAATCGTGGTTGCGCGCTGTAGTTTATCCTGTGCAAAAGTATCGCACTCATAGTAATTGCAGTCATGCATTACAAATTTTCTTCCCAAGGTAAATCCGCATGACAAATCAGATTTCTCATGCTGAGGAAATTTGTAATGCATTGATACGAGTAGGATACTTTTGCACTGCATATATTTTGCGCGGCTTGATGCTGTCGGGCATCGCTGCTGGTGGTGCGCTATCCAGGACAACTGCATTTTTTATTTCATCCTGGTCTTGGTCTGGTCGTAGTTGGTGCTGAATTTTTTCTGTTGTATGATTCTCGTCCTCTCCAGCACTTGCAGGCGAGTCGTTCTCTTCGTCCTTTGAAGACGCTGGAATTCCATAGTCCTCGTCGGACAGAACGTATTACAGTACACAAGAACCACTCCACCGCCCCTCATTTGCATAGGCGTCATGGCGTCGACAGCAATAGAAACAGTCGCAAGAGTGCAGCTTTCTTCGCATGGCAAATCTACTTACACGCGGAAAAGTGTCGTACTGTATAATTCCAAATAAGTACTTGTCAACATGCAGCCGGTCGTGCTAAGACAGAAAGAATGGTGGATGCTGTAGTTTTGCATGACAAACGCAGCCAGGAGGATTCAGTATCAGTTTCTACTTGTGCACTTGTTTGATAGAACGCACCAGGAGCTCGCAAAATCTTCGTCGTTGGAGAGCGCTTCGTGGAACTCTGAGTCGGATTCATTGTTGTCGACGTCATGTTGTACATGTCGCTTTGAATTTGCACTTGCATCGTTTATAATTTCCCCTGGAGCTGCACCACGAGTTCCACTATCCGATGTTTGTTCAACCTCATTGGAATCGTGGAAGTCCTCCTCGTCGTCATCCTCATCAACGTCCATTTCGGCTGTGAAAATTCTTGTACCGCCTATGATCTTCTCTTGCACTGGAGGTGAGTTTGGCTTTGCGTTCAACTCGAACTCCGTACTTTTACTATCATCTCGTCCCACTCCCACCTGACCACCTGCAACCCCGACCCCGACGGGGGAAGTTTGTTCCCATCCCTTTCCAAAATCAGTGGACAACATCATTCGGCGGGAAGATGGTTGTCGTTCAACTACACTTGCGGTGTTCTTACAACAAGATTTTTTACCAGTGTGGTTCTGTTGGTGTCCTTGTGCGGAGGTACTGTGGTGCGTAGTATCCTTTTCATGATCACGGAGTTGTTCTTGCACGTCGTGCACCAGTTGTTGTACTTCTTGTTCATCGCCTGCCTGTGAATTATGCTTTTTCCCCGGTTCCTCGAGAACAAGAGGCGCTGCTTGGATGCTTTCGACTGCTAGTACTCCCTCCCCTCCATCGGTCTCAGAAAGCGGAGGAGAAACCTGCTTGTCATTTGATTGTAGCAGAGATGAAAGCTGGTTCTTCGTATCCCTCGAGGTGGAACTAGAACTACTGATACTGCTGGGGGAACTACCACAACAGGACTCGTCCTGCAGCTCGTCTTCGGCCACCGTGGTAAGTGCCTGGCTCCTCGCGGGTGGTACACCAGCTGAGGAGAAATAATCTTCCCTGATGACCGTATTACTCATGTTTTCCACGCCGTTGTTGAGAAGGCTCGTACTAGAAGACGAGATTGAAGAATCATCCCACTTCGTCGTGCTAGTCGTGCTGATTCTTTGTCCCGAGTTGCTGTCAATTTCACCTCGTTGTTCATGTTCTCCTGCTCCACCTACAACAGTGGTCTTCAGCAAAAACGGGTCCAGGTTTTGCTCTGGCACTCTCTTACCGGATGAGGTCGTTGAGAAGCTGTCGTGCAACACAAGATTCGAGAGTCTCTTCCCCAATTCCTCGAGCGGGCTTGTGATACTCGACGGGTCGGGCATACTGTCGTAAATTTGCCCCACTTATGCGTTGCAAATATCGTTCTGCGTCTGGAAGTTGTAGACTCTGCAAACTTGTGAAGATGCGCTGTCCTAACAGTCAGAGTCACACTCACAAGAATCTTCTGTGTCGCATGTTGCTTAGCACACCTCGTAGTTATGGTCGTGCCCATCGTGGACTACATGAAGCTTGTTTCTCGTGCAGAAAAAGTAGGTGTGAGAAACAAGACCTAACAGAAAAATCTGTTCCTGTGCTATGTCCTGCGTAGAAGTTCCAGACATCGCGAGGCGTGAAGGAAAACCTGCATGACAAGCCGTGCAATCATCCAGACCCTCCAGGGATATTTGCACCGGATACCAGAATCTCCTCCCCAATAGACGACATCGCCGCGAGGGAAGAACTGTGATTCCAATTTTGCTTTTATCTTGAATAAATATTAGCCGCACTACTTGTAATTTTTGTACAGGTGGCACGAAGATCTAGATCAAGATTCTACAACTTTTACATACTTAAACATGAACGCTGGAGGTCTTCAGTATGCGCTCTCTATCAGTACTTGTTGCGCAGACCACTTGCTCCAAATTTCATCATATACGTAAAGTAATACAAAAAACAGTAAGTACCCTCTTTCTGCCACATCCACAGCATCCACCACCGAAATCTCGTCGCTGTCTGGCGGACTCGGCGGTATATGAGGGTCTCAAACGGCGCAACATTCTCGAGTGGTGCATGCTTTGTAATGCAAAATTGCCAGCAACTTCAACGCCATGAAGCTGGCTCGCACTACAAATTTTACTTGAAGGGCTAAATAGCATGGCAATCCGTTGTTCCAAAAATTCTATAATGCAAGCGGCGCAAAAAAGTATCCCGCTGGCCAATTAAATTCGCCACCAGGGATATTTTGCGCCTCCGCGGCCTCTTGCATTAGATTACAAATTTGGAAGTCTTGCATGACAAACCATAACCAAGTAACAGTTGAGAATGAAACATCCGAGAATTTCATACGGAAAACTCGAAGGTTCGATTTCCAAGAAGTTTTTCTGTTTTTTTTTCTGTATTCTGCGCAACAGCATCGCATTCGAATGCGTCCTACTACAGTAATAATTGCCATCATGCATCATGATAGATGTGGTTTCCTGGTAAGTACCCGATTTGGGATTTACACGTCTGATTTTATTTAACTTTAATGCCAAGGAAATAATTGGTCATGCACTTACGACCAAACACGATTATTCGACGATGCTTTTGCAGTGCATATTCTGTTTCGCGTGCTTGGAACTTTTGCTGCTCTGCTTTCTCTGGGCAGGTGTATTGACGGGCGCGGCTCCTAGTGGTGCGACTGCTTCTCCCACATCAACTTCGACAGCAGGAGCAACCTGCGGGGGGTTTTGATTCTCTGCAAACATCGCACTCGTCCATGAGGAGCCGGCACTTGTCCCACTGGCATCCGCCGTCGGATTCGTGCTGTTGTCTTTTTTTGCTGTAAAAATACCAGCGGAATTGATGGACGTCGACGCTGACGCCCCACTTCCATCGTGGAGGTTCGTCCCTTTCTTCGTCTCCTTCTTGTTCTTCCTGGAATTAGAAGTCCCTTTTGAAGATGCGTTAGTGTCTGCTCCATGGCGTTCTTGTTCCCCCGTAGTTGCGGTTCCTGATGCTGGCACTGTACTACTAGTTGTGCCCCCTGCTCCGCCTCCGAAATGCGAGAAATCAAAGTCCGTGATCTTTATCAAATGCAAACATGTCTGGGTCTGGAAGAGTGTAAACTTGTCATGCAGGTTTTTCATGACCCATGAGGTCTGGAATGCGGGACCTAGCATGACAGAGTCTGCGAGGTCTCTGCCATGCCTATCCTGCATGAGAAACTCCCTCCAAACTTGGTCGAAAGTGGACAGCTTATGGCACTCATGCAACACAGATTTCTGCATGATTCAGAAGATTTAGCATGACAAGTTGCTTTGTTCTAGACCCAGACGTTTTTGCATTTCATAATCTTGGGCATCATGCTACTTCCGGCGGACTTCAGTCTTCCCATATCCACTACAAAACAAGAAGCATCGCGCTCGTACTAAACGCAATCAGGCCATGACAGCACACCCACTTTCGCTTTCATACAAATTCAAATTGTGGCGGTGCATCACAAATTCCATTTTTCTCCATCATGCGATGTATTCTACAACGATACTTTATATTTGTAGTGCATACTCCATGGGGTTCTTCAATTTCGAAGGCGAGGAGGGGACCAGCAGTGCTTTCGTTTTCATCATGTAATTCTCCATCATCATCTTTCCGGGGGACATCTGGTCCCGCAGTTGGGCTGCCTCCATGGCGGTTGACCGGGCGAGGTAGTACGCCGCCTGCTGTGCCTCCTGAAAGAGCGCCGAGGTGTTTTTGAAAATCCAGCTGCTGTCCATCCCGGATTATGAACTGCAAAAGTATCGCACTCGTATTGCAATCATGCACTACAAATCTTTTTCTTAAAGTCAATTCGCATTAACTCATGCTGGGGAAAAAGTTTGTAAATGCATTTATACGAGTGCGATACTTTTGCAGTTCATACGGATGCACCGGGGGCTGATCCGGCGGCTTCTTGCTGGTGGTGGTGTTGTCCTCCCTGCTCTTGTATCATCGGAACAACTTCTTCAGCAGCGTTCCTTGTCGTGCTCCTGCCAGACGCGACGTCCCTCCCTTCCCTCGCCATATAGTCGACATCCATGCTGGTACCTCCCTCAACGGATTGTTCAGATTCAGAAATTGTCATTGTATTGTTTTTTCTGGCGCCCTCGTCACTGCAGCTAGATTTCTCTTTCGTCTTCTTGCCGAGCTTCTTTGTGCCACTTGCTTTCGCGCCGGCCGACGGGGAAGCAGTAGGTTTTTTGATAGCCGGAGGCGCTTGATCATCGGCATGAAGATTTTTTCGCTCTCCTGCCCCACCAAATGGCGAAGTGCTGGAGGACGCTGGTGTCGTTGCTGCGGGATCAAAGTCCATGGCGGACATAAACATTTCTGGCGGAATCTCGTTCGGGTTCCAATGCGCCGCGTGAACTGCGACGAATAATACGGGGCTCATCGTGTAGAAGTTGTATGCCGGCTTTAATAGTAGGTTGAGCAAAGAATTCATTTTAAACACCATCATGGCCAGCACGATCGCGGCACGACTGTGGGAGGGGGTTTTGTTCATCCTGGTGGTAGTATAATTTATTTTCCCTCCAGCAATACGGATGAAAGATGCGCATCTACTTGCTCCATGCGTCGTGCATGCCCTCGCTACGGCGCACCGTCTCGTGCTGCCCGTTCTCATGCTCCGCGGTAGTTCCAGTTCGCGTGTGGTTACCGACACACTTGGTTCTTGAGGAGGATTCCACGCGAGCAAAAATGCTGTGTGACACTGCACCGCCGTCCTAAGTAAAGGTGGTCGACGTTGTCTCAAATCTGCACCACTCCGTCTGCTTCCAGGGGTGGTCTTTGCGACGCTTTGGTGAAGAGAACCCGTCGACTCCAATCAATAGGTGATGGTGTGACGGGCAAGGCAGGAGGTAGTTGCGAAGAATACTAGTCGAGTTGGCCCGGCAAATAAAAATCAAAACAATCCCGTGGTCGACAAGACAACTTCACCAAAATCATCGGGCAGCAACGACCTTCTTGCAGCGAAAAGCAGACGAGGCGGAGAAAAAACGCACGCATTTTTGTAAATTTTCGAACCAGTTCTGAGCACACTTTTCCATACAAAATTATCAAGTACGTCTTAGGCAAAACCAGGATGAGGTGGCGTTTAATATTTTGACGAAACAGCACCAGTGGAAGTATTTTTTACAAAACTGATATGATAATCCCAAGCGTTTGAGAGAAGTAGAGAGTACTCCTACAACATCCAAAAATCCCACGAACTTCTTAGCTGTATCAACATATTGATGAAAACACAACACTACGACCAAGGCGATCAAAAATGACCTTCGTCATCGTGTCTGCACTTTTCCATAGAAAAGATCAATTTTCTCAATATTGTCAACACTTCTTCTGCCTAGTGCACTTCCTTCTGGCTCAGCTGTATTCGCGACAACATAGCGCAGCTTCTACTAGAGCCATGTGCTGTAGTAGTTGTAGTGCCGCGTAAGAGCGAGAAGAGGCAGAGTGGCCGGAGGTCAACAAGGCGCAGGGGACAAAAACTACATAGAAGTTGTATGTGATCCACCATCCAGTGTAATATAGTGATCATCATCATTCCTGCAACCCACCGTGCAGCTGCTGTCTTCCACCAACGCCAACGCCGGTTCCGCCGCCCATGCCGTATCCCGTGCAAAAAGAAAAACGCACCCACTGCCCCACAGCCGCCATGCAAATCTGCGTGCCCGGGACCAGGGTGACGTTCATAATCAATGCACAGCCGGAAATTCGAGGACGTACCATGCTGGTCTTAGAACCTAGAAGCAGATGAACAAGATTCCCGGGTTCTTTTCCTCTGGCTTTAGCAGCATCTTCTACTCCCATCCTGATGTGAATCTCTTGTAGCAGGTCAGAGATTCTACTCGACTAAGGGTTCATCATGGGTACGTTTTTACACAAGATATTGCGAGGCCCATCTTCACCCTTGCCAGTTCTTCCTCTTTCGTAGCGATATTCTGCACAAAAGTACACCCATCGAATACCAGAAAGAAAATGAGTTTGCGTTGCAACAATTTTTAGCGTCGCGCAAATCTTCTTTGTGGTCGTAGCTCTCCAGTCGCGAACTCGCAACACAAACTGCACTCTGCATGACACAAACTTGCCTCTAATCTTTCTGGCTCTGCATTCAATTTTCTTGCAGTGTTTTTACAATGACAGGAATTCAGCATCAGCTACAAGACAAACTTATATCCCTGCTCTTCCGGTATAATAGCGCGTGTACTTTTCTGGAGGGTAAGCGAGTTTATTTGCCAGCAGCAGATTCGCCGTAAACAACACCGTCGCGAAGAGCACGAAGCAGTTTGCGTGGCTCGGTGGCTCCCCGCTGGCGGCGAAGACGTCGGCCACTGCGAAATTATCCGCAATGCTTTTCGCTGCTATTATCGCTAAATTTTGGCAGAAAAGTAGCCCGGCCAGATGGCGATGTTCAGCAGGGGGCGGCTTGGCGGTGGTAGTAGAAGCCGCGTCTGCTGCATAGGAGGGCAGGCCCGGTAGCGGCTGGGAGGAAGAGGAGGAGCCAGAGCCACCTAGTTGTGGTGGTCCACCTACTCCCTCTATTCTGTTCCTGTTTGATATTCCCGCTGTGGATGAAGACGAGGTCGCTTGGTTATGCACCATCGCGGGTGCAGAAGGATCGGATGTTGAAATAAAATTGTTGCTGTTATTCTCCTCGCTGCCTTCCTCGCCATTCCCGTTTGGGAGGCTGTTGCTATCCACAAATCGCGTAACAATCAGCGGCGGTAGACACAGCTGCATTGCAAGACACAGCCCCAGACTTGCGGCCCAGCAGTAGATATGCATTGCAAATATTGTGTCTGGGTATGGATCATGAAGTGCGGAACTTCTGGTGCTTGTCCTGCATGCCTGCAAAATACTATGTGTTGCATTACCAGCAAAAGTAGGGGCGCTTTTTTCTTGCGCAAGTGGAGCGCACTATTTTGTAAATAATTATGCGTACTATCTACGCGAAAGCACGGTAAAAACTTGTCATGCCTGGCAGTGCTTGGCATAAGTGGTTGAACCATCCAGGGTTCAGCATCACCATTTTCCAGACTCAAATGTATTTATGCATTTGTTAGTAGAGGAAAAACTTCAGTGGGTAGGAAGTGAAAAGGAAGGGGAGGATATCGTGAGAGAAAACTGTCTCACAGTCTCAACTAGTAATGCGCAACTTCCTTGCTTCATTTTTCTTGTCATGCTCGCTCCATATGCTACTAGAGAGTCGTCTTTCATATTAATTATGTGTGTTCAACCCTTGTAGTGTCTGACGCATCACAGTCTTATTCTCGTGACAACATGATGCTGAGCTGCAAATTTGTATTGCTGAGTCTGCAACTGCGGTTTGAGAGGACTGAGACGGTTTTATTTTCTTCAGATAGAGGAGCAGGTTTGCGCAGAGAAGGTTGTTGCCCACGTCGCAGTACAGCTTCGTGTATCCCGTGTAAAAACGTCCCTTTTCCAGAGCTGTATATGCAAATCAGCATGCTTAAAATCTTTCTCATTCAACATACGCAGACCCATCAGACGCATTTTCTAATCATGCTACCGGGAAGCTTGTGATGCGGAGATCAGGATATCATCCTGCTACGGTAGTCGATTTGTGATGCGTCCGCACTAACTCAAACTGCACTATACTACGAGTCCGCACTTGTCATGCGAAACAGCCAAAACTTGCTCATTGATTTGTGTAGCAAAATGGGCATCTTGACTCTGGAATCATGGGGAGGACGTTTTGACTCAGGATATCGTGATCAGGTAGTTTTTCCGGTTGTTCAGGAAAACAAACCTCAAGAGCAAAAAGCACCCGACGATGGAAGAGATAACGGTGGTGTAGCTCAGGTGCGAAACCTATGCAAAGGAAAGAGTGTTAAGTACAATCACACATTGTGGTCTTGCAGAACACGCAATACAGACAATTACGCACGTCATGCACGATATGCTTTCGAACCTCGCCTCATACGTGTTTTTCCACCTTATGATCTCTGCATTGCAAGTTTTCTCTGTCATGCAGAGCAAGTTTGTACTGCTGAAGTTACATAATAAATGTGTAACGGTAACACTTTTTTCGTGGGATAAAACCAGCGCGAAAGACTGCTTCCCCGGATCGGTCAGGGGTAAAGGTGCGCTGGAAAATAATATTTATATTGAAATTCTTGTTGTTCACTGTAGTGATCTATCATGTAACGTACTCGTACTTACAGCACTACTTGTTCGTATAAAACAGAACGATCCGCTGAAGAACTACTCGAACAATCAACAATCGAGTGTAAATGTGGCAGATTGTTTCCTACTTCCGGAGTACATTTGGATTGCTTCTATCGCCGATGAGTGACTAAAAACAGTATAGAACGCGTTCTACGTCGAAAAGCATGCCACTGCATCAATAGCCATGATACCTGAGCATCGGATTCCCCAGTATCCTGAGTAAAAACGTCCCCGCCCTACAGTCAAAATGGGGATTTGGCTACACAAATCATAATCAACAAGTTCTTTTCGCATGCATGAGCAGTCGGGGATTGTAAGTAGTGTCAATGTCACTGATTGTACTCAAGAACAAGTGCAGCAGCGTTGCAAATCGATCATGATCATCTCATCATGATTGTAGCATGAAAATCTGCCAGAGAGTAATTCTAATTAGACCATGTCCCTCATGGGCGGGTTGCGCATGAGACAAATTTTAGGCATGATAAAATTGATTTTGCATGACAACTCTGGGGGTGGGGGCGTTTTTAGTACACAGGATACCCAAGACCCGGACATCATCCCGGAACACATTGAACACGAGGTAGAGCCTATGAAAGAAAAAAACTGTGCATGTAGTGCTTGTAAGTCAAGTCTCGTCTACATGTGCAGAAAAATAAGTCACGACGTAGTCATACACTTGTCATGCCAGACAGCCCTGATGAAGTCCCGCCCTTTATTATTCATACGCGTTTTCAGTTTCACGTACTGACCATGCATGACAGGCTTTCTCTGTTTATTAAGAGTGAATTCGTCCTGCTGGTGTAGTCTTCAGAGACTTACACTAAACGCAGTTTTTTTCCTGGATAGAGCTCCTTCGTCACGAACAATGCACCAAACCACAGCAACGCACCCCAGCCGCACCAGCTCATGGCAGCCACGACGTAGAAAAGTCGGGCGCCGGAAATGGACCGCGGGCGGAGGACCTCGGTATTGGTTGTGGTGTGCGCGTGTCCATGCAGCTCTTCAAATGTCTCTTCATTTTACTTGATGAGTACATAACTCCGGACAGCACCAGCACACCAGTGCTTGCTTCAAAAAATCGTGAATCAACATGATGATGATCGCAACAAGCAAACTTAATTCATTTACATACCTGTCTCCCCTGCAGCGAGGCCGAAGGTGACCTCGGGGCGCTACTATTTGCGAGTACAGTCACCTGCGGGACCCGTGTTAGAAGCGCCAGGCTAACACACAAAACCGTAATTACAGGGAGGCAGAGGTGGAACGCAAATTTGAAATCCACACACATTCCCACGCATTTACTGCTGCCGGCGACGTAGTTATGGACAGGAGAAAATTCCCCACAGTCAACTTTTTTTTGCAGGTCTGGCATGACAAATGTCTCTGGCACTGGCGTCACAGTTTTTTCTTGTATTTCATTAACACAAGAGAAGGGCTGAAATCCAAATCACGAAGGAAATCGAAATTTGACGGCAATGCATTTTATAAGCATGACAGGTTTGTATTCGTTTTCGCAAAAATGAGCATGAGTGATCGTGACGAACTTTTTTCGTTCGATATTAGTGCGCAGCCCAGGAGAGGTTGGTCACTTGTAGCCCGAAGAAAACGCCTACGAGCTCCAACGCGGCGGCCAAACAGAACGCTTTGCCTGTGATGTAGTGCGATCGACGCTTGAAGGACAAATGAGTTACTTAGAGCATCAAATCACATCAAATATACTTCATTCAAATCAAATATGCAATAAAGCTCCTCCATGGGCATAGGCATGGTAGCACTATTCATCTTGCTTCCAATACCGTATCTGTCCTGCCCGTAGCTGCTCTTCCACTATCAAACGCAAACACTTCTGGACCTTGTGGAAGACTGTGGTTGTTTGATATGATGCAGCTGCCGCATCACACAGATGGTCTGCGATACGCGCGACACGAGAAGTTGCGAGAAGTAGACCTGCTCTCCTCGCGCTCTATGCCTACTAGGCTTGGGGAATTTCCTTTTCGCATGGTGAAAAGTACTTACGCACTTTTGCTCCTGGTGCTCGTGCTTTTCATACATGTGCACCGACGGGATAGCCACTTTACTGTGAGGACCACACTGATCCAAAGTCGACCGCATGACACCTTGCATTCCTCCAGAGGGCCCAGACCTATTCGCACCGCATATGCACGTCTGCTGCACTAGCGCGGCGACGCTAAGCCGCATGCCGTTGATGTATCGTACGAAAAGAGTGTTTCACTGTAAGGATTTTGCAAGTTTTGCATCTTCACAAGTTTGTTTTACATGACAGAGGAAATTTGTCATGCGGGGTTCCTAAGGGAAAAGGAAAACGCAGCTAGGAATCCATTGTCTTGCATGTGTAGCATGACACACAATTCTGCGATCCATTTTCTGCATCACAAGTTCACAGAGAAACAGTTTTTTCTTGCGATATGACGCCAAGGAAGAGCAGAAACGCGCTGAAGTAGCCGGGGTTTTGCCCGAGGGCGAAGCATCCTACGAGCGCAAGCATGGTCGCGGTGGTCAGTGTGCGCTTTGACTCGAGGTAGTCCATATCCTGCGCAAAAGTATCGCACTCGTAGTAAATTGCAATCATGCGTTTACAAATCTCTCTCTTAAGGTTTTTAAGGCGAATCAGCATTACAAATTTTCTTCCCCATGCTAAGCAAATTTGTCATGCGATTTATACTAGTACGATCATACTTTTGCATTGCATAGTCCAACACGAGTCCCCATATTGGTACCGCTCCAATGCCGACAAAAAAGGGAACGGCGATGAGCTGTAGGTATAGATTGTCGTGCGAATAAGTGTAAGTTCTTTTTCCTGCTTATATCAGGCTGGGTTTGTCTTTCTTCAGCCTGTCTTACAATACACTGAAGGAGGTCTGGTCACGTGGAAAAAAATGGCAATGAGTCACATTCTTTCATTTTGTTCCGATTTATT
>JACKZZ010022286.1_pt1 | contig 16874 bp, 6 predicted proteins | sample 8027871 | NCBI WGS metagenome assembly JACKZZ01 (sample SAMN15724774, study PRJNA655200) | protist metagenome | isolation source: fluorescence activated cell sorting (FACS) single amplified genomes of... | place: USA: West Boothbay Harbor, Gulf of Maine | collected 2000-07-19
CGCGCGGCTCCCGAAAGCCTTGCTGCACGCGATGAACGTTATTTCCGCTGTTTGCAAAAAATCCATCGGCAGACTTGCGACCGCTTTGTTGTACAGGACTAGAATCGGTTGGACTGGATACATCGCTTACAGCATTAGAACTTGTCCCGCCCTTGTGGCTGCTCAAAATCGCTGAGGTCCTTGAACCAAATTGCGTCACAATTTTTCCCGAGTTGCGAAAAAAGGAAGAGAATGACTGACTTTTCGTTGGGACATGCGCACTCCTGCCTTCGGAGGACTGAAAGCTCTGATCTTGAATCAACTGTTTGCCCGCTGCATTTGGAGACGCTGCCGGGTCGGTTGTGGCGGCATGGCTTGCACCAGTGAGTTTGCTTAATGCACGTCCAGTGCCAACTGTCGAAAAAAATGACGAGCTTTTGGAGGCGTGTTTGCCTGCCGAAGCGGCTGAACTCCCGCCTCCCATACCTAATTTGCTCCCAATCGTGGAAAGAATGCTTCCCCTGGTGCTTTGCAACGCAAGACCGCTTGCAGTATTCCCAGAGGATCCTGATGCGGGATCCGCTCCGTTCAAGGGCTGATGCTCTGCCACGTTTCTTCCCGGAGGGCCTGCTGTATCTTGGCTTACAGAAGAACGACCTTTCTCAGTCTTGTTCAGCAGTGAGCCCCGGGCATTCAGAGCGCTTTGCTCGCTACTCAATATATTCTTGAAATCCGGAGTGGTCCTTCTCGCTTGGTCTGCAGAGATGTATCCGTTTGATTTACTTGTGTTCCGGGAGCTGTGCTGCCCATGCACACCGCTCCCACTTCCATCTTTCACATCCAACAGCTTATCACGACTGCCAGCTGTGTGTGGCGAACCGGGTCCTCCTGAGTGACTTGTCTCACGGTCAGATAGCTGCACCTTTGGTGCAAGTGCGGGTACGAGACCGGTCGTGCTGCTGACAATAGGTGGAGTCTGCGCGGCGCCGGAGAAATTTGCGAGTGTTGCACTGCGCTGTAGTGTCTTCTTTCCGCCGCTGGATCCCGAAACACTGGTCCGAGAAGTCGACCCAGTCTGATTTGTGATGCCTTTCATGCTGCTGTGCTGCCCAGTTTTGCTGTTTCTCCTCTTGGCACTTGCCTGAGTCGCAGCGCCTGATGCGCCAGGAGGAATTATGGCGGAACTCCTTCGACCCACACCAACGGTGGCAGCCGCGTTCGTCGGTGCTCCTCGCATAAGAACTGGAGCTCTCTTTGGGGCGGGACCACCGCCAGCAGGGTCTTCAACCAGAAAATGAAGAATAGAGGGTAGAGATTGACGTCGACTTCTTACATCGACGCTGGTTTTCTGTGCAGCAGAGCTGGTGACAGCTTCCGGCGTGAGACTCATCGGTTCACCGCCCTGCTGTATCTTGCGACTCGTTGACGATCGCGGTTTGTGAAGAGAAATTTCTTGTGATGCACGTGTCGCCTTCATCGTTGTTTCAGTTGTTGCCATGTCTTTCCCTGCTGCGAAATTTCCGACGTCAGATTCGAATCCTCCTCGCTTGCTGTTGCTACCTGCTGCCTCGGTCGTCGCCTCACGTGGCTCTTTGCTTCCCGAAGAGCTCCCAAGCGCGCTGGCTCTCTGAGAAGAATGTTTTGCGTCCTCGATAATGCCACCCTGTGCAATGTTTCGTTTAGAGAGCGACGCATACATCTCGTATTCTGGAGCCAGCTGTCCTGGAAGTTCTGCGTGGGAGGTTTCCAGTGCGCGCGACGAAACTGCCTTTTTATTGCCAGCTGCACCTGCGGGTCCCACATTTTTACTTGCATTTTCTACAATGTCCCCAACTTCATCTACACCTTGCAACGTCCTAATTTTGTTTGTTTTGCTTGCAGGACTCGTACCTCCTAACGCACCTCCAGCTTGCGATGAATTCTTGAGCATCTCAGATTTGCGTCGTGACATGGGGTTATTCGCGGCACCACGGGGGCTAGTCCGAATAAATTGTTGCATGACAGTTGTGGTCAGAGTACTTTCCGTCTGATCTGCTCCTGCTCCGCCACCGAACAGCTCGGGATCGTGTGGCGTGGCGTCGAAGATCGACATGGATCGATTGTTTCTTGACAAATGGCTTGTAGCCGTGGAAGTAAAACTCGCAGTGATCACATTCATATTTCCATTCATGGAAGAATTTTGCATCTTGCCGTTCGCGGATGCAGTTTGAGGTGGCTTTCTCATGCTGCTAATGCTATTCGTTCCCACTGAGGGAGACCCCAACATTGTACTGGCTATCGATGCATTGCTCTTCCTCTTCCCCCGAGCTCCTCCGAGAGCTCCAGCTGATGGAGAACCGAGGTCGACGTGATCCCCAGGAACGACGGCTCCAACTTTGAAAATATCTTTTACGAGTGCGGATGATGCCTTCATCTGATTGTCAATATCATCGCCTACAATTTCACGCTTGTTGCCGTTTTTCTGCATCTGTCGGTCCAAGAACATTGACGAAGGAGCTGACTTGTTGCTCTTGGCAGTGGAACCATTCTGCTTGGCTGCACCACTCAATGAAGTACTGCTTCCACGCGCCATATCCTCTAGCAAGGTTTGTCCAGAGGCGGCAGTTCCACTGCCGCGGTGCAGAATGGAAGACAAAATCGACCTGCCTGCACTCTTCCGCGAATCCTTCGGAGATGACGGTGACCTGCCGTCAACTGTGCTGGAATGGTTATGTGTGTTGGGACTGGACTTCGCACTCGTTTTGTTGCTCGACGGAGACGTCGTCGCTTGAGATCGCATGAATCCCATGACACCCCTCATACGATATCCAAGACTTCGAGATTTCTTCGCTGTTAACGAATGCAACTCTGTGGTGTCCGGAGCGGATTTTGTGGCCTGCGGTGAAGAGATTTCTGAGCGCGCCGCTTCTGAAGATGTAAGCAAGAGATGATCAGAAGTATAGTCAGACCGACGCGATATGAGATCTGGGACTTTCGACATCGAACCAATATCAGTTTCTTTCTCATTGGCAGCTCCGGCCACTGATGACGATACAAACTTGTTCTCAGAGACAGGCGCACCTCCGTCATTTGTGAACTGCGTTGGTGAGTCAGATACAACACCCGAATTCTGTTCCGCAGTTGCGACATCCCGACTTTCAGCTACAAAAGGCTTCACTTTACTCGGTTTCTGCACGGGAACGAACATCGACGTCGTCAAGGAGGGCTGCTGGCCCTCTCCGACTGGAGAAAACAAATCTGGTCGTAATGGTGTGCTCTGCTCTTTATTCAGGCCGGTGGTGGCACCGGCACCCGAAGGTGAGCCCAACATCCCAAAAAGTATCGAACTGCTCTCCGGGCTAAAAATAGTCCTCGTCTCATCATGAGCATCCTCGGAATGGTTATTCGAGCGTGATCCGAGAGGCTGTAACGAAGTATGGGGGGAAACTTCGGTCGTAGCCGCTGCTGCCATAGGGGTGATGGCTTTGTCTTGTTCTGGTGGTGCTCCTCCTGTCGGGCTGCTTTCTGCTGGAAAATCCACATCTTTTTCGACCGAGTCCTCATGTGTGGGAGCAGCAGGAGAACCCTGATCCTTATTTACGATGCGGGCACTCCAAGCCGAGGACTCCAAATCTATTGCGCCCCCCTCGCTTGATTTGTTCGCTGCGGAATGCACGTCTTGCGCGGAGACGCCCGAGTGCTGATCAGTCAAACCACCAATCTTCAAATTACTAAGCCCGCGAGGGGCTCCTTCTGCTCCACCTGATGCAACGTGAAGATTATCTTTCCGGACGTGCGACAACCGCTTCAATTGCTCTCCCCCAGGAACACCAAGCTTTGGACCGACATTGGTGCTGCTCACTTTTCCGCTTAACCCACCATCGAATGTTAAGGCGGTGGGATTCGTACCCGTAAATTCACCGCGATGCGTCGAAGACAACCCATCGAACAACGTATTCGTTTCATCGTGTCTCGACGAACTGAGCCCAACGGAGCCGGTGTAAAGAGATGCTTCTCTGACGGCTCCGGCGGTCGACAGAGATGCACATGGATTCACCTCTTCCTCGCGAGCGGCCGTTGCAGTTTGCTCCGACACGGATGCGGCCGGGTTCTCGGGATTGCTGGCAGCCTGAGGAGATACTTTCGTTCCATCATCCGCAGGCGGAGGGCTCGCAGAGTGACCACCCTCAATGTTAAAGAGTTGGAAATCTGCGGAAAACGATCGCTGCGAATTCGGGGGACTTTGTACAAAGGAACTTGATCTCGGAAGTTGACCACCAGCGCTACTTTTGAAGCGCAGGCTGGGAGAAAATTCCGGAGAATCAGTCTGCAAGACATCTGCACGTTGTTGGGAGGCCTTTTGAAAAAGGCGATGGTCCCGCGCACTCATTTTACTAACGTGAAACTGCGCTTTATTCTGCGAGACAGGCGAAACTGCCTCCTCCACTGATGACTCCACACGGAGAAGGCAATGATCATCCGCATCTGATTCCCGATCGAGATGATCATACTTAGCATGATTGCGTGCCGTCTCAAGAAGTGGTTTTCGATGTGCACTACTGACTTTTGGAGAGCTTTGCGGTGACAGAGAAGGAGAGCCGCCACGATTGTTTCCACGAGTGTTTAGTATCGCCTTAGTCGCGAATGTAGTGGAGTGCCTCGTCCAAGCCGCATTGGCGGCCATGATCTTGTGAATGTTACTTGGAGACTCGAGGACTTCGTGATGAAACCCACCAGATGACCGGAGAGCTCCTTCGTCGGAAGATCTTCGTCGAAACCCGAATTTGTCCTTCGTTCGCAGAGAAGTCTTCGCCGACTGTGAGGGAGTTCCCATAGTGTCTTTCTCGACAGTGACAAGATAAGGCTTCTTAGTAGAATACGATGTCTTGCTAACACCTTCCGTTCCATCCGCATCCTGTTCTGGATCGCCTACTCCTTGCCTGCTTAGTTCCGCTATGCCAAATGTCTTTTCCTTGAATATGTGCGGAACACACTCAATATCCCTTCTGCGCAAATCCAGAGGAAACGCGGTATCTTCGGACGACGAGTAGCCCTTCGAACTTTCGGAAGCTGAATATTCGACCCGATCTACCTCGGGATTCTCTGCGCCGAATCCCGGCACTCTCCACAGCAAATCACTATCTTTCTCGTTAAGTGTAATTTTGCTTTCTGTATCGATCAAGAATTCAAGAGTCTCTTTATCGAAAACACCCTGTTGATAAGGCATCGTAGTCCGAAAAATAGCGGAGTCTAACTCAGCCTCGTCTGACTCGCGCCCATCCACGGGATCACGACCACCTATCGTTCCCTGAGACCAAAACCAATTTCGATTCAAAAGACTATTGCAGTTATTCTTATTTTTGCTATCTTCGTTCGAGGTGAGCTGCAGCCGGGCTCCTTGCACTTGCGGTGCACACAAACTACTCCTTCTTGTAGAACTTTCTGATCTGCTACCGAGCGCGAGGCACGGTCGGCCGTTGGACGTGCTACTCATCTTTTGCTGATTCTGGCTCTCGTTCATCGACGCTGCCCCCGTCACATTCTTCTCCTGAATAACTTCAGCAGCTGCATACCTCCCTTGACCACCAATTTTCTGCTCACTCCTCTCCTTGCTGCTCCACATCTTTTCTGCGTTCTCGCGAAGGGCCATCAACCTCTCTCTATCTCGGACTCGTTGATAACGCCTTTCTTCGTGCATCTGCCTCCGTGGAGAGCACGATAAACTTCTACTCTTCGGTTTTCCGGGCGAGGATATCGGCGACTTTCCAGTTGCCCACGAGCTTCTGCGCAACCATGGAGCACGCCTTGCTAATGGTTTGATCTTCGCACTCGTTCCTACTCCAAACTCCAGCCATGAAGGTTCTTCTCGTACGTTCGACTTCGAGACGGATGAAAACCTGCGCGGCCTCCCACTGCCACTGCAACGCGCAGAAACGGTACTGTGCATTGATGGAGATCTGCGATCTGCGCAGTTGCTGGACGCTTCTCGGCGAGAGGGAGACGAACTCTTGCTCGAAAACCCACTACTAAGTGTTGATGAGGAGCAGGAACTCGCAATTGAACTCTCAGATGCGACGGATGACATACTGCTGGCACGGGAAAGGGAACGACTCTGACTGTTTTGGTCATGATATGCGCGTAGGACGCGAGTAACAGAGGTCTTGTGGGACGATTTGGATGTGTTGGAGTCCCGCCTTCGTCTGCTCTCCCCCAATGCAGGCTGTTGAGCGACTACAAACGCAGGTTCACCAGCATCACCGGAACCGGCGTTGTGCAAGGATTTTCTCTGTGCAAGTTCGTGCTCGTGGAGCGAGCTTTCTTCGGACGAGATATGCGACTCGCATGACCACGCACGCGAGGAGGCAGAGGAGTCTCGACTGAAGAACGCACCGGATGTGCGCACGATGGACGACACGTTATCACCCACTGTGCCAGAAGTGCGATCTTCAGAATAAAGGCCAGGCTCGAACAGCAGTTGATGATGCCCTTCGACTAAGTCTTTGCCCGCGTTGACAGGTTCTTGCAGAGATTTCTCAGCGTCTTCTGCGACGGAAACACTCAGTGGTTTTCCATCCTCGCCACGGGGCGACGATGGAATGATCCCGATAGTCGGGGGAAAAAGGATACTACCCCCTTGTGGGCTGCTTCCGTTCTTGCTCTCGCTTGTAGGACTGTCGCGACTGGGTTCACCCGCAGCAATCTCGTCGTCCATTGAGATGGTCATTCTTCTCCTACTCTCCTCGTCTTCATCAATCAGTTGTGTCTTGTCCCCGTGTTTTATTTTGTCCCCGTCCTTGTCCTCGTTCTTTCCGGGAACTGCCTTGACGCCAAAACTGAAATCAGCACCAGCCCCGTCGTTCTCGCCTGTACGTGCTCGATGGGCGCCATTTTCCGACGAAGAGAAGAAATCGTGCTTTCTGAAACTATCTTTCACCTTACCGCTGTTCAACGAGTCTTGCTTTGGGGGCTCCACCTCAGTCGGGGCAGAAATCTGAATTCCCCATGAAGAGAACGGACTGGCCTGTACATTAGTTTCTTTGTTTGAGTTCTTTCGAGAAGCGAAACCTGGCTGCGCATCCTCTTGCACAACAGTGTCTCCAGAACTTCTTCGTGTAGTGGCTGAGGTATACATGGAACTCGAATTCCAGCTCTCCGTTACTCCTAACAATGACTTTTCGTCAGATCGCCGACGCCTGTCTTTATGATTGCTGTCATGGCCTTGATGACGTCCTGAATTTTTGCGTGAACTCCGCCGCCTGCCGCTTTCGCTTTCGCGAGACACGCGCCGAGCAGGACCGTTCACAGAGTTCCGCGTACTGCCGCCACTCTTACGACGATGCGGCAGTTCCAGATTATTTGTATGAGATCCTAGTTCATGGCTGCGGCTACCCGGACTCCCAGGTGAAGATCTCGAGTCGTTGCTTTTCGAATTATTGCTTCTACCACCTCCACCATGCGCACGTCCCGCACTGCGACTACCCCGCTGCGTCCCCGACATCGTGCCAAAGTAGGCGGCAGCCATGCCCCCACCTTCGCCTAAGAGCGTTTTACTTCGCCGTGGTGAAGAGAGGTGTGGGTCAGACATGCGATGATAGGCGGAGCTCATTACATCGGTCGAGGCAGTCGATCCGCGATGCCCCACACTCGTCGGTGTTTGAGAAATGGCGGACATCTGACGCCCCATCCCACGCGAATTTGTTGAGAATGAGCCAAGAGCCGGCGGTGCTGCATAGCTCGTAATCGTCGCATAGGGGCCTACCCAGGGAACCATTCCTATCAATTTAAAATACACACCACACTCCCAGAACGGAGACGTTGGCGCCAACCAATTCCGCTTTGCCGCTTGGAACCATGTAAAGAAGCCTACAAATACTTCATAGCGTATCACTGACTGCTCAGGCGGACTACTGCCGTATGGATGCAGACCGGAGCTTCGGGTCATTCCACGGCTTGCTTCCGGATCGAGGGCTCTACTTGCCGTCGTGCTATGACTTCTCGTGTTGAGTACCTGGCTTGGGGAGGACGGTACTTCATCATTGTCCGCGTTGGAATTATGCGCATGAAGTTTTGAATCCCGATTTCCCCCCGGAGCTGAAAAAAGATGGGAGTTGGCTCAAAAAGCTGGCAGAGTTCGACAGACTCATAGTTCCATCCGGATCCGCCGTGGATTCTTTTCGTCCCGCGGAGACGCGTCTTTGTTCTCCTGAAGATTTGCTAATCGGTTTCTCTTTCGAGGAACCCCCTCTGCTCCGGCCACTTCCGCTGGGCGAAGCATGCAGATTCTTATTTTGTTGCTGGTGTGGGAGCGACAACAACGTGTTCTTTAATGACTCAACAGACGATCTCCCAACGCCAGGTGAATGCGTCGGCATTTGCTGATTCGGCATATTCATCATCCGTGGCATATTTTGCACGTCGTCATCGATTCCCATCGTCAGGTCGTCCACGAGTTGTTTTTGCAAGTTAAAAACATTCACCGATCCACGTCTTGCAATGTCGGTGCCCACTGGAATCACTATATTATTAGATGGCGGACTCAGACCCATCGGACCGTCACCAGCTCCATATCCGGGATATAATGCACTGGCGCGTCCTCCCGCCGCCGTCCCTGATGGTCCTGCTGCGGCGGCTGCTGGTTGCGGTCGGCGAAATCTGCTTAAAGGTTCGGACTGCAAACCGGCCGCCATCGAGGAGAGCATCCCTGGACTAAAGGACTGCACACGAGTGGGCTTTATGCCGCCATCAGACTGCGGGTCAGACTGAGGATCTTGATCTTCTGCACGGTCACCAGATCGACCAAAAAACCTCCCTCGAACATCTTCGAAAAACGAGCCGCGACGCGCTACAGCAGGTGGTTTCCGATTACCAGGCCGATCAGATCGTTCGTCGAAGAAATCCCGTTTCGAGTTCACTCGTACTTCTTTCGAAATAGCATGATCGACAATGCTGCCATCGTCCACTGACTGCGTCTTGCGCACATGAGCTGTCAAAAAATATACGGAGAATTGCGCAGAATTGCGCTTGCGAATACAGATGCGCGCATGAATGTACTCTGGTGAAGCCACTCCACAAATTGCTTACCCAGCCTTCATAAATTCATAAATTCATAATCTTTCCAGAGTCACCACAAAGACGAATACCCATAGCGGTAATCAAAAAAAAAAAAAACGAAACTATGTGTACGCTGCTTCCCTTTCTTCCTCTGCACAACTCTGTCCTCTTTGCTGCCGCGACGCCAGGTTCTGTTCCTGAATTCAATAATGACACGCGTCACCAACTTTACAAGGGAAAGAAAAGAGACTCTAGATATATTTTATGTGGTCGCTTACAAAATGGTGTCACCAGAGAACGGTCTAACAAATATTATCGATTCACTCCTTGTACTTGTTTTTCGCTTTTTCTTCCACTGGCATGACGTGCTTCGCGTCTTCAAACTCCATCTGCGCGGAGGACGACTTCCTTCGTCCAAGGACTCCTGAAAAGCTGCTTCTCCGCCGCCCTGTTTTTCCACCACGGTTCTCAAAATCACTCGCGAAAAGTTCCCGCGATCCACTGCTCGCGTGCAGCAACGCAGGTATCGTTTCACCATCCGATGCCTTCAAATCCACTTCCGGATTATTCCAGTCTTGCCAAGTAAAAGAGTCTTTCCGCATCAGAAAACCACGTTGATCAATGGACGCTGTGGACCCGCTCCGATGTCGATGCTTCGTGCCGGAATCTTTTTTCGTCAAGCGAGCGTTATCCAAACTTGGTCTGCGATACATAGCCGAATTCTGGCGAGAAGCAGACGACGCCTCTTCTCCACCACTGGAGTGACGACGGGCATGGCCTGCTAAATTCTCGTCGGGATCGTGCGTGGATGATACCGCTGTATGGAAATTATTGGAGATAGTCTCGCGGCGTGAATCTCTCCAATGCAGATGGCAAGCGTGACATTCAGAAGTCCATACAAAAAAGCTGAAAATAATCTAATCAACGTCAACCACCACGAAATTAACATGCTACACGATTCTCACGTACTTACAAAAATTGCACCTACATCAGTGCATGAGTGAAATCAAAATCTTTTACACTCAAAAAAAGACGCTGAGGAGGCGCTGCTTCTTCCTGAACGCACACTGGATCGATTCACGAGAACTATAGGACCAGGCGTCTCGGCCGAGGATCTGCGATCGGTCGACGAGCGTCGAAGTAATTCAGACAACCTTTGACTTTTCACGGACTTCCCGAAACCTCGCTTTTCGTCTTTGTTCTTCTTCGGGACGCCACTTGCGTTGGCTCCGGTCCCTGAGTGTTGAGCGTCGGAAGACGACACCGCGGTGTCCGGATTCGAGAGGACCTGCACAGAGGGTTTGCGGTGTCTGTCCTCAAGTTTTTCGTGCTCAGCACGCAAATCTGAATGCCCGCCCACACCAGCATTGGCATGTGCTTTTGTTTTGCCGATTTCATCGCTCCTAGGTGATGACGAGATTCGCGACGACTCTGGCGAAGCTTCATCGTTCAAGCTCTCCTTTGGTGAACCCCTCTGACTGTTCGGGTTTTTGGCGTCGGACACATGATCAGGCAGGTTACTCACAGCTTCTTTGTCGTTTCGATGAGGTTTCATCTCGACGTCCTTGGGCGGTGTTTGCGGTGAAGAGGCCTGCAACAGATTAGGAAGGGCTGCTCCGGCAGTGGACCCTGGACTAGACGACAAGAGAGTTCGATCCTCGGGTATAGTTCGCGGCACCGCAGCATGTGCTGCTTCCTTGCTTCCTTTCTTCGAGGACGGTGGACTGCCTGCGCCTAGCACATGCTGATGCTGCAAGGCGTCGCTCGAATTGCGAGAATTATTCCGGCTCCCGCTTGGCCCGGAGGAATCATGCTGCGTTGTCGAAGAAAGCTTTGGTTTCGAGCTCCTGTCCTCATGCGAACCGGATTGGAGAGGGGAATGTCTGGCAAGAGGCGGAGTTACAGGAGTCTCTGCGCCAACAACGGGATTATTTTCTCCCCGATGGTCTTTGGTACTACCCAATATCACAGAAGACTGACCCTGATCACTGTCTTTCAGAGGGACACTGGACAGAGGTGAGATACCTGTCTTCACCAATTTTTTCAGCGCCCGCCCGATCGTTTTAATCGGAGATGCCCCTGTCATCTTCTGCTTTGGGGCAGGCCCCCACAGGTCATCTCCTGGGTCAACACCCGCTCCCTGTGCACTATTGCCAAGCTCTGCCGAATTTGTCACAGCTGTGCCGCCAGGGTGCGGCGAGCCGGAAGAATCGACCTTGAATGCTCGTCGCGAAATACCGCTGAGAAAGCCAGCGACGCTCTTTGTGACCTTTGCCGTCCCGTCCGGATCCCTACGTGCGTTTCCGCTCAGCTCGCGGCTGCTCTTACCCGAGAGCTCCATCGACGTGGTTCCCGATTCGTCAGCTTTAGGTGGGGTGATATTAGTCGTTGGATTCACGCCAATCTCTCTACGAGATTTCGTTCCTGCCGTTGTTGCATTTGTATTGGCTGAGCTTGCTTCAGCTGCAGTACCGCCAGGTGCCGAGCTGTATTTGCTATCGAGCGTGCGAAACACTCCTGCTGCTCCGGATTTCCGAGGCGCGTGCTTATTGATGTTGTACAAATCCATATTTGGTATGAAAGAGGAAGTTGAGCTGGCGGATTTCAAACCGATGAACGAAGTGCCAGGTGCCAAATCTTGCTGCAAGTCTGGCGGTGTCGGAATTTTTGAATTTTTGTCGGTTTTTTTATTGCCGTGACGCTTGTAATTATCCGTTCGCTCCTCCTTGTCGCGGCTCCTGCGCTGCTTTGGAGCAGTGCCTTTATTCCGATGTGAAGATACATCTCTGTGTTGATCACCGCCACCACTGATCATCTTCATCCCACTGGACCGCTGCAGTTGTTTGCTCGATGTGTTGTTACTTGACGACCCACTCCTCTCGCTTGAACGCGTTCGAGAACCGCTTCGTGACTCCCCACTGCCAGAATACTGCTCTGAACTGCGATGTGGTCTTTCTTTTCCGACGTGCTGATGGCTCCTACCTTCATGATGATGATGTCGATTTTCCCGATCTAATCCGCGATCCTTGTGATGGGTCCGAGATTTGCGATCTTCATTCGCATGTGTCCTGCGAGATTTTCGAGCATGTTTTTCATGGTGCTCTGGCGTACTGGCAGGGAGTGCGTCATTCCCCGCCTGTCTACTGCGATGATCCTTGGATAGAGAATCAGAGCCTCTGCCAGCATGTTGATGAGGATTGCGCGATGATTTTTTGTTCTTGTGTAATTTTTCCTTCTGCTCTCCTGTCGTTGGTCCAATGACACTTGCGGTCCCGGTCTCGTGATTTTTGTTGTTCTGCATGCTTGACGAAGCTGCTTCTGCTTCTTCAGGACCCTCTTTAAGCTCCAACTCCCTCGAGAGCCTGATGTCTGCTTGTGATATATGCTTTTTCCTGTTACCCTTCGACACACCGTCCTTCTTCTGCTCTGCCATCAAAGACCCGGTGCCCGGCGTGTTCCCGCTGGAGTCCTTGCTAGTTTGGTCTTTCTCGCTCGCTGTTAGTTTGTCAGGTGTTGTTTTAGTCGGCGAGTTTCGATTCGAAGCAGATAGATCGTTACTCGACGATCCAGGATGCCTGTCATCTTGTTTGCGAGTATCGTAATGATCGTGTTTGCCCCCTCGAGGCGGTGTTCTGGATTGAGGTGTCCGACTATTAGACCGCACAGCACCAGTAATATTGTTCTGACCGAGTGTGCCAACGATCTTGCCGGGGGGCGTGTACGGCGTCGTGAGTTGACTCGCAGACGTCATATCGCCTCCACTGATTTGCTGGAGGAAGCTATCGGGAGTAAACACAGGAGGAGAAAACCTATCACCACTTGTTCCGGACACTGATTCAGGAGTGCGCTGTGCTGTGCCAGCTTGTTGGTCATGGCACCGTCTACTTTTGTGGTCTCTGTCCTTATGATGACCTCCCCGATGGTCTGTGTAATGATGTCGACTCGCAGCAGCAGCGTCTCCGCCCGCTGTTTGGTGATGATGCGACTTGGAATGCGATCCATCTGGAGGACTGGTTTGTTTGCCGCCTCTGCGATTCGCACCAAGATTCTGTGAGTTCAATATTTCCGCCTCGAGACGATGAAAATGCATTCCCGTAGAATCGACGGTGCGTTTTCTTGAATATCCTCCCCCTCCTGTAGCAGTGTCATCCCTCGTCGCGGAACTGCTATTTTTCGTTCGCTTTCCCTGCTGATCGCTATGATGTTTTCCCATATCTCTGGACGACACCACAAATTTATCACTCCTAGCTCTTTCTTCTCGTCGATGGGGAGCATCCAGTTTGTTATGATTCGTCCTGCCAGGAGTGGCATGCTGATGCCCAGCAAGAGGACCGGTACTCTTCCGCGAAATGCTGCGACGCCGCCCAGGATCATCGGACTTTGAGCCAGTGCGGGATGACGACCGAGAAGAACCACTTGCGATTTGATGGGAACTGGTCGTTTTACTGTGGTCGCGTCCTTGACTTCCTCCGGGCATGTCCTGGAAAAATACATGAGTTGTATCTTTGAGGAAACAAAAGAACGAATCTTCTGCACGTGCAAAAGACTAACAAATTTAGTTAGCCCACCTCATTGCACATGCCCAAGGATTTGACTCTCATTTCTACGAGATACGAATAGTAGGAGCCGCCATGCGTGTTAATATCAATTCAGAGTTGCTTAATTAGAGGATTGGCTGCTCGGGGCCAATCTCTGCTCCTTGAAGGCGTTTTCTCCAAAAAGATGTGATCCTTAGTATGTGTCACCACTTCATACAAATTGAGTAATTAGATATAAGTACCTGGAATCTTTGAAAAGGGTCCCCGGAATCCGAATATGGTGCAGGAGGTTCTTTTGATGAAGCGTGAGACGATGCCCCCGCTCCCCCAGTGGGATCCTCAATAGAGCCTGTTGCAGTGGTGTTCGTAGGCTTTGTGAAAATTGCACAGCTAATCACCTTCCAAGAATGCACACTGTCTTTGGAAGAGATGATTTGAAATTCATGTGCTTACATAAAGAGACAGATTTATCTGTTCACGATTCTCCTTAGTTACTTGTACTGTCTCTGTTTTCGCTACAACGTTACTTAAAAATACCGGCAATCGGCTGCAATGCCGTGCCCTTTGTGGACACCCGGTTTTCACGTGCTCCGCCTCCGAATATCCCACGAAAGCTCCGCGTTCTCTGATTCGTTCTGCGCATGTCATCTAAAGTTGCTTTCGCGCCGCCTGCACCATCAAGCTGACCCTGGCCACCTCTATCAAGCCCCAAAGGCTCATTTCTGGATGCTCCCATACCCATCGCGGTGCTGCGTCTTACTCGTGCATCATTCGACCCGAAACCAGCGCCAAGCAAATTGGCGTTGTTTCGTTGAGGCCCGTCGTTTCGCGCTGGGGCGCCGCCTCCCTGGCCCTGGTGCATCATGTGCCGCATCTCCTCCATCTCTCTGCGCATGCGCTCGAGTTCGTCGGCCATCTGGCCTTGACTCAAGGGATAGTCAGTCATCTCGAAGAGTTTCTACTTACTCACCTACTTACCTACTTTCATCTACGCAATATAGATGGCCATGTGTGAGGACACACATACACAGAAGACGTCTAGGTCTACATTTTTAATGCCATGCTCTAGCATGCAATCTCCCATACAATCATCCAAGGATGTGTTCATTCTCCTCCAGTTATTTTTAGTGCCATCATCTGATTTGCAAATACCACCAATAGCAATATGGCATACCTCTGAAACACATAAGAAACACCAAGATGTCCATACAGACACACTTTCGTACAACTTTCGTTTTCTCCTTATACTTCTCCATGTACTACATGAACCGCTGAAAACATTAAATGACATTATCGGAATTCAATAGACTGAAAACACGGTCACAATCATAATATGCGTTCTACAAGATCTTTCTGTCAAGCTGGTCTGCTTCCTTTTTCTTCCCGCAGCAAAAAAAATGCACGTTAATCCAAAAACAAGACCACTCAGATTGGCTTGAACTTGAGCAAGAATCTGGACCCCTCCACTTGTCCAAGATTGTTAGCTTCCCACCAGCCTACCAGTAATTAAGATATCGCTCAGACGAATGTACTGCAGCGGACGTTTTTTTATTTATGATCTGTATGAGCAATCGCTCGTGGCGTTTCCGCCTCACTATTACGATCCCAATGTCCGTTCCAAAATATACTAAACAATCGAGCAAAAGTCCCCTGTGATATGTGTGTCAACTTCCGTTAGTAGCCATCTTGTGCCCTCCACAATATCACGTTAGACCGAAGAACAGCACTTTTTTCCATGCGCGAATGCAACTGCAGCCGCGAGTTCGTTTGACCTGCCAAAGACAATAAAAGTCGAAGGCCTGATTGTCATGTAGTGCGCTTCACGGCGATTCGATGCGGGAGTGTGAATGAATCAATAAATGAATTGTCTGCTGAAAATGTGAGAATGCTGGGCAAAACCACCAGTGTTAGATGCGTAATCAGCAACGGGATCATCACCAATACTGCTCCTTCCCCATGCTGTCCTCACAGCAGCCCGGACTAGAGCGCGTGCTGAAGCGAGTGATAAAACAGAGATAAAAAATAATCGATTCTATCATCCTGTATGCCATTTCTTATATGGGAAAAGACTTGTTGCAATCGATCACAACACTTGGACAAGCATCTTTGAAGAGAATGTTCGCGGGATGAAAATTCGAATCGTAGACACATCACGTTCTTGTTTTTATGCTACAATCACACGATTCGTACGAGGTTGTTCACCAAAGCAGACCGGAACCTTCTCGGATAGTCGGACGCAGGTATTAGTCATCAACAATATCGCTTCCTATCGAAAATCGGCTACTGAGGACGGCCAGAAAGACAACGACGAAAAGTGGTAAGGCCAATCCTCGCCACTGCTAGTTATCTACTGAACGATGGCTGAACCAATTCATGCGCTAAAATTGAATCTACTGAACGATGGCTGGAAGGCTGATGATTTGCGTTTAGGCACGGCACTCTTGTAGAGGGGTTCTCCTCTTGGACGGGGTACATAGATAGATCCTACGCCCTGATGGATGCAAGGCAAGAATACAGATACAAACAGAACAATGTGTCATACTGCACAAGAATAGTCAATACGCATCAAAGTACCGGCAAGAATCAAAATTACCGAATGGAATCCATCTGTAATCATCTCATATAGATACGTCATTTGGATGCGAAAGATCGCAAAATCAATTCGCATAGACTCATTTACAGGCTGCAACGCGTAGCCTACAAACAGAAAAATTGCTTGATCGTATAATTTCGAAGATAAACGACATGATATTTTACACCGCGATTTACCGATTAACGTGTCAAGTCATGCTATTTACAGAGTAAGGTATTTTATGTCGTCGCGTCCGGTCATCCACGAACATCAACATCTGTAAGTTCAGTAATTGTGTCTGGTACGTACGAAAAATTCGACAACCACCAATGTAAATGTCCTTCTCTTATTCTAATTCAACGGAAATCACGAAAAAATGGACATAAGGTGTGAAAGAGAAACTACAAGCGAACCGGAAATCTTTCTGCAGCGAGGGATTCGTCTCAATGTTCACTGGCTGATATGCTTACGTCTCCAAACGACCAAAGCAACTAATACGTAACAACATGGACTATCATCTGCTCTGCGATTAACATGGTCGAGCTAGTATATCGCTCGTGTACAGATTCATTTCACCTCTTTGCGTACTAACCCCCATGCGTGCAGAGATTGTCCGGAATCATGGTGATACTCACGTGCCTCCTCGAATCAATATCCCCGATTTCAATCTGACACGGGTCTCGGAAATCAACCAATCCATCTGATATACGGTTTCGATACTGGACATTTACGTATAGAAATTATGGATCATTTAG
>JACKZZ010005929.1_pt1 | contig 16870 bp, 6 predicted proteins | sample 8027871 | NCBI WGS metagenome assembly JACKZZ01 (sample SAMN15724774, study PRJNA655200) | protist metagenome | isolation source: fluorescence activated cell sorting (FACS) single amplified genomes of... | place: USA: West Boothbay Harbor, Gulf of Maine | collected 2000-07-19
AATCCGATATGTACAACACGAGTAGACTGTTTTTCAATATAAGATATTATGATTGATGTAATGTTGAATATAATAAACAATCTAAGTGAGTAGATTTAATACGAATCTGAATAGAATCTGAATACGAATGCAGAGTTGCTTGTATTGCATATTGCATGATTGAATGAATAATGGTTGGTTAACGTATTGGTTTGATAATTCAGCTGAAAGTATAGTTCTGAATGATACACTTACACAGTTCTACAGTGCCAGTGTCTGAGTCAGTAGTATACACACACGACCCGAGTTTATACTCTTATTATCCTAAACCTAATAATTGAATACCATAGGGGTCCAGATTGTAAAAGTGTTAAAGTTTGTCAAATCCTAAAACACGAAATTGGAAGATCGATGGCCGTTCAGACAGACCTGTATTGTATTGGATGTATTGGATGAATTGGATGTATCCGATAGGGTGTGCTGGTATCCTCCAATGTATTCGAACACTGGTTAGGGTCAGGATGTTAGGGTCTATCTATACATTCATACACACACATGTTGATTGCCTGACCTGTATTGTATCCAATAGGGTGTCCTCCAATGTATTCGAACACTGGTTAGGGTCAGGATATTGGTATCTATTCATATCTATTGATATCTCATCATACACACACATGTTGATTTTTAGTTTAGAGGACTTTCATTGTAAATGTCATTACTAATTGATCATCCCAAATTAAGATCTACTTTTTACCTACAGTTAGGTTAGTCCGTCCGTCCAAGTCTTACTGTCTGCTGTGTGTATTTTCTTTGCATTTGACGTATTTATGACTGTGACTGTGACTGAATACACTGATGGTACTGTGACTGAATACACTGATGGTACTGTGACTGAATACACTGATGGTACTATCAGATGGCATCCCCCGACGCAGCCTTTCTCTTTTCTCCATAAAAAAAGAGTTAATAGAGAGTATATTGAGGTAACTCCAGGTAAGTATACTATACTATATTATTAAGATCTGAGTGATGCTCAGTGTATGAGATTGTATTTTTGAAGACTCTAGTGTCGTTCAACTTCATACTGCCAAGCGTAGAAGCGTAGTATGAGTGTGATGGAAGGAAACTTTCTACAAGATCCTGATTTTGGTGCTGATTACAAGTGTCTGAAAGTTGTTGGTAAAGGTGGTTCTAGTACTGTATATAAAGGTGTATTAACAAATACACAACACTATGTTGCTATCAAACAAATTGATACAGATGGTTTGAGTAAAGATCAAATAATGAATATAAGGCAAGAGATAGACACCATCAAAGACCTTAGTCATGATCACATTGTGTCATATTTAGGTACGAGAACAATACCTAGTAAAATTATGATCTTTTTAGAATATGCGGACAGAGGTAGTTTACGTCAATTTTATCAACGTAGAGGTAAATTAACTGAACCACAAGCAGCAAATTGTACAAGACAAATATTAAAAGGGTTGTCGTATTTGCATGATAATGGCATTGCTCATAGAGATGTAAAATGTGCGAATTGTTTATTAACAAAAGGAGGTGTTATAAAATTAGGTGATTTTGGTGCAAGTAAACGATTTGAAAGTGATAGTGTTGTATCAGGATTAAAGGGTACCCCTCATTGGATGGCACCAGAAGTGATCAAAGGTACTCAAATGACTACCGGGTGGATAAAAAGCGATGTATGGAGTGTTGGATGTACTGTTGTTGAAATGTTGACAGGAACATTACCATATGCTGAATATGAAAATCCAATGACAGCCATGTATCATATTGCTAATGGCCAGCAACCTCCACTTGGGACTGAAACTGAAAATGTATCACAAGATTTAATATTATTTATAAATTCTTGTTGTGACTTAAATCCAGAATTACGTCCAACTGCCGCACAATTATATGCAATGCCATATCCATCAAGACAAACAACTGTTAAGAGAAGAATAGCAGGCGATAGTAGTAAAGACACAACTCCTACTACGACACCAGTTAAATCAAAAGGAAAGGATAGTGATGATACTGGTGCTACGATGTATACTCCGCAGCCAGCAGTTGGTGCAGCAGGCGACATGTCTTCACAAACTCCAGAAAGTACAAATAAGAATAATATTTCACCATCAGTAAGAAATAATGATAGCAATACAAGTCATACTAATAGTGGTGACATGTATGGTATTAAAGAACAGACAAATTCAGGTGCATCAGAAATAATGTCCTCAAAGAATAGTACCACTACAACTGAAGAATTGTGTGAAAAAAATATTCCATCTAATAGTAGAGAAAAATATTACAATGGTATAAGTAGTTGTAGCAGTAATGTTATTAGTCACAGTGAAGGTGAGTTCTCATTAGCACAAATGATTGCAGATGCTGAAAAATTAAAAGCTGAAAAAAGTGCTAAAGCTGCACCTGCTAGTATACCTGTTAAACAAGTACAGGACGACGGGGGACATGACAATAACAGTAGTTATAATCACACTAGTGCATATTCTAGTTTTATGAAGGATGAAATAAAGCATAATAATGACTCAAAATATTCTATTGTTGACACAAATGAGCACGCTTTAAGTGATACAATTAATACAGAGTTTATTGTTACGAATCGTATTGTAACAGGGAAGAATAGATATGATGATAGTGATGAAGAATATGCTGAAGAGTATGATGATATTGATAATGATAGCGAGCTTGATTTGGATGAATTTGACGAAGGAAGAGGAAACTCCTTATGTGTTGTTGCTGGGGTAGATATAAGATCTAGCTGCCATAGTAAAGATGGTGATAGCATTGGAAATCGAGTAGAATATGTTCCTAAAATGAGTGTAAATGATCCAAGTAATAGACGCAATCGTCCTCAGGGCCCATCAGATCGTTTAAAGAATGGTATGAGTAGCAGTAATGAACATAGAGATGATTCTAATATAAATATAAGAGATAGCAGTGGTAGTAATCGTGCTAGTACTACTAGTATAGCTACGCTACCAGCTGGTTCATACACTGTAGATATGGGAGACACTGAAGGTACAACAGGTACTTACACATACGGTAATGGTATGGAAGGAGGAGATATGGCGAGTTATGAAGATGCCGCAAACGCAGTTTTAGAAAAAGTCGGTTTAAATAGAAATAGTTACAATGCTGATGCGGAAACTCCCGTAATGACTCATGGTATAGGTTTTTTCACATCATCACCAACTCGTTCGCAAGAATATCATGGTCATCATGTAGGAGGAGATATGGATTCTTTCGAAGATTCCCAATTGCATCCACAGCCATCTGCAGAAGTACAATTAGATCGAAATGTAAAACACAGAGTTAATCATAATTCCTCTTCTTCATATCAACAATACAACAAAGACAATAAGCATGTCAGTAACTCGAAGTCTGCAGAGTATGCTACCAATAATGGGGAAGGAGCTAGTAGTGGTGGTGTGTATTATAACAATTTAACACAATCTCCAGCTGGTAGTATAGATGCTACTGGCCGTCCAGTTGCTGCTATACCTGGTAACCGTATGAGCGGTGGTTCACCTGGAGTAAGTATAGAAATACTCGAAAAGGCGAGTAGTAGTGGTGGTGCATCTATTCGCAAACAAGCTCTAGAAGAATTAAATACATCTCATTCTAGTTGTCATGGGATTGCATCTCCGAATAGATTTGTGATATCATCAGGTGAAAATAATACAAGTTCCACATCAAGAGAATGGCATAATCCTTCGCAACAACAGCAGAAACAACGTGTGAAAAAAAATAGTTTTCGTAGCAAATCTGCAAATTCTGCAGGTCCTGCTCCCATTGCTGGCAGTAGGCTGCCTCCAATGGCTTCAATCCAGAATAGTTCTATGAATCCTCTAGCACCACTTGGAAGTCTTGGTAGTGATAGTAATGGTATTGTGGATAGACCTTCCAATCCACTTACAGGCAATGGCATGGCTCCCATGGGCATTGCCCATGGTCTTGGTTCGACAAGTTCTAGTAATGGTATACCCACAAATCACCTTGGTGGTAGAAATATTCTCGGAGGTGGCATGAGCCATCCACTTGGTATGCCCAATAGCTACATGTCTCGTGGAATACATTCAGCACCAGAAGTCACACGAAGTAATGATAACATGGCTCTTCCACCCATAGGGAGTATGACACCTACTTCTAAAGGTAAAAGTGGTAATAAAGGAGCTGGAAACCACTACTTTAGTGCTAGTAACGAAGGATTACAGTCCCATTCAAGCAAGACATTAGGAGCACTGCGCTAGATACGATGATGAAAGATCAATTTAATGGAGAGGGTGTGAATAATTTATAATTTGGCCTATTATTGTATAAATGTGTTATTTGATAAGTTATGTTTAATAAAATAAGAATAATGGATTCTTTGATAAGTATCTGGTACATCGTATTACAATTATATAAATGAAAAATCTTTTGTTTGTTTTATCCTTGTATAGCTCAATTCACTTAAGCATAGCCTATAACATGCCTTCTCGGCATCTAACCGTCACTTCTATTAGAAGTAGTGGTCAGTTGCGTCATTCCTCATATATAGACTATACTCATATACTTGTTTGATCATGAACACATTACGTCATTGTTGTCATATTGGTTGTCATATAAATTAAATTATGCGTAGCATGGGACTGCAAGCACTTTCCATATTTCATTTATCTCACATTAGAGTCAATGGTATGATGGGAAATGCTCTTGATGTAGACCTTGCTACTACGAACCTCAGCCTCCTCTGGCACCTTGTTCTTTTGCAACAGCTTCAATCTCCTGACGGGAGCGTTTAGCAGGTTGTGTTGGTGGTTGTAAAATAGGTGTAGATGTATGTAGCTGCTGCTGTTTACTACTAGTACTACTGGTGTGTATCGCAATGTCATTATGAGGAGATTCTGAATTTAAACCATGACCCTTTAAAGCCATCGTTCCATAACTTTGAAGGTTATGGATGTATACGTCGTAGAGCAGTCGGTCAACATCTACATGTGTATCGAATGTGTTTGACAATGCTTCTGGGATAGAATCCAAGGGACTTTGTTCAATTAAAGGTTCATTCGTATGTGAAGATTTGGTGTTTTCACCTTTACTTTGTTTAACTTTCTTCTTCGGAGGTTGTTGCTCAGGATCAAGATTTGCTACTACCTCAGTCTTTGTAGGTTTTATCAAAGGTAGAAAGCCATAAGCTCGTTGCCCGTTGCCATATTGCTGGAAATAGCTTTCAATAGCTTGTTTGCATGACTCTAAGCTATAAAATCCTTCCAATGATAGTTTGTTAAATATACTTCCCAGTACTGTGACACCATGATACTGAAAGTATGCCGCGTTAAGATTATGGGAGTCTACTGCATCACCTACCCCACTCTTGCCTACAAGAAGTACAGGAGCATTTAATGCTTTAGCAACATGTGCATTAGATACACCACAGATGGAACCCACAGCTGGGTATCCCACTCCATCAACTAAAACAAATTTTCTTCTTTTCTTTAAGTCAATGACTGCTTGTACTGCTTGTATTATCAATTGTTCGGATGTCTCATCAGTTTCTTTAGATAAGAATGCACGTGTGAAACCTTTGTAAAATACTACGGGTCCTATGCCGATGCATTCTATGTCATGTTGAGTACAATAACGTACGACAGGCTGCTCTGCTTCACACTGGGTCACAGGCTTGATATAGCCAATATCATCATTCGATATTCCCCGTGCAATTAAAGAAGCCAATAGTGACATACATACAGTGGACTTCCCAACACTAGATCTATCTCCAGATACAAAAAGTAAACCAAAACCAGAATCATCACAACAATCTCGAAAGATTTCTGCCATACCCAGTTCAGGGATCTTATTTGCTGAATCAACTTCGTCATCATCATCTTCTTCTATGTTTCCTTCATCACCATCTTCTGTGTCAATTATATCCATTTCTTTTCCCTCTCCAAACATTTCAGAACATGGGAAAGAAGCATCACCTGGATTCTCATCATGCATATCCAAGACATGATCTTCGATTGCATCATTCCCTTGAGACTCTATCATATAGCAAACTTCTACTCCTTCTTCTTCAAACTCTCCTAATAAGGTTGATAGCTCCTCTTGGTACGCTAAAGATCGATTCAACCAGTTAGCAGTGTATAGTACAGCCCATAAGACTTTTTCCCCTTCATATGATTGCATCAGCGCATGCCTTTGAGAAAACGTGCATCTAACCACTCTCATTGTAAATCAACACAAAAAACTGTACTCTTACACAGTACACCGAAGCAATTTATCCTGTTGAGAGATTCTCCTCAGAGCACATGATGAATGCCATGCATGGTGGACAATGGAGGCCGCCCCCAAGCCTCCAATGCGCCTTTTCACTTGCTATTGGCATCTACTTGCATAATCAGGTATTCGAAGTAAAGAGAGAGTAAAGTAAATTAAAGTTTTCTTCTTAGATTGGTGAAAATTCTGCCTATTTTGTTCGTCAATTGACCCAACAAGGGCATCGTTGTAACTAGGTGAATACGAGCCCTTGAGAGCAAGGTTGTAACCATTCGAATACGATTAATTGCGATTGGTTGTAACTTCCAAACTTACGATAAATTTTCCCAGTGGTTAATTACTAATTTGGTGTATCAGTGTTTGTTAGCCATGGGCGCCAAGCAAACTAAAGAAGAAGTTGCTGGACGCAAGCTGATGAAACAGCGTGAAGAAGCAATAGCACGTCAACGTTATTATGAATTATATGAAATGCGTCAGGATTGGGAATTCGTATTTGGTTCAGATGTACCTAAACAAAAGAAAGATGTATTACAAATACATGATATGACGCCGCGTGATGTTTGGATGGAAGAGCTATACTTATTTAAGCAAATAGTTGCAACACGTCCCGATGAATTATTTCATCCACCATCTGAATATGCATTAAAGTGGAGTCCACCTGGTAGTTCAATGACACTATTGGTCCCTTTCGACAATCCAGCCATGCAGGAAGCAGTGATCATCAAACTGAGTATGTATCCACCACCAGTAAGAAAATTAGTATTATTTCATTTTGGACCACGCGATCCTAATCAAACTATGTTTCGAGAAGCTGTACATCCTGCATCACTAGTGTCATATCACCATCGTAATGAAGTATTAAAAAAATTATGTGATCAATTTTTAGAAAATAGAATGGATATCGAAGAGTTCAAGAATACAATTGGAAGCACGTACGACGTATGGAAACGGGCTATGTACAACATGTTACCTGAAGATGAGCAAGTATTTCATACCTATTTGACTGCTATGCCAGAAGAAGATGAAGTACCAACACAAAATGTTATTGATAATGAATATTTAGAAGGTAGAATAACCTTACAAGAATATGAAGACTTAAAATTTCCTGAGAGAAAAAAAAAAAAAGATATGGAAAAAAAAGTATATCCTGAACCACATATTACTAGTGAATGCATAATATGTCATAATCCTGATACAGGATGTGTACAATGTAATGTATGTGATAATAGGTTATGTATTGATTGTGTTAAAGAAAAGTTCCATGCAGAGGAAACTAAAGAGGGGTCGTACTTATTGATTCATCGGCGATTTTGTTTGAGACTTGCATCATTAAAACCAGTACATTTAGCTGTAAATTTACCGCCAGCATATTTACGCGAATTACGCATGACTGGTCAAGGTGCAGCTATGAAGTTATTAGAGGAAGAAAGCAAAGAATTACTCGATGATGATGATATTTCTCTTGAAGATGAAGAAGATGAAGATGAAAAAAGGCATAGATTAGAAATGGAAAGAATAAAAATAGAAAGAGAATATAATACTATGATGAAAGAAAATCCACCGGATTTACAAAAATGTATATATCTATGGGAACATAAAATTCAAAAGAAATTCAATAATATACGTAAATCCGCATTGGAACAACAAATCAGAATCGATGAACCAGGTCATAGTGATATGTTCGTTGAACGTGAAGAAAGATTGAAAAAGGAAATAATAGATAAAATACCTGATACAATTTTGAAACCAGTAAAACCATTATTAGTAAAAGCTATAGAATTAGATTTACAAGAAAGTAAAACTTGTAAAGAATTTATTGATAAGTTAACATTAGTATGTCAAGAATGTGAATGGTTACAAATAATGACTTCCGAGCAACATTGGGATGATTTACATAATGGTATTACGGTTGAAGAAAGAGAAGTAATTGTTGCAGAAGAGAAACGTATCAGATTAGAAGAACGTGTGAAAGAAGAAGAAGAAGAAAAATTATTAAAAGCTCAAAAAATGAAGGAAGAAGAAGAAGAGAAAAGGTCAGCAGAAATTGAAGAAGCACTCGCAAGCGGTATATCTATGGAAGAAATTGCAGAAGCGAAAGCAGCAGCAGCAGAAGAAGAAGCTGTGTTGGCAAAAAAACAAGCAGATGAAGAGGCAGCAATAGAAGCACAGAAGATTGCTGAAGATAATATTAATATTACTACTGTTGCAAAAAAGAAGAAGAAAAAGAAGAAGCACTCTAGTGATGCTGATGATAAAGAGCATCATCATCATGCTGCAGGCGGTGGTGACAAAGAGGAAGAGCATTGGCATAAACCTACAAAAGAAGAACGTTTTGCTCGAAAAAAGAGTATACATAAGCATGATGATAGCCTGTTGCATGTGAATGCTTCTGCAGCACCACAGCTTCCTTTTATGGCGGAAGAGAATGATGTCGATGATGAAGCTGAAGCTGTTGTAGAAGCCGAAGCTAAGGCAGCATTGGATGCTAAAATGGTAGATAGCAGTAAGTTCAAAATTGAAAGATTAGCGGAACTTATAGATGAAAAAAAGGTATAAAAATACTCTCTTCACATTGCCAGGCGTTTCGCCATAATTTTGTATTGAATTATTTACACATTTGTTTTATAATTTACATTTATAAATAATGTTATCATGATATATTTTTGCATTTATTAGCTTGAGCTTCTGCTAAAAGTTGAGAAATCATAATTTTTAATTCATTGACTTCATTTCTCAAATATGCATCTTGTGATCGCACTTCTTTGAGTTCTTCTTTTAGTTCATCAGTTTTATCATGTACAAGTTGTTGTAATGCTTTAATCTCTTCACCATCATCATTATTAACTATAATCTTTTCTGGTAATAATACTTGTAAATATGTGGGTGAATATTCTGGTTTCAGACGTTCAGAAGGAGACATGAGCTTCTCGTACTCTACTACAATACTGGCTCGGTTATAAGTTGCACTTGCTCGTTCTTGTTCTTTTACTTCACCATGTTTGTCGGACATGATAGCAATGAGAAGATTCAGCATAATTACGCACATAAGGAGAGTGAATGATACTAACAGGGTCACTGCAACTGGAGCATAATAAGTATCAGTAATAGCTGTAATTTCCACATCTACACCCATAACTAATAATGTGCTGGATAGTAATGAATTCGCATATGTATTCCATGATCTATCATCTATGAGTAAAGCATTATCGGAATAATCAGTAACTGTCATCAAATTAAATGATGCACTATAACCAAAAATCATAATTACTAAAACACCTAAAAATGTCCCTGTGGATTCTATAATTTTTAATACCATCCTTACTAATGCACCATACCCTTTTATAGCTTGCAAATAGAATAAGAATCCTAATGCATACATTGGAATAGATACAGCACTCAATGTAGATACTAGGCGCAGCCCGTAGGGGTCTACATACCCATCATTAGAAGAGTGAATGATAAGAACAAAGTAATACACAAGTGATGCACTAACCATACTAAGTCGTATCATATCCTGTAAGTTCCATGGATCTAGTAGATGATTCACAATTACCTTATATATTTTGTTTTCTTTCACTGATATTACTTGTTTTATTTCATGTAAAACAAAATAAGAATGTAATAATGTGACGAACACAAAGAACATAACACCGAGTATTCTTTCAGTATCTCCATATGGAAGAATGGAATATTGTATGAACCATATAGCATGAGCAACATACGATATAGCCAATATTATATATAAAAAAAAGTCATATCTAAAAGCTTCTCTGACATGTGATCTCCATTTAAAATCAACAAGAACTTCCAAAAATTCAGATTCAAATGGTGCTGGGTTTCCCTTTGCTGCACAAAAGACAGCTCCAAGAAAATCATGATTCATAGATGCAACATTGCGTAGTGGTAATATTGCTGTTTCAACTGCAAATACCATTGGATTCTTCAATAATAATTTATTATCACTTGAATGATCCCAAAATTTATTACTTTTCTTGACAGGACTACTACATGTAGTGATGTTTTCTCCGGAGCTACAACTGAATAAGGTCAATAAACGTGTAATCCAATAATTAGTAGAATTGTCTATTACTTCATCATTGTTCAGTGGTAAAACCTCAGATGATCCTTTCACTTCGAAACGCGTTATTGGTTTCAACCAAACACCTACTAGTCTTTTTTTATCAGTTGGAACAGGGCTTAGTTTTTGTACTATCTGTAAAATCAAATCTGGATAAATTTTTGCTAATAAAACTAAATTTTGTACCTCAATAAGATCACATAATGGTCGCCCCTGAGAATATTGTGCAGCCATATTTTCAAGTAATATCTTTTGACTCCTTACTGTAGCAATTGATGGTAAGAGAAGTTCCGTATATAATTTGGCAAAATATTTACATATACTGGTGTTTTTTTCCCTAATATTATATTCAAGCACAGTATGTGATTCTAATTTAGTGCTAGTAGTAACATTGTTATTGTGATGATATTTTTGTGTTGTTAATAGAGAACGCGGTGAAACAATGGCGCACCATTTGATGGCATTTATAGCATCAATCTCTTCTCTTTGGACTATCCGTTGCATCATAGTTATCCCTGCCACTGGGTAATGCAGCAGATAAGGATATCTTTCAAATATTGTACCTTCAAGAGAATAATGTTCTGGATTTTCTCCATACACATATTTTCCAACTGAATCCTCAACTATATCAATAAGTGTCATATGGCTCAATTCTCCAGTTTGTGAAGGTATTTGTAAGTCAATGTTCCATAGTCTGGGTGTCCCATCATCTGACCCTGTCAGGACATACTTACCATCAGGACTAAATGAAACAGAGCGCGCTACTGACGAATCCAAGTGATGATCATCATCGCAATTCAACACAATCACTTCGTTACAACTATCACAGTCCCATACGGTCACACGCCCATGTCCAGTGCTAGTCATTACTAGAGTACCATCTGGACTAAATGCGACAGATACTACACTATGATCATGTTTGAATAATTTAATTTTATCACCAGTTGAAGAATCCCATAAAATCGCTGTTCTATCTTGACTACCAGTAAGAATATATCGCGAATCATTAGAACATGAAAGTGAGTTGATAACATCAGAATGCCCAGTCAAGGTAAGAATCAGAATCATAGACGTTGCACACCATATTTTAGCTAAATTATCAAAACCACCAGTAACTATTTTCTTATAATTTTCAAAATAATATGAAGATGAGATCCAATTGGTATGTCCTTTTAAAGAACTTACTTCTGATCCAGTATCTATATCAAATATGGTAGCTGCATTGTCTGCACCAGAAGCAAGAATATATTTATTATCATGAGAAAAGCATACTGATTTCACATTCGTTTTATATCCAATACTTTTTATATACAAACCAGTATTACCATCCCATATTTTGATCTTAGTATCATCAGAACATGTAACTACTAGAGACCCAGAATCACCTACACTGAAATTACACGACGTAATTGGGTCAGTATGTCCGTTTATATCGGCTACTTTACTCAGCTCCATGATCTCCTCTCCTGTTATAACATCCCAAATTTTAGCTGTATTATCTAAACTACCACTTATACACTTTAAACCATCATGAGAAAATGCTACAGAACTTATAGCTTTCGTATGACCCTTCTGTAATGTTCTTACGGTAAATGAATCAAGTGATATTGATTTACGATTTGTACAGTATTTTCCTTTACCATATCTCTTATCTTCTTTCCAATTACCATAATAAGAAAAAGTATCACCATTACCATTAGGATCTAATTCAAATATTTGCAAACCATTTGAAACTCTTTCTCCATGTAAAAATGTTCCAATATATTTTTCACCTATAGAACTTATAAATTTACCAATACCACTCTTGAGATCATTGGAATACTTGCCGACATAAGAATCACTATTAGAAAAAGTAGTACGCCCATAACCATGTTTCACACCTTCTAGCCACTCTCCCACGTACTTGTTTCCACCAGTGTATACAAATCGACCAACTCCATGTGGCTCCGCGTAATGAAATTCACCGGTATACCAGGAATATGGAGAAAAGATGAATTTCCCGATTCCATTCTTCTCATCATCTCTCCACTTTCCAGTATAGGTCAAACCACCATCTCCATAAACATATGTACCTTCCCCTTCCTTGTCACCCATAACCATCTCACCGACATACGTATCTCTAGTATCGGCATAATGTAATTTTGCCACTCCATGAATCACATTTTCCTTCCATGTTCCCAGAAATGTTGTGCCAGATGAGTACGTATAGTGCCCGATTCCTTCTTGCAAATCATGCGCAAATTCACCAAGATATATTGCGCCTTTATGTGCACCACCCCAAGTATATTTTGCTATTCCGCATTTTTCATTCAATTTGTACATTCCAATAAATTCAGCCCCGCCTTGCTCTACACCATACTTAGTCAAACCTGGTCCATCAGGCAAGCCTTTAACAAATGACCCTGTATGAATTCGACCACTCGAAGGATAAGATAACCTTCCTTTTCCATGAGGTAATCCATCTTGAACTCCACCGATGTAATCACCACCTTCAATCTTAATCTTAGTGATACCAGGTACTATATCAGTATCAATAGCTTCACACGTAGAACACAAATCATATTTCTCATTATTTTCCTCACTATCAGAAATAGTATTAAAATGAAAGCGTAGTCCAACTATCGGATACATGTCGCACTTATGACAAGTGCAACCCAAATGAACAGGAACAGTGACTTGTTGAGCTACTTTCGAATCTAATTCTTTATCAAGCTCATCCATATCATTCCTTATGGCAATAATGTCGTTCTCAACTTTCGAAAGTTTCTCAATTACCGCAGCAATAGGACCTTTTACCATATCGGTAACTCTCTTTTCAATAGATTTTACAGTATCCTCAACACCTTCAATTTGATCTTCAAATTCAGCAATTTTCTTCTCGATTTCTCTCACACAAGCTTCATCCCTAGCAAGTATTTCTGCATCATTCAATACTTCTCCAACCGAAACATCATGAGCAGCTACTTCATTATCAATATCTGCAGCACCCTGCATATTCCGTTAACTATATTAAATGTTAACACACAACGACACCAAATATGCAAATAAAGTACACACGTGGTATTCCACAATTATCGATGCATGCATAAATTCAACTTGTTAGTGTTCTGCTATATCAATTGTAATCTTTAGATTCCGCTCGTGCGTCTTGTCTCCTATCCCAATTCAAGCAAGTGTGTTTCATAACAACACCTACATCCCAACATATTCAAATATATAAGTGCACACTAATTTAAATCACAGACTCTTTGAACGCGCGTATAGAACGTAATGACGGACGTAAAGGAGCAGATGGCGTCCATGTTTGGAGATGACGATTCTGATGACGAAGATTCACGGCGCGAAGTGGTAGTAGAAGCTGTCGCACGTGCTAAAGCAGTGCAGAACGATGCCAAACCATATGCAATTGTTGCTAAAGTAGCAGTTGGTGGTGGTAGAGGTTTGATTGCCACACAAGACATACCAGCTGGGACATTGATTGTATCAGAAATTCCAGTAATGTCATTTGAAGATGCAACACAAATGGACGATCCCGCGTTATTAATGCGTGCTATAAAAAGTATATGCGAAGATGATTTAGCTATTGATGCGTGTGCATTTATGTATCCACAAAATTATGATGATGCAGATAAAGAAGAAATAGATCGTGTCAGAGGCATATGGGGCGAAGAGGAATTATCTATTTTAAGTAAAGAAGTTAATGTTCCTATTCATGAGCTTATACGTCGGGTATTAGCAGTCCAACATAATGGATTCAATACGGGTATTTATAAGTGGCTTGCTATGATCAATCATAGTTGTCAACCTAATTGCATTAAATTTGCACCAAATAACAGTTCTAATTGGGGAAGTGAGATATGGACTACATGTGCTGTTAAAAAAGGAGAAGAATTGACATGGTGCTACCAAACACCATTAGAAATGACGAGAAGTACATTACAAAATTTTCTTACAATACATCATAGATTTACATGTGCTTGTGCATTATGCTCAGGTCGTACGAAGGTAGAAAAGGGAGATGATGCCATAGCAGCAGCTACCTCTGTCTTTAAAGAAGCTACTGATAACACCACAGATACAACAGATACAATGAATAGCAATACTGAGAATATTGAGTCTAATTTAACAAAAATAGAAGAAGAAATTATTGGAATGGAGCTCGAGCAAAAATGGGCAGCCGTCGATGACACTGAAGACGTTATACGTACAAGTGCAAAAATGTTCAAAGTATGTGTGAATTTGCAAGCAAGATGCTTAGAATCATTATCAACAGCATCAGATACATCGAAAGGTAATGAGGGGACTATACCCACAACAACAACAACACCAGTATTATACGCGATATCTTCTGATGCGTTTACATATCCATCATTAAACCTATTAGATACAACAACGTGGGCAATGCATCGATCAGCATTGATGATGCTTGCAAGAGTACATAAATTATTTGTTACATCAACATTTATTGTACTGGAGCATGCTAATAAATTACAAATATCATCAAGCATAAAACGTATACGTTTAAAAACAAGAAAAACTGCACATTCATTTTTAAATTATATTGTCAATTCATTCAAATTACGTGAATTACAAAATTCATATTTAGGAATCGATCACATTGATTTAGCAACAACGAATATTGACATTGCCGAAGGAATTGACGGTGTCCTTGACTTATACGCCAGCTCTACAACATGTACTATCAGTACTACTGGTAGTATTATACTTGATCCATCAGAAAATACATTGGAAACACTACCTCAATTCTTGCAAGCATTACAATTAGCTCAAGTATCATATCTTAAAAGTAGTACAAATACAACCATTACTACTGGCAAGGCTCTTCAAAGAGTCGGTCAAGATCATCGTGCTGAAGGGACTCGTATAAAAGAGCTATATCGTACGCGTCGTAAATTTCCTGAAGCTTATCAAGTACTAAATCAACGTGGTGCTGTATATTGGGGCAAACCACCCACTTGTTGAAAAGAGTAGAAACATGGTATGATATCGGTGATCTCTCTTTGTTTGCAATTTTATGTAATTGTACACTATGTTTAAAAAAACTCACAATATTAGCTAGTCTCGTTGTCTATTACAATGAACTTATTGATACTCACTACTAACATAGCAGAACGCGTGTAATATGAAAAGGCAACATCAACTTATAATTCGTCCTTACCGTCTTTTGAAACGAGTGTCTGACAAGCTGTATGTGTATGCAATATAGCAGTATAAACGCACACTTCAGGCTCTTCTACACTGCTTAACCGTGGTTGTTCTTCATCACTACATTCTAAACGTACACTCATCTCACGAGCTTTCCTAGAAGCATGGCAATACTGCCCTTGTGAGAAATACAACCACTGCACTGATTCTGGCTCTGCGTTCTTATTTGATATTATAGTTTTATGACTGTGATAATTACCTACTAATGTATTATCTTGTTTAGCTTGTCCAAATGGACAAACTCGATAAGTATATCCTCTATGAAAGTGACTGGCACATGTGTTAACCAACGGATACAAATGATCCTCAACTCCATAATCATGCTTTAGTATAATTTCACTTTGTTTTATTGTGGCTTCTAATTCCTTTTTTTTTGCTAATGTATTATCAAGTAAATCTTGTTGATATTGCGCATCTGGTGATAATGGTGCATCTTTAGCATCATTTTTGATTTGGTCTGGAGATGCAGGTAGGGCATGCACTGTGAGATGTATTGCAGCTACTATTGCAGCATTTTTATCATTTTCTTCAGAATCAGTGGTAACAATATGATGAAAATCAACATCTATGAAAGATAATGCAACAACATGCCTTTTTTGTGCTTCCATTAATGCTATTTCTAGTATCATCATTAATGATAAATCTTTTAACCTATCTAAACTTAAAGCTTCAGACATTAAACTCAAGGAATCTTTATGTAATCTAACAGCCTTATATATCCTATCTACATCATATAATCTGCCTGCATTAGCAGGGTGTGCCATAGCTACCCCTTCATGAACATGATAAAATCCCAATGTTTCATCGGTGTCTTCTTCAGCTGTCTCCATGGCCAGTAGCAGCACCTGGGTGTCATCTGGATCTTTTCCAGGTAATTCATACAAGCCTTTATCTTCACATACTTTTAACACAACTTCACCTGTTTCTTCTCTACCACGTAACGTTAATGCAGCAATTAAATGTTGTAACGTTTCACGTTCAACATTACCGAATAATGATTTTATACTATTTTTATAAGTGACACCAGCTTCTATAATTTTATCTTCTAATATAATATCACTTAATGTTTTGGCTTCTTCTAAAGCTTTCCGAGCATCACGTATTGTATCATCTAACTGAGGACCTAATGATTTAAATTTAGCTTCTGCCTGTCTCAATTCATTGATATCACTTTGTGCCTTTTCCATAGCATGTTGCTGATAGAGGATACCACGTTCACGTTTCAATGCTAATCGTGATAAACGTTCCTTCTCAGCTCGCTCTAGGATCTCACACTTATCTTCGCATTGTGTGCTCATTTCATCACTT
>JACKZZ010005341.1_pt1 | contig 16867 bp, 14 predicted proteins | sample 8027871 | NCBI WGS metagenome assembly JACKZZ01 (sample SAMN15724774, study PRJNA655200) | protist metagenome | isolation source: fluorescence activated cell sorting (FACS) single amplified genomes of... | place: USA: West Boothbay Harbor, Gulf of Maine | collected 2000-07-19
CTTGATTGATTAGTATTTTCTATTTGTTTTTCAACATTGTATTCATGAGGATGTACACAACCCCCGTCTGAATGTGATAATCAGGAATGCGATTAAAATTTTTGTATGATACCATATAAAAAAAGGTGTATGCTGTAAAAAAAAGGGTAAAAAAATATGTTTCACGAAAATAAAAAAATAATAATAATATTTAATGAATGTTCATTTTATCATAATATTCATTCACAAATAAACAGCAGAACAAAATATCTGAATATTTCTTAAATTAATAATAATATGAGTGTATTCTTTATTTGATGAAACAATAGCTGCAAGAAAAATTTTATTAGCTGTTGCAGATATATTATAATTATATGTAAAGATTTTTAAGAAATGGTAAACCTGTAAATTTTAATCTTATAAAGGTAAAATGAATAATATAAATTTCCTGGATATGGCAATTCAACCTACATTACAGATCATGAAATGAATTTATTAATGAAAGATGAAATTAAATTCTAAATCATGATTAAATATAATTTGGTACTATAGAATTTAAAAATCCTATAATAAAATTACCATTAGAAGCTGGAAATATTGGTGGTTAAAAACCAAATAATTGCACCAAATGAATGTCTTCAATTTTATATGCTGTTGCATCAAGAGATTTAATTTAAATCCTATATATATATTTTTAGAAATGTTGTTGAAAAATATATAGTGATCCATAGATTCATTACCAGAGGATTATAATAATAATCAAGATGCTAATGAATATTGTCGTTTAAATAATAAAGAACTAGTTTCAATTCATAATAGTGTTAAAATTGAAACATCAAATATTTTTAAATTTACAGATGGAAGTGCATTAATTATGCCACAAATGAATATAATGTAGATATAAATCAATATATGAATTGGAAACCAAATTATCCATACAAATAGATCAAAATGAATTTCATTGGATTGATAAAAAACCATTTAACAAACTAGTGAAAATTGTGTTGTCATGAAATCAGATGGTATTTGGGAAAGTACTAAATGAAGCTTATCCTATATGTGCAAAAACTTTTTCAACTGAAATGGAATATTGAATCGTGAATTTGAAATAATTAATGAATTAAAAATATAGGTAAAATCTTTAGTTTCATTTTTTACAAAAAATAAAAATTAAGAATCAATTTCAAATCAAATATCATATGTGACTAATTGTGATGAAACGAAATATTTTATTTGTGCTCTACGTGATTATGAATTATTTACGGAAGGTAAAAACTTTTTTAATGCTGAAACAAATATTATAATTATTTCAATACGTTCTGAATCTGAAAATCAATATGTTTTATATATATGATTAGTCAGAATACTTGGATTGGTTTAAATGATATCAATGTTGAATATGTTTATTCACCTATGATTGGAAAAATTGAAGCAATTGATAATGATAATAATGGATCAAATAATAAATTTATAATAAAAATAATTTAAGAAAATACACACAAGCTCTTCAAGTCCTAATACTCCTAATTTATCTATTGGAGAAGTAAAAGTTGGTGACACATGGAAATATTTAAATGAATTTCAAACTGTAATTACATATTACTTTTACATTTAGTAAATCTTTAGGTTGGTTCTTATCGACCGAAATAATCATGGAAAAACTGTGGAAATTGTGGAAATTGTGGAAATTGTGGAAAAACTGGGAATTTTTTTTTCCACTTTTTCCATATGGAAATTGTGGAAAATTGAAAACAGGTTGGAATTCCTTGGAAATTGTGGAAATTGTGGAAATTGTGGAAATTTAAAAATTTTTAAAATTAAGTAAGTGGTAGATGATGATGGATAATACGGATACTAGTAACAGAAACCAAAAAAATGTTGTTGAGGAAAAGAAAACCGATGCTGATGATAAAGCGAATAGTCGAAAGAGGAAAAGTAAACATAAAGTTGCTAATAATGTTGTGAAACAGAAGAAAATTGATGTGCAACAGTCTTCAAATGTTACTACTAATGATGTTGAAGATATGAAAGAAAGGGATGAAAAGGATATTGATCTTGCAAGTGATTCAAGTGATTCTTCCGAATCTGTTGCAAGTGATTCAAATGATTCTTCCAAATCTGCTGCTGCTGTTGACGGTGCCGATGATCATTTCAAAGTTTGCCCTATGAAGGGTAAAACAGAATTTATTAGTGTCGGCAGAATGAAACAACTTGGTAGTTTTAGTACGAAAGATAATAGATATCATTTTCTAGATGAGATAACACTTTCCAAAGGGCCAATTATTGGATATAACAGTCTTGGGTTTCCATACACAAAAATGGCAAAAATGGAAAAAGGAATACGTCCCGGTGATTATGATAATTGGCCTATACATGTTTTACAAAAATATTGTGCTTCCTTACAAATTAAAGGAGCATCAAATGCCAAGAAAATTACGTTGCAAAAGCAGCTAGTGCTAAGAAAAAGTATAGCAGAGACACATAGAAGTTTAGGAATTGATGCTAACGATTACAATAATGCTAAGGATACATCGAAAGAACCGACAAAAACCAAGCATTGCTCTTTTAGATTATTGAATATATTGTTTAGTGATAAGTTTTTCAATGATTTTGTAGCGGATTCAAACTCAAATAGTCGTGCTGAAATTGAGGCACAAAATATAAATGGTGACGGTTCTAACAAATTTTGGACAGCAGTGGCGGCTGCTTTTAAGGATCCTTCACATGATGTTGGTAGTATTATAGAGTATAATGATGCGTATATTACCGATTTTGATTTTAAAGCTGCAGGTATCGATTTAAAACATATCGTAGAACATAAAGGAACTAAATTGTTAGCAATATTTAAAGACCTAAAAAGACATTATACTGTTGCAAAAAACAAATTTACAACAAGTGGAACCCATGATTCTGATTTTTTTAATTTTTGTGACGGTAATATTGCTATATTGTATTTGCACTTATGGCTAAAATTAAAACCGAATGCTTTGAGTATATGCAATAGAAAGCTTCCGACAATGGGTGCAACAATGGATGTGACAATAGATGATGCTGATAGTTATTATACTACTTCCAATGAATCTAAAGCTAAAAAAAAAAGTTCCAGCTCACACAATAAGGAACTTACTGATACTTTAAAAATTTTTATGAAACAACAGATGATTCGAGAGGATCTTGATGATCTAAATGCAGAAATAAAGGATTTGAAACAACAACAAAAAGAAATTAAAAAAAATATTACAAATATCAAAAGACAAAATAACGACGAATTAGACGATGATGAACTTAAAAGTCTCAAGGAAGACTTAGAGGATGTTGAAGAACAGCTTAAGATTATACAGAAAAGCCGTAACAAATTACGCCAACAACTTGCAAATATAGTCGAGAGTATGCCGTAAAACTGTTTAGAAGTTCATGAACACTTTCCTTTGTTGAGTACCATATATACCATACCAAAAATTTTAAACAATAATATTATATTTCTATAATTGCATATTTTAATTACATAAAACGCATTTTTTTTTATTACTTGAAAATAAAAACTGCTTAATTATTGCTAGCTCTATCTCTGTTATCATTTATGTTACGCTGTGGTCTTCTATAATTGTTTTTCTTTATAGTTTCAAGAATCATATCACGTTGCAGGTGCTGTAATCCTAAATCACTCATCTCATCTGGTACTACTGTCAGTTCGTTAAAAACAGTACGCATATATGCATGATGTTCCTCTCCTTCAGCTAGCAAACCCATAGGTTCGATTTCTTTTTCTATATTCTTTAGAAAAAAAGCTCCATCATCTTTAATTTTCATATCAATGAAAAAATTGTGTAGCTTAAAACAGCACTCGATTAGTTTTGCCACATTAAGTAAACTAATTTCCAATGGCTTCTTAAATATCCGAAATTTTGAGTTCATATAGCCCAAAGCCATTTCAATTAATATTCGAAGTTGTGACAAGTAAAAATTATATGCATCTTTGTCTTGGTCAGATTTTTGCTTACCAGAAAATGGTACAAGAAGATGTGGTGAGCACGTATAAGCATTATCACCAATTCCATAAATTCCATTCGGTAACTTCTTCGTGTATTTTTGTAAAGGCGAGCCTTCATAAGCTACTGCATCTCCAACTCCACCAGGGTCTTCGACTTGAACATATGTAAATTTGCATTGATAATCACAAGCAGCTTGTACGTTTACTCCGTGACACTGATAATGACCTGAAAAATAATCTCTAGGACACAAACGTATTACCTTATCTTTAGCTCTTAACTTAATAGGTGGGCATTTTATTGGAGCTAGCCATCCATCTACACAGTAAACAACCCCTTTATGTATATTATGAGAAGAACGGTCCATGAATTTTCTAGCAGTATTTTTTATTTCACTATTTCCTTCTGGTAGACTAATTTTAAAAGCACTATTGATAGCATCAACGACTTTCCACAAAATATGAAAAAAATAAGGTTGAGAAAAATTGTGAACAGTTCTAATATCGTGATAAGATCCAACAAAGAAGTATCTCAGTGCTGATGCCAATTTAACTTCTACTTTAATTGGTTTGGTTTTGGTTCTAAGCCAAGACATTTTTTCTGAAAAATCTAAATACGGCCCAACTTTTTCATGTAATATTTTAAAATGTGAGAGAGTACAACGATAATATCGTTTGAAGTAACCTTCTTGTAACAATAAATCAACATGATTCTGAAAATTTCGCCTTTCTCTGTATAAACATACACTCCTTTGTTGCTTCGAATTTATTAGAATATAATTATATAGCATCAAAATTAAAATGAAATTTTGCTTTCTTCGTCTTTTTCTTTTTCTTCTGAATATAGCAGATTCTGAGGTCTTACTCATCGCAATAATTTTACACGATTCTATACTATTTGATTGCAAGAAGCGTTAGAATCTATTTCTTGATTGAAAGAAAGAATCTTTTTGTTGAAGGCTCTCGTCAAAATAGTAATTTATTGTCATTTACTTTTTTTTTTCTATATCTTTATTTTCAATGAGTTTTACATAATACCATCATCATATTTTTAATTTTAAAAAATTTAAAAATTTTAAATTTTTATATTATTTTCCAGATTTTCCAGATTTTCCACTTTTTCCTTTTTTACGTATTCGATAAGAATGGAAAATTTTCTTGTAGGAGTGGAAATTGAAATTTCCAGTTTTTCCAGTTTTTCCACACTTTTTTTATTACGGCGATAAGAACCACCCTTATTAACATCCGGTTGTTGCAACAAGTTATGTACGTACGAGCTACAACCCCAAAATAAAGAGAAATAGAAAAAAAACAATTTAAAGAAGAGAAAAAACTAAAAAAAAAATTAATAGTATCATTTTTTATGCATTCATATTTGATATTTATCGATCTGACTTTAAAATAATTTATTTCCTTCATCAGATTAGGTCCGGGTTCTTCTTTTTATGGGGAATGTTATTATTTGGTTAGTATTCAGTCTTCTTTCATCGGTTTGTAATGGTACTTCATTGGCAATCGCGGAAAAGTATCGTAGTAATGGAAAACATAACTTTGGAACATATTTTAATGAAGAAAGTTTATTTACAGCAAAAAATAGAAAAGTACCAATTCGAATTAACATGGTGGATGATGAAAATGGTATATTAGTTCAAGCTGATATGAATAGAAAAAGAAAGGAAAAGATGAGTAAAGAAGGAAGTAGTAGTATAATGTTAGAAGAACAGATGAGTAGTAAAAAGGGAATTTTTAAAAAGATAAAGAATACTATAGTTAAAAGTGGAAATGTAGTATCTAAAGGATTTAAAGGAGCTGCAGGTGCGACGGTTAGGTTTAGTAAGAATACTTTTGAAAAGGTGAAAGATGGTACGTTGTCAGCAACCGATTGGGTAGAAGATGCTGCTAGTGATACAAGTCGTTTTATAAGGACTGACTTTACTGAAGTATTTACAGATGATATTGGTAATGTATTTAATAATGTATTTGAAGAAATAGAAGGTACGGCACAAAAAGTTGGAGACTCGTTTGAAAAGATGGGTAATAAAATAGCGAATGGTTGGAACGAATTTGTTGATGATTTAGATCATTTTTTTACGGAATCATTGGTTGAGTTTTTTGAAGATGTAATTGTAATTATTGCTGAGGCAGCAAAAGAAATGGGTGAAGCTATAAAAAACATTATACGAAACATTTTATGCACTACTCCAGGTGTAAAACAAGTAATTGAAGTTACTTGTGATATTACATTACAATTAGCTCTGTGCGCAGCATTAATGTTTACACCATTTGCACCAGTTGCTGCACTTAGTTGTGTTCCAAAACCCAATCCAGCTGATGCTGCAAAATTACAAAAAGTTCAAAGATCAACTAAAAATGCAGCAGAAACAGGTGTAGATACTGTTTCTGCTTATGGTCCAGTTGCACTTGTAGAGTGTATGGTGTTGAATGTTTTAGATTCTACTCCAATCAGTGGTCCGATTTGTTCTGGTGGAATACAAATTTTGGCAGCAGAATTAGCAAATATTTTAATAAGTGCTGCATTTGGAGATCCTATTGGTGCATTTAGTGGTTTTGCTTGTAGTACATTAGTCGATGCTATTTGTGAAGGAAATCCATTTACTTGTGATTCAAACGATTTAGATTATTGTACAGACGAATATTGGACGAATAAATATGGTGGTAAATATACAAAAAGTTACGAAACTCAATTTATTCAACAAAGCAAAAATGCAGCAGCAACAACAACAACAGAAACAACAAGAAGAAGACTTTTAGGAAAACGTCAAATTAATACACAAAAGGTAATGGATGCATTTGCAAAAGACTATGAGGATGGTTTGATGTCAGATGAAGATATTCATGAGTCTCTATTAGAAGCAAATGAATTATTTGGAAATAGAAATAGTGTTCATTGGAAAAAAGTTAAAAAATGGTTCAAGAAAAAAAAGAAGACGAAAACAACATCATATCCAACGAATCATCCAACACCATATCCAACATCATATCCAACGAATCATCTAACGAATCATCCAACACAAAATCCAACACCATATCCAACATCATATCCAACGAATCATCCAACGAATCATCCAACACAAAATCCAACACAAAATCCAACACAAAATCCAACAATATCACTACCACCTACATCAACAGAACAGCCAACACTTGGTAGAGAGTCAACATTACAGGAACAATTTGCTTTAGTAGAAGGAAAGCTATTACTCCAAGAAGAATATATGGCATTAAAAGAAACAATACCTAGATCATCTGCACAATCAGTTCGATTACATAATATTAAAGCAATATTACCGTGTTATTTGGATACATATTTAAATAGTGATGAAGCTGCAACTTGTCAAGCAGAAAATCCTGATATATATAAAAACTTTGGTAAAACTTCTATAATTGATCCTGAAGAGATAAAAAGATTTGATACTCCACCTATAGTATTAAATATGAAGTCTTATAATATGAACAATTATGCAGAAGATATAACTTTTTATATAAAAAATTGTAATACGAAAAATTGTCATGTTGTAATTGCTGACTTTACCGGTAATGGTTTAGATGATATTATTATATTGGGACAAGAAGGTGATCCAGTTCCAATGTATAAAAATAATGGTAATTACAATTTCATCAAAACATTTCAATTGGATAGTAACGATGTTCAAAAACAATTACAACAATTTGTAGTTAATGGACCAAAACTTAATGTTTATCAATACGAAAATGGACCTGCCGGTCAAGTTAGTGTTAGTGCTGGTGATGTAAATGGAGATGGGAAAGCAGATTTGGTACTTTTAGGAGGTTTAAATTGGGGTACACAATTACCCTATTATTACGGTATCCCTGTTTATATAAGTAAAGGTGATGGGACATGGGAACAGAGATGGTTTAAAATTGATAGAATTTATAGAGATGATGAATGGATTAATAGTCATATTGATCATACTTCTATTCTAAAGATGGCTAAGCGGGATAATATTAAAACATTAAGTGGAGATTTCAATGGGGATGGATATTTAGATATTTTTATTTATAATACCTATGGTACATCGAATATTCAAAAAAGCCTTACAACTAAATATGTCATGTTACAATCAAAAGGTGGTGATACTTATAACGAACGGAAATTTGATCTTATTTACAACCAAAATGTACCAAATGAAGTACAAACCTGGTTTCGGTTTGGAAATGGAATTGTAACTGCTGATTTTGATTGTGATGGTAAAAATGATGTCCTAATTCTTGGTCTTAAAGGTGAATGGGGTAATGATCAATATGGAAATCTCGGATATCAAGGTGAAACTTATTTCCCGATTTTATATAGTCTTGGTAATGGTAAATTTCAAAAAATGAAACTTACCGATCCAACTATTCAAGCTTTAAACAAAGAAATAAGATATTTTAATAATATTCAGGTTGTAGTAGGTGATTATAATAATGATAAATGTGATGACTTGCTATTTTACAAACCAGGTACATCCAATCTTTGGAAAACATTTCCAATTGTATTTGGTAGTAAAAACCGTGGGAGACACGGTGGAATTACAATAAATCGTTATGATGATACAATTCATTATAAAATAGGTAATTATAGTAATGCAAGAATGTATTCAGGTCATTTTGATGATTTTAGTGGTTCAAACCTTTTTGTAGATTCATTATACAATTGGCATAAGGCACAATTTGCATCTTTTGAAAAACCAATTGCCGGTGTTACAGAACCATTAAATGTCCCAGATGAATAAAAATAATAATTATATATATAAAAAATATCTACTATTATATTATCTACTAATTTAAACTAAACAATTTTGTGATTTAAAAGTCCTTTTCTAAAAGATCTTAGAATAAGACAATTACCTCTAATTAACTGACTAGTTACTTGGTACACTAATTCTTTATACTATGTGAGTACATCAGTAGCAATTATTTTAATAAAAAATTCATAACAGCTTGATGTAAAATACCATTACTAATATCAAGAGCTGATAAATATACAAATTCAATTGCAATTGATGGATACAAATCAGTTGCATCAAATCTTTGCATTATCATAAGTTGCACCTATATATCTTTACATCAGCATAAATGTATATTTTCTGTCAAATTAACATCAAATTTTAATGCCATCTTCATATACCCAGCCGTAAAGTGGATCAACAAAAAGGTTTAATAAAAATTTTATTACAGTAGTATTATACCTAGCCGTAAAGTGGATCAACAAAAAGGTTTAATAAAAATATCAAATTATCAAATTTTATTGCACTACTGTTAGCAGAATATGTTGATGTATCATTAGTTGGGATATAAATTGAAGTTGCTGCAATACTTTCTTCGATGTTAATATAATTATCAGTTGTTTCAGAATAATGTTCACAAGATGATTCTAGCACTAGCATCATAAGCACAGAAGCCAACAAAAATAAAAAACGAAACATAATTCAGTATCTTTTAATTTTTTAATATATTGCAAAATGGAAGCCACGATGTACATTCAATTTTTTGTTCGTAAACATGCATTATACTTCTAAACGATTTAAAAAAGAGTTTATTGATTTTTTAATTACACAACTAAACACATGACAGTGGCCTCAAACCCTTTAATTAGCTTTTTATTAAATGCACCGAAAAAACCAAGGAGTAATTCCGTGGATTTTATGGTCATCAAATACGAAAAATGGATATCAATGTTGAATATGTTTATTCACCTATGATTGGAAAAATTGAAGCAATTGATAATGATAATAATGGATCAAATAATAAATTTATAATAAAAATAATTTAAGAAAATACACAAGCTCTTCAAGTCCTAATACTCCTAATTTATCTATTGGAGAAGTAAAAGTTGGTGACACATGGAAATATTTAAATGAATTTCAAACTGTAATTACATATTACTTTTTACATTTAGTAAATCTTTAGCTAAAGATGGAAATTTTTATATCAGAAAATGATCATAAAGCATGGTTACACGTATTGAAATTTCTAAAGAAATTATTACTGATATTCAAATTTATACTCGACAAGATTAATACAATTTGGTACATGGGATCATTATGAAAATAATTTAATGTATAGAAATAATTCATAACAAAAAATTTTTTTTGATACTGATGAACAACGTGATTTATCATTAAAACAATGTGTTTATATGATATATTGAAAACAAATGTGTATTTAAAAAAGCATTTTTATGTGCAAGTAAAAGTGTAAAAACAGAATCTGTAATATATGGATGTAATAATTTATAGGTGGTGAATTAGCTGTTCCAACATCTAAAAAAATGAAAATGAGAAAATGCACAAATTAAAATTAGTGATACTATTTGGATAAGTACCTCTACTAGTGATTATGATAATTATAATGATGATAAAACATTTTGTGATTGTGGATTATTAGGTGCAATTGATCCCGATTGTACCAATGGATATCCTATTGCAAACCCATCTCAATGTCCACATCAAATTGATCTTGTAACTTTATTAAATTTAAATAAAGATTTTTGGATAGGTTTAGATAGTATAGGTAAAAATATACCAAAATTTGATTATTGGTATGATGGATTATGAAAATTTTGGATATAAGCCAAGTGGAAATACACTAACAAATTCAAATGGTGAATATAAATTATAATGGTGGTAGAAATATTGCATTTTCAAAAATACAATGATTTTACAATGAATATTTATGTGATCAAGTTATTTCATGTAATAATAAATGGATCACATTATCACAATTAGAAATAAAAAATTTAGAAATTATTGATGATAAACAGGAACCAATTAAAGGTTTTTGTATAGGTACAGAATTTTATGAAAATGGTAAAGAGTCCACTTGCTGATGTTGAATATAATGTTTTAAGTGAATCAAGTTCTAGTACTAAACCAATTATATAAATGCATTTGGTTATTATGAAATACCTAATTTATTAAAGTATATTTAATTGCAGAATATCAAGGTGAAACTCTAATGATAATTTAGATTTTTCAGAAATTTTTATCAGTGGAGAAAATGAATTATAATTTTCAAAAGTATATAAGTATATGTATCTCTTGGTGGTAGCTTTTGTATGTTACCAATGAGTCAACAATATAAATTTCAATGGGATATTCAAGGATGTCCATATAAAAGTAATTAATATAGTTGTACCAAATCCAACACATGCATTTAAAGCATATTTTGAACTTTTAGAAATTACAGATTATGATTCTATAATACATTCATTATTATATTCTGGTTATATATTTGAATATTTAAAAGATGAATTAAATTATGGTGCTTAAATACTTTCAAGATATAGATTTACGTGAAACAATATTAAAACATCTGATACAAATATACCTTTTATATATAGAACAAAACCAGAATTACGTGTACATTTTATTGATAATAATTATTGCAAATCAAAATATTACTAGTAGATTAGTATAAATTCATTTAAAAATTATAATAATAATAATAATGATGAATTTAATAATCAATTATTAACAGTGAAAGCTAGTACACAACTTTAAGCAATTATAACAATGATTGAAACTTATGGAAATACTACATGTACTTACGTACCTGATTGGATTACAAATAAATTAGGTGCTATTGATTTAGATACATATAAGACACGAATAAATGATCCAAAAAAATTAAATTTATTATCTATATGTAATAATGGTTGTAATAAAACATTAACTCATATTGCTAATTCAGATGGAACATATCGAAATTCATCTACTATTATTAATTGTAAGAGATCCATCTGGGGAGGTGGCAGTTTTGTACATTTTAATCAATATACAAAAAAATGTTTTCATTACAACAAATGAATATAATAAATTTCAAGATCGTGTGTAGTTGATGCACAATTAAATGGTGGTATTAAACATTCAGTTGAAGCATGTGCTGGTGTATCAGCATTAGCATTTTTTGCAATGTGTGGTTCAGCGCTAGAGATTAAAGCAGAGGTGTTACAGGTGGTATTGGGCTTGAATTAAATCAAAAAAGTGATGATTCATGGGCTAAAGATAATACAATTAAAAAACAAGTAACATGGGAATTAGAAACATCAAGTGAACCAAGAAATACTGGTAAAAATTTTACCTGTAATTGAAACAGAATTTAAATTAGTTTTGAAAGTATTTAAAAATATTTGTCAAATTGAATATGAAGTAATATTTTCTATTAATGATATTTCAACTAATGGTGCAGATGCATTTTTTTTAACATATGAACAAATTATGAATAATGAAATCCCAAATCTTGAAAAATTAGTTAATAATGAAAATGAAATTATTACTGATTATGAAAATACAAATACTATGATAAAAAAAAGGTACTATTTCAAGTTGTCTATATTTTTGATGATCAATTTAATGAAAAATTACAATTAATATCACCAGAATTAGTTCAAAAATAGATAAAACAGGAGATCCTAATACAAATCCAAAAGCTGATATGGAAAATATTATAAAATTTTCTGGTGGTGGTACAAAATCATATAATTTTAATTATGATTTATCAAAGGTTGTTAATATGAAATTATCATCACAATATGGTCTTGTTAATGCAAAAGATTATGGATTAACTGCTGATGTGACAACTAGTGGAAATGTTGGTTTTAATGTTGAAGGTACTATTGGACCTGTATCATTAGGTGTTGCTGTTGATACAAATATAATTGTAAGATCTGAATAGAACTTTAATGCATATGAAGAAGTTGAACATGATACAAATATTTATCTGATCCTAATAAAGATGATAATTTTGTTGTAGCAATATATAGAGATCCAAAATATATATAAATTACAAAATCTGGTATGTCTAGTTGTCCAAAAATTGAAATTATTCAAAAACCATTAAATAAAATATTACCAAACCGTTCAACTATTTTTAAAATAAGAATATGGAATGAAGGATAATATGGTAAAGAAAAACTTGCTTTATCTTTAAAAATCCAAAATCAAATTTAGATAATTTAATAGTAAAAGCTAATGGTAATAGTTTGAATGAAATTATATATAAAAATTTAAATGGTTTACCAAATATTGATAAGTTTTAATTGAAGTATGGTCTTCTAGTATAGATAAACTTGTTTATGATCCATTAATAATTGAAGTTTTTGATCCATGTGATCCTGTACAAAGTATTTCTTTAGAAATTGAAGGTACAAATAAAATTGAATGGTTGCATAAAAATTAAATTATCTGGTGTTATTGGACGTGTGATAAATCATTTATTATTAATCAAAATACTGATATTGTAAATTTAGTAATAAAAAATGAAAATCAATTTAAAATTTTATTATATGATTCTAATAATAATCCATTAATTGATATAAAATTAGAATATAGAGATACATCATCAAGTAATCGTCAATGGAAATCTGTATTTATTCAACAACCAGTAGGTATTATTGATGATATTAATTTTATAAATGCTGAAACAAATATTTCATCATTTATTCAACAGGATTGGTAAATAATACCAAATAAAGCAAAATTTTCCGATGGTTTATACGAATGTCGTATACGTAATATTTGTATTAGTGGAATAGAATCACAAGTAACTGAATCATTTTATGGTATTATTGATAGAGAACCACCTCATGCATTTGGTAGTGCTAAACCAGCTGATTTTTCATATTTTCCAGGTGATGAAATTTCAATTTCATTTAATGAAAAATTAAATTGTTCATTATTAGCTAGTTTTAATGCACAATTTGAAGTATTATTGTTGTTAAATGTTCTACAAATGAACAAGTATTAAAAGGTAGTGGGGATTGTTATGATGAATCATCAATTCATAAAGAAGTATGGGATTCAGCTGATAAACATTTAAAAAAGAAATTTGGTTTTTCAATTATTGATATTGTAAAAATTATCTATTTTGGTGGTGCTACAGGTAAAGAAATTCATGATAATTATCATGTACTGAAGGTATTGATTCACCATTACGAATAATAAATCAATTACAATATTATAAAATAAATAATGAAATTTGAATATTTCTACTGAAGAAGTAAAAAATTTATACCTAGTATTTTATGTAGAGATATATCTCATCGTTTTGATATAAAAGAATATATTTGCACCAAATGAGCTTCTATATAAATAATCGCTTGTTTTTATGAAAATATTTAACTTTTATTACGTCAACATTTTTAATTAAGGAAAGACGAAATTTTAATTTCATATCCAACTAAATTTAAAGTCATTGGTACAGTGGAATCATCTGACAATCCTAATGCAACTATGAAATCAATAAAAGTAATAAATTTTGTAATTATATGAATATTTATCATTTTAATTACTGCTTTACTGTTTCATTTATGTATTTCTTATCTCGCTTACTATAATACACACCACTCAAGATTAGACAATTAAAACTGATTAGTAGTTACATGATACATTAATTCTTTATACCACGAATAATACATAATTGAAATTAGTGGGAACAACCGGAATAAAAAAAAAAAAAAAAATTTATAAAAAAGTTCCATTCTTCCGTTTATTAATAAGTATATAATGTCTAGTGAAGGTTTATTAACAACAATACAAGATGAATCACCAACAAACCAACAACCAACAAATGAACAAATTGAATTACCAAATCAACCAACAACAAACCAACAACCAAATAGAAATATAAATATTGATGTCTTTCGTGGATTTATAATGATAATTATGGCATGGGATCATTGTAAGGATATTTTATGGAATAAACCATATAAGAGTAATAGTCAAGGTTGGGATGGTGTACAAGATAATTTTAATAATAATTTTATATATTTTTTTGTACGTATTATATCACATATATGTGCACCAGGATTTTTTTTTACAATGGGTATTACAATAACATTATTTTCATTAAATCGTTATGATATAAAGAAATGGGATAGTAAAAAGATTTCATTATATTATTTAAAGCGTGGTATGATATTATTATTAGTAGGAAGATTGGTAGATGGACCATTTATAATAGGTGATATAACAGATATATATTTACATCATAATATAACTTATAATAGTAGAATGGGTACAAATATAAATAAATTATGGATATATACATTTATTGGAATATTTGAGGTAATGACATGTTTAGGATTATGTATGTTAATTTCAGGTATTTTTATATTTAAATTTTTTTATAATATAAGAAATTATAAATATTTGGAATATATTGGATTTTTATGTATGTTTTTTATTTTTATATGTAGTAATATTATTATAGTATATTATCAAAACCTTGCGGATATAAATGAAACAAAGCCATGGCCACGTGATAGTATATATATAAGAAATATTGGTGATTTTTTATTACGTATTTTTTTTATTAATGGTGCATTTTGGGATGAAAAAAGTCATATAAGTTATCCTGTAATACCATGGATAGGTATTACAATATATGGTATTAGTTATGGATTTTTATTTTATAAAAATAATAATCAAAAGATTTTAAATATGAAATTAAAATTAAATGGTATTCTTTTACTTTTTTTCTTTTTTATAATACGTAGTTTTGGTAATTCTTTTGGTAATTTACGTGGTTGGTCAAGAAAGGATCATAAATTAGATGGTACAAATCAATTATTAGAATATTTTAATATGTCAAAATATCCACCATCTACAAGTTATTGTTTTTTTTATTTAGGTATTAATTTAATTATATTATCCTATGCAAAAAGAAGTCTCCCAAATTTTTTAATAATATATGGTAAAGTTCCATTATTTTTTTATATTTTACATTTTTGGTTTTTTGGTATTACAAGTTGTATAATACGTTTATTATTTAATATTCAAGGTTTTTCATCATTATTTATAATATTTATAATATGGATTTTCAGTTTATTTTTATTTTATCCATTATGTATAAAATATAATCAATTTAAGAAGGATCAAATAAGTACAAGTTTTTGGAAATTTATTTGAAATGTTGTCGATTAATTAAATTTTTAATACCATATTTTGTATTTGGTAATATATTTCTTATTACTAAACTTTTTGCTGTAATTTGTGAATTTTCACCAATAACAAGTCTTTGACTAATACCAACTTGTCCAGCAATATGTACATTATCTTTAATTTCAGTAGAACCTGCAATACCAACTTGTGCACATAAGAAACAATTTTTACCTATAATAACATTATGACCAATATGTATTAAATTATCTAATTTGGTATTTTCAGAAATAATAGTATCTCTCCATGAACCACGATCAATTGTTGTATTTGCACCAATTTCAACATTATCTTTAATAATTACTTTTTTTAAATGTATTTTTTTTTTTAAAGTAATAATATCAAAACCAAAACCATCATCACCTATAATAACACCTGAATGAATAATTACATTATTACCAATAATACAATTTTTTCCTATTATAACATTATTACCTATAAAAGTATTTTCAAAAATTCTATATCTTAATTTCGTTAAGAATGACATTTTTTAATTTATTATTATATATTTATAAGGGTATTGGAATTTTATTTTGATTCAAATAAAAAAGGAATAAAAGATTGTAATGAAAACAATGTTTGTGGATTCTATACTTTGTAATAATGAATTAACAAGGTTTATAATGGATTTTTTAATGTTAAAGGAAGTGTTTTATCTTTCTATATCATGTAAACAATTTAAATGGATCGTTAAAGAGAAAATGAAACAACTACATAGTTTAGAAATAAACAAGAAAATGATGCCATATCTACCAGTTATAGTAAAACAATGTATCCATATACAAAGAATTGATTGGTGTATCCATATACAAAGAATTGATTGGTGTCATTGGGACTTTGCTGATGCTGACTTGATACATTTGAAAGAATTAAAACATTTAACAAATCTTAATTTACGTAATAATGTTACAGATAATGGATTAATACATTTGAAAGAATT
>JACKZZ010017867.1_pt1 | contig 16863 bp, 12 predicted proteins | sample 8027871 | NCBI WGS metagenome assembly JACKZZ01 (sample SAMN15724774, study PRJNA655200) | protist metagenome | isolation source: fluorescence activated cell sorting (FACS) single amplified genomes of... | place: USA: West Boothbay Harbor, Gulf of Maine | collected 2000-07-19
TAATAATAATAATAATAATAATAATGTACCAGTTGCAGTTGTAGATGAAAATCCATCTTTTACAAATGATTTGGTTAAACGATTTGGAGTACCTACACCACCAAATCTTAACGTTACTTCAGATTTCGTTAATGTAGAAGATTACTTTACTGGTGGTAAGTAGAGTTAGTTAGTTTCTTTTTTATTTGTGACATTTTGATATTTTGTGATAACACTTAATGAGAGAGAATGAGATAAGTTTGCTTTAAAACTTTGATAATTGAAGAATGAAGGGAAGAAGATTGTGGATTGTGTTTACATGTTTACATGTTTACATGTGCAAATAACTACAATAACTATAACACTAAAACAAAACAGCCCTCTTTTCATAATAACGTCACCAATATTACACTCATAACAGTTGCAGCTAATTACTCGTCATCGTCATCGTGTTTTCATTTTTTGGTTGCTTTTCCATCTAGTAGTATCCATATCTTTTATCTTTTTGAAAATATCTTATTTATATTAACAGAGAAATTTTGCGAGCAAATCAACATTATTGCCTTCTTTAATCTTACAAACTTTATTTCATGATTGTGCAAATTAAAATATTTATTGAAATTTTGCTTCAGTTTCTTATAAAAAATCATCTTGATTGCATTTCTCGTTTCTTATGTTCCTTGAAAATCCGTTCACATTATCTTCTCAAATTATAATAGTTAGGTAATAAAATTGGAATGAGAAATAGATGTAATATATTGTATGTATGTTACAAAAACTATGCTAATTCAACTGTAATTCAAAAGTTTTTTTTAATAAAGCTTTGTGATTTTACATAACCAGGCACTGAACACTGGTCAAGTAAAAATGGACCTAAAAATGAGAAAAGTGCTGCTCTAGCAAGCTAGGTAAGGTTTTGCATACTCTCGTCTGTTTTTTGCATACTGTATGCAAATAATTTTTATTTCAAGTTGTGATAAAATTCAAGAATGATAAAGGGAGTCTTATTTTCTCGTAATCTGCTTGCCACATAACTAACCTCCTTTCTTTCCTTCATTTGTTCAACCAAATAGACTTTGTAGATATGAGCAAGTTTTTAAAATCAATTATGCCTCGAGGGGTATATAATAGAATTCGTGAGATGGCTGTATTTCGTCCTGAAAACCCTCAGGATTTGATCCAAGTTTTACCTCAAAAGGATCAAAGAGTACCACATGTACCACACATTCAAGGTTTTCGTTTTCCAGCACCAGGATCAGTACACACAGCATCTGTACCAGCAAGGGATAATTCTGATCGTATATATGATACAAGATTATATCCACGTAATCCATATAATTTAGAAAAAGATGAGGAAACAATGATAAATGCAACAAAACCAGTTTTACATAATCCTAAAGGTGATTATGGTGATCGTACATATGGTTCAACAGGTATGTTTGGTAAACCAGCTGTATTAGAATATGATCCAAGTGGTTTACGTTCATCTATGAATGCTACATGGAAAGAAATGGATATAGCATTAGCAAAAGAAGCAAAAGGGGATCATTTACCTCATGCAGAATGGGAAAACGATATTGATTCTATTCATGCAGACTGTGAAAGAAAAAATATACCATATGTTAGTGGTAGATATTATGCTGCAAATTATGAAAGAAGCCGTAATTACACAGATGTTAGATGGTAGGTAATAGTAAGGATGGTAGGTAATTAGTCATAGTAATAATAATAATAATAATATACAAGCAGGTAGGAATGGAATTAGGAATAGTCGTTATAATAGTAATTTGTTAGCGGGGTAACAGAAAAATTATTATTACTACTGCTACTACTGCTAGTACTACTACTAGTACTAGTCTAGTGTTAGGAACTATATTATATTATAAAACTAATTTAATTTAACTACATGTACAGATGCTTACAAACAAAATACAAAATCTTCTCTTCTCTTCTCTTCTCTTCTCTTCTCTTCTCTTCTCTTCTCTTCTCTTCTCTTGTTGTTCCCTTCTTTTAAATACTTCGTGATAGTAGAAATATATAATTTGCCTTGCCCATCACATTAACATCCACATTTACTTCTACTTCCACTTAAACTTTATCACTATGCATAGGTGATGTTGCTTTGATTTTGATGGAATCCATGTTTACTGCTGTTGTCATATCAGACGCATCAGATTCTCTTCCTTGTATTGACTCTTCTATACCATGTAATTGTCCTCCATCTATACCGTTACCATTACTGAGACCAATACTAGCACTACTACCTTTTTTTTTTTGAACAAATGAGGAACGACCACCACCGCTGCCTGGGGTGGCGAGTGAAGTTGATGAAGTACCACTACCACTACCACTGGATATGCTATTATTATCATCAGCATTATTGTTATTGTTATTATTCTTTTTTGTAGGTAAACTTCCATGAACTCTTTGAGCGTTACTTTCTTGTTTTTGTTTTGTCATATCTAATGTATATTCTACTTCAATATATTTTTGTATTTGTATTGCCAATTGCTCACTATCTGGACGTTCCAATGGATTTTGTGCCCAACATGATTCTATTATATCTTGAAATTTCTTTGGTATACTATCTGTTGACATTTCTGGACGTCTACCATTTTCTACCGCTTCATATATATCAAATACACTTTTACCTTTCCAAGGATCTTCATTTGTAAAAATTTCTAAAAAAGTTATACCTAAGGAATATATATCAACCTTTTCTGTATATTTTTTTTCAGCTGCTATTAATTCTGGTGCTAAAAATGCTGCAGTACCTTTGATATCCATTTTTTTAGACTCAATTTCTTTATCTGTTATTGTTGTATTATCATTATCAGTGATTTCTTCATCATCCAATTTACCAGCATAACCTCTTGCTTGTGTATTGTATAATTTTTCATGTCTTACATCCAATGTACCGTCAGAATTAAGTCTTTGTCTAGTACTTTCACCGAAATCACCCAGTTTTACACTGAATCCTTTTGACATGTTGTCATTTTCATTATACATCATACCATCAGGATTTGTAGTTGTATAATTGATATTAGTACTACTACTACTACTACTACTACTACTATTTACATTTATTTCTGTCTCCCTTTTGAAGATTGAAAATAGACTTGTACTTTCACGTGATGGTGGTATAGGGGGTGGTGATTTTAATGGTATCGGTGCTTGATGCATGGAAATTCTATCTGTAGTAGTATTATTACCACTAACACTAATACTAGTTCTAGTTAATGCACCTAAACCTAAGCTTAAACTACCTCTACCTACTTTACTACCAACACTTTTACTACTACGATTAGTTAGAACCTCATTTTTACCATTACCATTACTAATGTTATTAGTAGTATTAGTATTATTATCACTACGCAGATTCGCTCTAACCCATTCATGATCAATTTCTTTGACATCGCCAACAATAAAAAAATTTTCAGCTTTAATGTCACGATGAATATAACCTTTATAATGAAAATAATTTACAGCTAATGTTGCATCTAAACATGCTTGGGCTTTCATGAGGGGATCCCAATACATACTATTTTTATTTAAATTTGATTTTAAATCACCACCATCACATAATTCCATAACCATAGCAATTTGAGGTGGTCGTATACATATACCATTGAAATGTACAACATTAGGATGATTTAATGATCTTGATAATTTTGCTTCTCGAACAAATTCTTCTATTACATCTTGACTTACCTCTTCAGGTGTAAATAACTTCACTGCAACTTTCTTTTTTTTAAGTAAACCACTATAAACTTCTGCATGTGCACCAACACCAATTTTTTTATGTAAATCTAAAAAAGCAAAATCTAAATTTAAATCACCTATTTCTCTCATAACACCCTGTAAATGATGCGTTACTAATCTAATATCCATTGTTGTTGGTCTAAAAACATTGGTATTAGTAGTACCACGATTATTATCGTCATCATCATCATCTATATTACTAATTTTTGTTTGAAATCCTCCTTGATTATGTCTACCTAAACCACGCCAAAATTTTGTATCAGCTAATAATGTACTATACATTGCCCATGGAAATAGTTGATTCCATAAAATTGAAAAACATGCTAAAATTGTACCAAATAATCTAATTTTATGAGGATCTTTTGCTCTAACAGATGGTATTGCTATAACATTTAATGTAGAATAAAATATTGAAAATATAAACATATAGTCAATACTAACACGATTACTACGACTATGTAAATGTACTCTTGATTTTATATAACCAGTTAACATACCAGCACCAAGCAATAATGCTGGTGAACCGGATACAATCCAATATACTACCATTATAATTCTATTGCTATTATATCTTGTCATAAAAATCCACAATATACCACATAATATATACCATGGCATAATAACTAATGCTGTCTGATTAAATGCTTTATATGATATAGATGGCTGTAACAATACCCATGGTACCCAACTAAATGTAGTTAACATTGTTAATGATGCAAATTGTAAAACATAAAATTGATCATCTACTGATTGCCGTGTTATAAATGAACAACCAATACCTATTGCTGATAGTAAATATACACCAACCATAAATCTAAAGATAGGTCTATAACATGGTAATAATATTCGTACCGCTGCATCGTGATCACCTTGTAAAGCTAGTGTACGACGCCAATTTGCCATCCAGATAAAGTAACCAAAGATTGCTGCAGTTACAAGATTACCACCTAGAACCCCAAAGGTTAATGCGGTCAGCCGGTCATCACGTGTAGACTTTGCCCAATTAGCCCCCATAATTTAAATTAATGGACTCGACAATGTAGTATGATGCCAACTTGCTAAATGTCTATAATGTGAATTACCAAATGTATTGTCAAGAACTGTTTGGTCCTCAAAAATGACTAAGATAAAAAATGGGATTTTATGCAATCAGTTCCCATTTCAAGCTTGGACGACAGGTGGAGCACATTTACACATCTAACCGTAAATTCTCTTAATAACTGTGTTGTTGCTATTAGTTTCAAAAAATAAGATTCTATTGTTTTGTTATTATTGTTTTTTTTGCAAAGTATCCAAAGAGAGCGAAGAAATCATTGAAATTTGCATAAGATGGAACGAAGAGAGAATGATGATAACCTTGCTGTAGACCAGTTTGAAGATGAGATCAATGTCGCTGATATTAAAGCAGGCGGTGCTTATGATTCTGGTGAATCTAGCGATTCTGGTGATTCTGACGGTGAAGATGGTGGATCCAAAGGAGGTGCCAAGTCTGGTGGTATTATAATCGATGCACAACGTAAAGCAGAAATTGCAGAAAATAAAAAAAGGAAAATGTTAATACTTAAAGAAAAATTATCTGTTAGAAAAAAATCAAGAAAAGAGGAAGCAGAAGCAGAAGCAGATGAAGACAAAATCGGTGATGTAAAAGGTAAAGTAGACAACAAAAATAGTAATAGTAATAGTAATAGTAATAGTAATAGCAATAGCATAACAATATCAAAAAAGAAACAATATGAAATATTTCATAATAAACAACCATTAGATAAAGAGAGTGGTAATAGTTTATGTAAATTATCTGAAAATAATTTCAATTTACTTATTGACGAAAGTAAAGGTAAAGAAATGCAATTTCCTTCATGTTCATTTTGTTCAGCAGTTGCAACAAATATACCAAAATTTAGATCAATATTAAAACCAGAACAAACACAAACACAAGAATTTGGTTGTCCTAAAATACTTGTTTTATGTTCAAGTGCATTACGTGCATCTAATATTATTAATCGTATGAGCGGTTTTATGAGATGTCCAATTGCAAAATTATTTGCAAAACATTTAAAAATTAATGAACAAATATCAGATTTATCAAAAAATTATTATCCGATAGCAGTTGGCACACCAAACAGAGTATTAAAATTATATGAATTAGGCGCGCTAAGTAGTAAATCATTATTATTAGTTATGGTAGATTGTATTGAAGATGCAAAAAAATTTCATATTATGACTCAAGGTGATGTAAATAGGGATTTTTATAATCTAATGAATAACAATATTAAAGATCGCTTAAATGGCGATGGCGATGGCGATGGTGATGGTGATGATTCTGAATGTAAAGTTGTTTTAGTAGATGTTGGTGTTGCATTAGAAGTGAATAATAATACGAATAATAAAGGTGAAAAGAAAAGACCAAAAGGTCAAGCTAGTGGTAAAAGAAGTGGGTTTTAATTTCCAGTAAACGTAAGTAAATTTTGTTGGTAAGTGACTTTGACTTTGACTGTGAGTGTGAGTGTGACTGTGATTGTGATTTTTATTTGGACAATGAAGAAAGTTATGTGCTCGAGGGTGTTGCTAATATAATGTATATTATGCAGGCCTATAGTGCATGTCTATAAAATGTAGCATGCATACCATAATGGGAGATTTACAGATAGGAAGACCTGAGTCCAATAAAAAATTACGATAGCATTAGCAATTCTATGTTCTGTCTATTTCTATTCTCACGCTAACCAAGTTACTTTCTTTTTCTTTTTCTTTTTCTTTTTCTTTTTCTTTCATTTTGTTTTATAGTTTGAAGTAAAAATTAACTTCAAGCAGACAGACAGTAAGATCAGATATTCGGTATTCGGTATTCGGTAGGGTTAGGTTAGATTAGGTTAGGATAGTAGTTTAAATTGATATTATTTATATATAGTTAACAAACAAAAAGATTTGCTGTTATTGCTATTTCTCAATCTCTCAATTTCTCAATCTTTGGATCTGGATCTTCATGAGTTTACCATGAGTTCTGAGTTCTCTCATCTCATGTCTCAAGTCCTAGCTTCACTGCCTTGTTTAGTAAACAAATGGTTGCTCTAGAATGTCTGCTTGATGCAATGGGGGTGAATTTGGAGAAGTAGAACAAGTGCAAGTCCCGCCGGGACAAGTGCAAGTACCATCGGGACAAGTGCAAAATCTACCTGCAGTATTACCAATAGGCCCTGTTGATTCAACTTCAACAGGTTTTTTTACTTCTACAGCAGACTTTTTGGCTTTCTTGACGTTGACAGTAGTAGTGATGTTTTCCTTCTCATCACTCTTATCATTCTCATCATCATCTAATTGTCTTTTTTTGTTAATTGCTGGTGGCGTAGCAGACATTTCACCAATCTTGGAGGTCAACCAGCGTGAATTAGCCTGTTTGGGACCAGCCTGAAAGAGGTATAAATAGGGAAAGTTGAAGGTTAGTTTTTTTACTTAATGACACAGGCAAATCAAAAAAGCACACTCCAAGCTATCTTTTTTCATGCTTCAGGAATATTGCCATTGGATTGTTCTCTTACCGGTGGTTTTCCGTAAACTTCTTCATATTTAGTTTGAAGGTTTTTAATTTTGTCAGATAAAGGTTTTTTGTTGGATTTTGTCATCTTGATTCTTCTTTCTAAAAAGGTGTGTAGCTTAAGCTGGACTCCCACCTCGGCCCCACATAGACACATAATAGAATCGATAGTTACTTCCACAGGTATTACTTCACCAATTCTGTATTTGAATCTAGATTTTACGGTATAAGTAAGAGGTATTGATTTAATTTTAGCAGTTGAATATATACATTTAATAAGAAATCTTGCAAAGAACTCAAAATTGGAAATCAAAATGGAGATAGAAGGCACCACGAAAGTGAACTCTGGTCAAGAGTTTTCAGTAGAGTTGTTGAAAGTATATTATTCTCGTTTGTTCCCATATGATCAAATGTTTGATTGGTTAGCGTATGGTAATGATGCTAGCGTTAGTTCTGATGCACCATTTTCAAATGCAATGGATAAAGATTTTTTTCATAGAAGAGAATGGTCATTTACAATTGAAGATGATATATATATACGTTATCAATGTTTTAAGGATAAAGCTGCAATGACAGCAGCAATACAAAAACGTCAACCACATAAAATAGATATAGGTGCAGTATTTTCAGCACACCCATCGGAACACAATTCTATTGATCCAACAAAATTTAAACCAGTAGAAAGAGAATTGGTATTTGATATTGATATGACAGATTATGATTGTGTAAGAACATGTTGTAGTGGTGCATCTATTTGTAAAAAATGTTGGCCATTTATGAACATGGCTTTAAAAGTTGTTGATAAAGCATTACGTGAAGATTTTGCATATAAAAATATTTTATGGATATATTCAGGTAGACGTGGTGTACATTGTTGGGTTGGTGATCATGAAGCAAGATCATTATCAAATGAAGCAAGATCAGCAGTAGTAGAATATTTATCATTAGAATTAGAAGGTAAAGAAGATAAATTAAAAAGACAAGTATCATCACCATTACATCCACATTTAAAACGTTCTTATGATATATTAGAGCCATATTTTGCTGAAGTAATATGTGCAGAAAATGGTCAAAATTTATTTGGTACAAATAATAAAAATAATTATACAAAAATATTAAATACTATCCCAGATTCATGTGTAAATGTACGTGAGGATGTATATGCACAATGGGAGGATCCTTCTTTAGATGGTACTGATAGATGGGATATATTAAAACAAGCAATTGAATCACATAATGAAAATTATAATGACAGTAAAGATAAAAAACGCAAATTAGTCGACAATAAAGCATTAGAAGTATGGAAATACTCCTTAGTATTTCAATATACCTATCCAAGATTAGATGCCAATGTATCAAAAGCACAAAATCATTTATTAAAATCACCATTTTGTGTTCATCCTAAAACTGGTAGAGTATGTATACCTATTGATCCAATGGAAGTTGATAATTTTGATCCATTTACTGTACCAACAGTAAGAAGTCTATGTGCTGAAATTGATGATTATGACTCAAAAAATCCCTCAAAAGCAAATATCACTATTGATACAAATAAAACATCAATGAAAAAAGCAATTGAAGTATTTAATAATACATTTATGAATGGTATGTGGAGAGATATTAAAAAAGAATGGCGTGATAATATGGAAAAAGCTGATGCTATGCAAATTGATTTTTAGGGATTAGTATGAGTATGAGTATGAGTATGAGTATGAATATTAGTATTAGTATGAGTATATTTTTTACTAATATGTATTAAATACACTAATGGAGGTTAGATAGGGTTACGGGTAAGTTGTATATAAAGAGAGCAAAAACAAAATAAAAGAAAAGAGAAGAAAACAAGCTCTAGGAATCAGAGTGAGACTAAAAGAATTGGATTGGAATTAATTTTTAAGTATTTTAAATAAATAAATTCCCCTGCCAACCCAAACACAACACACACAGACACACACAAACACACACACATATACACACGCCATTTGAACGAACTTAATCAAATAAACATCTATTATTACAATACCATCTTTCGTTATTCTCCTGTTTTTGGCAAATCATATGGACCAGTTTTTACTCTAGTCATGCTCCCAAACAATTCACTAATAGACAATTTCAACATCATTGTTTTCCTATCTTGGTAACCATACTGTAAGTACAAATAATCGCCATTGCCATTGCCATTGCCATTGCCATTCCCATAGCTGTTACTATTGCCCTTGATAGTACTAGGGTAAGAACTACTATATACATTAAAATTAGTTGGAAACACAACATAATCAACATGATGATATGCATTCATAGGTAATGCCCATTTCTCATTCCCATTCCCATTCTCATACATAGATTTGTGAATTATAGGAAATTTTGTTATATATTTCATTTCATATGGTAGTTGTGTACTTATTAGCATTGCACCCATTCTATAAGTCTTTTTGACATCTGTATATTTTACACTCGTTTTACTTTCAGTTTTAGCTTTAGCTTTAGCTTCAGCTTTAGTTGCAGCAACACTGATAGGATCTCGAGAAGGAGGTGTATTGCTAGTGTGAAAAAAAGTAAGAAAATATTCATTGCCAGTAATATCATCATCATGAACTGTCTGATTGGTGTTCTTTACCTTTATAGCAGGTGTACCCCCACGAATCTCCCCATGTTGACTTATATCCCATGGTATAGGACCTGATGTTGTTCCTTTTGAAACAGTTTTTACTGGGATGTTCATACAATAACCAATTTTTGACGTGTCAATAATAACATTACCATTACCATTATCATTAACAGAACCAGCACCACTACTGCTATTTACTTCCATTTCCATTTCATTTTTCCACTTATTCATTATATTTTCGTCAATATCATAAGCCACTTGTAGTATTATTAGTGTTGGTGCATAGATTGAGATAAATGCAGGTGCTATACTATTGCTGTTGTAATTGCTACTCAAGTCAATTGGTGACCAGTTACGTTGATTTTCGAACTTCTTTGGATTTTTGGGTCCTAATTGTAAATCTAAAATTTTACTTAATCTTACTTGAACACTGCATCCTATATTCTTTTTAGTATGAATTAGAACAAGTGGCGATGTTGCCATGGTAAGCTCTGGTTTTCTTCCAATTTTTCTTTTACAGAATACTATCCATAAATGTCCCTTTTTACTATCACCACTACTATCACCATTAGTACTGGTACCAGTTGTAAATAATCGTGGATCCTCCCCTGTATATTCAAGAATTGCCTTGTTGTAATTATGACCACTCAACTGTGAGCTATAGTTATCTATGAAATCTTGTAGTACTTTTTGTTGCTTTTTGAATGTGTTAGTATCACTCATACCACTTCCTCCTCCTTGTTCTGGAATAGGCAATGCGGTCACTTTAAACGAATTCATGCTACTACGCCATGTGAGTATCAGATGATTATCATATGGAATAAAGTTAAAGTTAAATAAATGATTGTTTTTTTTGTCTCTGTCACTGATGCTGCTGTCATTGATAGAAGAAGATATGCGTGGAGGCAATTCCTGAGGTGAACCCAATATAATTAATTGACTACTGCTTTTACTTTTACTTTTACTTTCAATCTCAAAATCCATCATTATCTTTATCATTAATTCATTCGAAGAATGATCAATTAAGGAAGGAATTTGTTCCCCATTTATATAATTTCCACCACCATTTCCTCCGCTTTTATTATTGTCAATGTCAATGCCATTGTGACTTGTCTTATCATTTACATGTATAACTTCAGGTTGAATATGTTCTTGACCGTAAGCATGAAATGTATAAAGGTCGGGAAATCTATGTAATGTTTTATTATTTACTAGTAATGCATATCTAGCTTTCTTATGTTGATCATCAGCAAATCTGATTAATTTTGTATTCATATTAGCATAATAATGAAGCATATCAATAGGGGATTTTATCTGTGTATCTTTCTTCTTCTGTTTCTCCTCCCAGGGCAATTCATCTAATTTTGTATCTTTCTTTAATAAAGACAACACTGCCTCTGGTTGTTTTATCGTTTGTTTTACTGCTTGATCTTTGACAGTTCTAATATCATGGATATTAGAAGTATTTACATTGCTTTCTAAAACACCAGTTGGTGAATAGTAATTCGTATAAATTGTAAAAGCCAACAAGATGAAGAAGAGAAAGGAAAACCACTTCAGCATCAATCTACAACACGTCTTATTGTCTTATTCTTCTAAAATGAAAATTAATATGCATCAGAGTGATTTATGTGAAAATTTTATTATACTAATCTTTCACAGAAGTACAAAAAATGTTGTGGACTAATAGGGGAGAGGGAACATTAAGTTTTAAATAGTAAAGATCTTTAAATTGAATTCTATTTGCATTGATATGGCGAGATCAAGTAGTGTATCACGCAGAACACGCAGTATTGTCGCCAAGGAGGCAAAATCTTCTAAATCAGTGCTCAATCTTGATGCTTTCTCTCTGTCTATGACAAAAGTGTTTATGCAATTAATTCTTTCTGGAATCAACCTTTTTTGTTGGATAGTTCCACTTCACTATGAGGGTGTCACTGGGAATAAAAAGATTCTAAGTATAGCATCATGCTATAGTGGTGGTATTTTTCTCGCATTATCAATAACACATTTGTTACCACATGCAGCAGAGGAAATGGAGAGTGTTGGTGAAGATCCCAAAGGTAAATATGGTGCATATATGTGTGCTCTTATGGGTTATCTATTAGTATTATATATTGACAAAGTTGCATTCAATAATCCATCAGCAAATTTGGAAAAAAACCCTGGAAATGGTAATGGTAGTGCTGCTGTACTATTGATAGCAATGGGTGTACATTCATTACTTGAAACAGTTGCATTAGGTATGGCACAAGATAAAATAGGTACAATTATGATGGCAGCATCAATAGGTTTACATCAACCTGCTGAAACTATCGCATTATTAGTATCATTTGTTAAAACAGGGATGCCAACATCCGATGTTATTTTTTATATGATAATCTTTAGTGTTATTGGTCAATGTGGGGTTGGTTTAGGTATGTATATTAAAGGTATAGCATCAAAAGTTGTTGAAGCACGTGTTGTAGCTATAACTGCTGGAACATTTATTTATATGGGTGCAACTGAAATGGTAAACGAAGAATTTGGTGAGCATGAAATGGGAACAGACAATATATGTATTTGTAATCTTTATAAATTTCTATCAATTATTGCTGGTGTTGTAACAATTGTTATTTTAACAGGTTATAGTAAAGTATGGGAAGAACAAGCAACTGCAAGTGAAAATGCAATAACAAATGCAAATGTAAGTAATAATAGTAATTATAAAAATAATAAGAAGAAGTAGAAAAAAAAAAGATAAAAGACGTTCATCGTATCGTCATTGTGAATGTGATGTGTAAAAATAATATAGACAAAAATAAGGAAAAATAAATAAAGATAGGTCTAGTCCATTAATTGATTCTTGTGTACAATATGTAAAAATTAATACACAACGAAACTCGCTTGCCTGCCTCCATTTATTACATCACCCTCCAAAGAGTTTCTATTGACATCTCACGAGGTAATGTCTCAATGGCAAGTCCTAAGCGTTCATCATAACTCACACTTTTAACATTTTTTTTACCATCATCATCGCCATTATCATTATTATTATTATTTTCTTCTGGATCATCTGCGTAGTATGCTGCAACCGCATGTGCATCTTCAATATCATCAAATATTTCACTATCTTCTTCAATTCTTGGCGCCCTTAATTGATTAATATCATTAGTACTATTACCAATAGCTTGCTCAATAGTATGCTCAATACCAAATATAGGTACAGATGAATATATTGTATATAATGCCGTTAATTCTTTTTCAACTTCTTTTAATGCACTTTCTGGATCTAAACGAAAACCTAATATATAACCACCAGCACGTTTAAATGTTTCAACAACTAATGCTTTACCAAATTTACTATTTCTTATTGTTATTGATGATATTTGCATATATGGGCATGATACATTAAAATTATTAGCTAAATTTGCATGCCATATTAATCTCACATTTGTAAAATAGAATGTACCTAAATTACCTTGATCAGATGATAAATTCCAAACACCTGTATATTTATTAAACAATTGTTCTAATGGTAATAACATTAAATTGTTATCTTTCATTATTGAACCACGTAACTTTAATTCTCTATATAATTTTGATGTTTCATATGCTCGCATTATAGCTTGTACTGTTGTAAATAAACGTGGTGAATTTACAACTAATGATGTAAAAACAAATTCAAATCTTGCTGTAAATTTTGCCATTATACACAATGCTTGTGTTGTACCACGTAGTTTACTTTTTGCTTTCCTTATATTACATGTTAATATTGTACCAAGACCTACACTTAAATTAACTGCTTGATTATCTTTTGCTATCCATATTACACGAAGATTCGTTACTATTAAAAAACCTTTTGCGCCATTATTTCCTTTTGTATCTTCAACAGCATTAATTGAATCAATCTGGACTTCGCCTTTTCTGCATTCTAAATACTCCGGACGAGAATCAAATCGAATCTCACGATCCTGCCACACATAATCTTCAGGTTTGGCTGATGTCATACTTTTTTCGAGATATTATTATCAATTATTGATATCCTTAAGGGAAAATCAAGTTGAATGAAATTTAAAGAAGTTTTAAGGGAAAAAGGGAAATTCTTTAACCAGATCTCTCAGTTTGGCTTACATATATTGCAAGGCATATTATAAAGGAGAACTTAAAACTAACTTTTTAAATAGAAATTTACAAAAAAGAAACATAATATTTACAGATAAATCTAATGGATGACGTATTCTTGACTCTTTGACTACTGTGTTTTCATCATGAATTAATTAATATCACATTGATTCTTCCTTTTATTGTTTGATGTTGATGTTGATGTTGTTGATGATGGTGAATTTGTAGTATGAGCAGTTTCAAAATGTGATACTAATGCTACTGCATCTGAGAAGCGTTGTTGACATGTAGGACATACCTCAGATCCTACTCCTAATGAAGATGATGCAGCTGCTGCTGTGGTAGTCGAAGGAGCACTTGTGAACACTGTTGGTGTTGATGTTGGATCAACATCAACATCAACATTTACAGTAGATGTATCATCATGTGCTCTAGAAATATGCCCTTGTAAATCTGTCACAGAAGACCATCCTTTAAGATTGCAAAATGGACATTCTAGTTGCGAATGAGAATGAGAATCTGCGCTTGTTATTTTCGCTGCAATTGAGGACGAAGACGAAGATGATGACGTATTAGATTGCTTTAATTTCTTGTTTTGAACAGCAGTTTTAGCTGATGGTTGTGTTGAAGAAGTTAAACGTTCTAACATAGCAAGACGTCCTTGTTTAACGTCTTGACCACCCTTTGACTTAGTAACCCTTGCAATGACACTAGAACAATCATGATCTTCTGGCACTCTATGCTTCAGACAAAATAATTTAGTACATTTTGAACACACAACTTTATTTGTATCCTTTAATATTGTATTACATGAAATATGAGAACATAAAGTATTTATAATTGATTTTGCTTGCTTTTGTGTACATGTCGTTGTATAATGTTTTTCCCATATATCGTTGACGTCTTGACCATAAAAGAATTTAACTGATTTCATACATATTGGACAATCTAAACTTGTAGCATCTTTACCACCACTTTCACCAGAACTACATTTATGCATAATGTAACTTCTATGTTTCAAACATAAATTCATTCTACACGATGGACATTGAAATGGTAAAAAATCTAATTCATTACAATCATCAAATTCACAGTGTTTACCTCCAACGTCTTCCATGTTTGATAATCTTAGAATTAGATTTAATCTGCTTTATTTATATCAGCTTTCTTTTGTACTTGTCTCGCTTCTCTTCTCTTTGCACTTCCTCTACTAATAAACCAAGTAACAAATGATTGAAAGGCTAATGCAAGGACACAGATTAATAATATTCCTTTCCAACCACCAATAGTTTCGATAGTGTCGTGGAAATGAGCAATTAGACCAAAGTCTGGAAGAGGGATGAGTGTCTTACGTGGCATAAAGTCTAGAAGAGAAGAAGGAAGTTAGAAGAAGGAAATTAGATTTAAACTCTTCTTCAAAAGCATTTTTCATTTTTATCTGTTAATGATACGATTGATTAAGTATGAAATAGAGAATATGCATAATAATTAATCCAAAAAATTAAACTTACGGCTTTAAATATCAATTCAAAACCTCAGCCACAATTGGGATACAAATTTCCGAAACTCACTTAAGAGGCTTTGTTTTTGTTATCGAGTCATAAATAATATTAGTAAATGCATATACAAATTTGAATTTTGAATTAAAATTTAAAGTTTATCGTGTGTAATTAAACACAAAAGCGATTTCTTTTTTCTTGGAAAATTGAATATAAAATATGAGCATTCGTAAAGCTAGTGAAGAAATTGAAGCACTTCGTAAGGCTAGTACACGTGCAGTTGCATCTTTTTTTACCTGGTTTATTGCAGAATATCCCAAATTAATAATTCAAGGTAGTAATGTTGGATTAAATGAATCATTCACTATATATAAAAATACATCTATTAAAAATCATATACGTGGTTCAATATCATCTGCTGCACAACGTGGTTCATCAGCATGTATAATGTTTTATGGTCAATACTATATATCTGGTGCATTAGGTAAACCAACAAAATATGATGCAGTTAATGCTGGTATGGCTGGTTTTATAAGTGGTGGTGCATCTAGTTTTATTCATACATTATTTGAACCAATGAAAATAAGACATGAAACAATTAAATGGAATGTATATAAAAAAGCTATAGTACCTATGTTTTGGCGTCATGCATTATTTGATATGATCTTTTTTTCATCAACAACAGCATTAAAAGATAAACCGTATTCAACACAATTTGCAATATCAGCATTAGCAGCATCATGCGTTAATTTATTTCATGATTTATGGAAAACGCAATTAATTAAATCATTACCAAAAAGAATAAAATTTATTACTACCTTGAAAACATTGAATCCTATGGAATTATCTAAACAAATGTCATGGAAAGGAATGGATTTAGGTACAAATTGGTGGATGACAGGTTTTCTATATGCTGCTATTTATGGTAATAGTACTTAGCTAGTTGGTTATGGTTAAGATATCAAAAAGCGAAGAGATTGGCAAGATGTAGGTGTTTATGATATAGTGATGTACATTGTACATTTGTACTTTTAAGCAACTATTATAATGATTGTACATTACCATTGCAGAGTCAAACAAGGAGCAGGTGATGTAATATAATGTTATATAGAAGTGGAAGTGTAGAGCAGGCCAGGCCTATTATGTGTGATATTTTATTATTATTGTGACTACATATGTTAATATTTTACATTTGAATTGAGAATTTATGAATTTATGAATTTATGTATACCTAATACCTATACATGTTGTTCAACAGCTACCAACCACCTCATACCGCGCTTCTAGGCTTATGTTCTTTAGCAATAGGACAATCTAAGAACATATCACTCATGTCAGTAACACTGCTGACATCCCATCTAGAGATATTTCCGTTAAAC
>JACKZZ010023438.1_pt1 | contig 16859 bp, 17 predicted proteins | sample 8027871 | NCBI WGS metagenome assembly JACKZZ01 (sample SAMN15724774, study PRJNA655200) | protist metagenome | isolation source: fluorescence activated cell sorting (FACS) single amplified genomes of... | place: USA: West Boothbay Harbor, Gulf of Maine | collected 2000-07-19
CCTCCAGGTAGCCGACGCCGTTGCAACCGGCGAAGGGATCCCAGTACCCACCGCCAGTAGTTCCGTTGTCTCCAAACCGAAGCATAATATTAGCGTCCCGCAGAGTGTAGGACATGAATAACATTCTGACGAGCATGGGCTCAAATCCGACCTGCTGCAGGAAGTTCGTCTGCAATGAGAAATCTCGCGGCAGCACTATCTCCGCGATGTACAGCTTGTACCTGTGGACATTTTAGGTTGGCGACGATGTATAACTTGCACCTGTCAATGATCTCCACCGCTAGTTTGCGGCGGCATAGACCACAACTCAGCATAGTCGAGATTCGTCAGGTATCTACAGATAGCCCGGCCTCCCGCCACCATAATAATTGTCTCAGAGACCCGCATTCAGCTTCAACGCGCAATGATACGGCCCATATCATAGCGCGTTGAAGCTGCGTGCGGATCTCTGAGACAATTTCGGAGCGTCAGGTAGTGAGAATATAGTACAAGCCACGCATTCGGGCAGTAAGAATATACAGTCCACAACAGTCCGGGTCCGTGCCGCACCCGGTGACGTACGTATAGGGCGGCGTCATGCCGCTGCTAAGTGTGATCAGGCACTAAGAATATACAGTCCACAACAGTCCGGGTCCGCGCCGCAGCCGGTGACGTACGTATAGGGCGGCGTCATGCCGCTGCTGAGGGTGATCAGGCTGGGGAAGGAGCCCGGCATGATCCTCGACGTGCAGGTCTCGTACAGTAGCCCCCCATCCGCCGCGGTCGGATAGTCCATCTGGCACTTCTGCTGGTAGTACTGCGCCTCGGAGTAGGCGTGGTGCGACGTGCCCACGGTCAGCGCAACGCACTCCACTGCGTCCAGGTACAAGCCCTCGTGCGACCCCAGATACGCGTAGTAGGGGCCGGTCGGGTCCGTGTAGTTCTTCTCGAGCGGCACAAACGGCCACGCGTCCTTCGTCGCTGCATCCACCCCTAAAAACGGGGAAGCAAGCGCGGACCCCAGAAGCAGACAGCGTCGGACTACCGCGGGCAGAGTCGTGCCACTACTTTTCGGACCACCCGCCTGTCTATTTCTAGCAGTTTCTGTTGCGATCAAGCGACTACTTCTTGAAGCCGTCGCCTGCGTACTTCTAGCGGTTGCGGTTCTGCCGGCGCCACTGCTACTACTTTGCGTCGTCGCCCGGCAATTTGTAGCTGTTGCCATTCCAGCGGTGCCACTGCTACCATGGCGCGCCGATGACTGGCTACGTGTGCCTGTTGTCCGGCTAGGACTGACCGCGCTGACAGGAGTCCCGCATCTGGCCGTGGCTCCAGACACGGTACCGCAGTAGCCCAGACACGGTACTGTCGTCGCAGCATCCCGGTTCGGACCGTAGTAGCGCAACGGCTCATTACAAGACTGCGGGACAGTCCCGAAGCTATGCGGTGTGCCCGATGTAGAGCTCCGGTAGCGCAGCGCGTTGGTACAGGACTGTGAAGCAGGAGCGGGAGCGCCAGCGCGCAGCGTGCGACTATACAACGGCGATACCAGATCAAGACTGTGGCAGGGCAGCGCGCTCAGATGGGACTGCGGTGTTCTAGCAGCACAGGGACTGCTAACACAGAGAAGTGCTAGCATTAACTGCGCTATTAGTAGCACAATGGCAGTCACACCGTAGATCACGTCGTAATCGAGTACGTCGTCTACCCCACTAATGCAGTGGAGGCCCTCGATATACCGCCCTGTATGCATTGCGTACTGGCTCGGAGCTGAAGAGTGCTGTTCCTCGTGCATGAGGGCCAGTAGAGTTATTGCATGACAAAAGGACGAACAGGCTCTGTCCTGCAGAAGGAAGTGTGCTCGCCATTTTCCGAGCACAGTCGCCCGGACAAGAACATTCGACAATTCCAGTCTTGGTATTCTGCGCTTTCCAGGCTGAATCTCTTGAAAGGGAACCAGACTTGTAGAGCAGAGCGCTTTGTCCTCTCCGGAAGGTGATGCTATCATCTCGCGCGAGGTAGCCACAAGGCGGGCACCTTCACCTTCTCCTGCAGGGAGTGACGTCGGAGGGTCACAGCGAAGCACCGCGCAAGTTTTACATGTGCTGGAAGAAGTCATACTGTTGTCCATAAACTGCGTGTGCTTGGCGGTGAGCCGCCACACGCAAGTGGACGAAAGAAAGGACTTAGCGTGACGTCACCTCAGGTCTTTGTGCGGCGTGCAGCAGGGTGCGAGAACCTGTCAGAGCGGTTCTCACACCCCGCTGCACGCCGCCCATTGGACGGGGTGGCGAAGCATGCCCACACGTTTAAAAAGCATGCGCCTAGTATATGTTTATCTATTTTCCCCGCCCCTCACGGAAGCAGTAAAAATTGTCATCGTATGGGGCTAAAGTTAGTCTATTTAGCAAAGATACACGCTGTTCTTGTGACCGAAAGTTAGGTCGAAACTTTTTCGAAAACGGAGGAGTGGGGGTGTCTTAATGTAAACGTGTTGATGGCGTTTCTACTCAGATAACACGGCGCGACGGCCTTTCATAGCGGAGGTGCGGAGCGTAACAGCATTTCATGATGAGAGCAGAAAACGCAATAGCACTTATTGGTCTCGCAAGCGTTTCATAGTCTGAGCGAAAAGGATGATAGCGCGTTGTAGCCTCAGTCGTCAACATCATAGTGCTCCATACACTCGTATGCAAACATGCCAGGCCCCGCAAGTCGGGGTGCGCGCAGTGATACCATCGCAAAGTCGAAAAAAGCAAAATGAGAGCGATTAGCAATGAAAGTAAGCAAGATGCGAAACGGCAAACGGTCGGGGTAAGAGTGACAGTGAGAGTATTTCAGCATACATAGTTGAGTCAGCCATTGGTTTGCGGCGTGGGGCCGGGGATCGCTTAAACCAGTCCATCGCTTAAACCAGTCGTGATATAAGTGAACTCGCAAAGTCGACAAACGCATTAGCAAAGCATGGCATAATCGAGTGCGGAAAAGTGAACTCGCAAAGTCGAGAAACGCATTAGCAGGGCATGGCATAGTCGAGTGCGGCATGACATGGTTAGGGATGAAGCCACGTTTCACGATTAGCAAAGTATTGGACAGTCAGTGTCATTGCATAGAGCTTTGCAAAGCATTGCATGGCTAGGAGAAACACCACGTTCACGACTCGCAGAACATTGAAAGATCGGAGAGAGCACGACATAGTCGAGCATCAGGACAAACGGAACCAGTTTCACTCCTTTCGGTGTAAGATATCCGCCTGGTTTCCTCCGTCTCCCTCTCCAGCAGTCCCAAACTTTCCAGCTATGTCTTCGCTCCCTGACTGCGCAATCCTACTAGGATTGCATAACCGGGAAGCGAAGAGACAACTTGAAAGTCCTGGTTTAGAATTGAATTTCTAAAGCCAACCTTCTACAGAATTCACTTTCGTCATTAGATGGATTTGTCATTCGATAGTGAGTGCGTTTTTCTTCATACTAGGCAACGCCGTCAGCATAAGTTGCACAGTAAATATGGCATATCAATGTCATCTGTCACTAGCTTCCAGCGCCCATCGAAGAGGTGAGACTCAGACTGATACTGCGAGGGTCAGACTGCTACCTCCTGACGATGTCAGACTGCTACCGACCGCTCGCTGTCAAGCACACGTTTAGGAGCAGTCTGGCACTGATTGAGTCATGCCACCATACTCACGAATCACTGAACAATGGTATTACCATTGTTGAGCTAACAGTCAGTAGAATAATCTTCAAGGGCTTTGAAGATCTTTATTCGGTGTCCTGCCATAGCTCAGTCTTGAATTGTCATAGCTACATGACGGGCTCCGAAGCCGGATAGGGCCGTGAACCGATGGCAAAAGTTCTTCGATCGCCTCAGAGGTGGTAAGAGTTTTTTACCACCTCTAAGGCGATCGAAGAACTTGCCGTCAGTTCACTGGACTCGCAACCTTAACCACCTCGCTATAGTCGCTACTATGAAGCACTTTCAGTACATAGCCTGCCGTCTCCCAGGCGGCCTCTTACGGATGCTCGAGTCATAACATCATTCTCTTCTCCGACTGCAATTATCCACGGTTTGGTGCACCTCCCTCCGGGATCGGCACGAGGAAAAAGGGCCGATGCATCATACTCGCCAACCTTACTTCAACCTGAGTGTCATTATGTTGAGTCCTAATCCCCGCCGTGTGCAATTGGACGTGCGGCGCTACATGCGTGACACCTTGCAATGATAACAGTATAAGGTACTACTGCAACAGGAGAAGAATAGGCGTCACCTAGTCTTCGTGCCATTACGATTATGATATCACCTAGTAAGCTGATAACATAATCGTAGTGGCGCTGTGCCATTAGTGCCACTGCATGGATCAGCAAACGCCATGCTCAGTAGTCGTGATATACCAGTCGCACTTATATATTTCTGCGTTTGTTATGTCCATCAGTTCCCATTTGAGGGCATGATCTTTGAATTCTGTGAGCACGTCGTGTGACTTGGTACACGCGCTCCACTGTAGCTGATTCGACTCTCCCTGCTGGCGCTTCGAGGACCATTTCCAGGCTCCCATGAGGTACCTGTTTTACCTCTCAGTACATGCGATGCGATGCGAGGCTCAACCTGGCGAGCCGAGGAGTCCAGCTACAGCTGATCCCTCCACACTACCGTCTCAGTGTTCCTCTCTCAGAGCCTGGGCGGAGCGATACATTGCTGCCCTTCACTGTGAAGGGCAGCAATGTATCGCTCCGCCCAGACTCTGTGCAGTGTGACACACTGCACTTCAGCATAAGATAGTTCACACGGCAACTGGCTTCAAGGGCAAGATATTTATTCGTAATACTCTCTCTGTCCCGGAACGTCGCAGGCTCCCTCCGTTTCGACCTTAGATGAACGCTGGCAGGGTAGAATCCAGGCTGCGAATTCTTTCGTCGGTCCAACCTCGGCGACCTGTCTGTTGTGGTAGATTTTGACGCTGCCCCTCGGTCCCTGAAGTTCCTTGCACTTAGCCTTCACGGTCGCCGGCGTGTATTTCTTGCCGCGCATGGGCTTTATTTCCAACATGCTATTACTGCCACTGGCGGCATCTTGGAAGTTTAGGTCGATGAGCCCGCCTCCCGCAAACTCGCGATTCCCCAGGAATTCTTCATCGCCGCTGGGCTGGCGGGAGGCCTGGCCCTGATGGGAGGCATCCGCCAGCGTCGAAGTTGCCAGCAGCGAAAGCAGTACAGCGATAGCGGTCATCAGGTTTTGTCGCTGGGGACTTCGAAAGCAAATCGTCGTGATCACAGGCGCTATTTATGCACAACCAACTACACGCTGTCTGAGACGGCGTCGCTCATTATGTATTTATTATGAAAAGTGTTTGCTCCTGCAGTCCTTTTCAGTGGCGGTATTGCTTGGTGGACACTCAAGCACAGTGCCCGCCCGAAAACGTATGAACTGCAGTAAGCCAGTGGACCACAGATTGGGAAAGACGAACAACCCCTATGCAACCTTCCTGCCAGTGGACCACAGTCAGACAAGCTTAGGGAAAGCTTACAACACTTCGCTACTGTCCTTTCAGCGTCAGCAAGCTGAAAGTACTGGAAGTGTATCGGGCTGTCCCAGCGCATACCAGTCGTGGGATGCACTGGGTCACCCTTTGCCACATAATCATAATAGCCCCTGCGCACAACATATTGGATGTCTTCTTTAGCATAGCTGGTTCCCTGATACGCCCGTACAGACAGTTAACCCGCGCGGTATCTTGAGTATTGCGCAGCTTCGTGCACATGCACAATGAAATCCCTTCCCATAATGCCTCATAGAGGCGGGTTCCCATAGCTTCGAGCAAAGACTGTCACAATGATTCTCCCATTCAGGCACAAGACCATTCCCCAGCCCTTATGCTACAGTAGCTTCTCGTAGCTATCGTGCATAGAGTCACAAAAATGGAACTTAGCTTCGAACGCGCTCCCGAAAGCTTTCGTAAGCGTGGTCACTCAATCCCCAAGGTGACTCATTGGATCACTCAACTTCCATAGTCGGTCACATTTCCCAAGTTTTTTATACCCCCAAAATATTCGCACTCAGGGCAAAAGCCCGCGAGAGCAGCTCCCGAACAAAAGAATTCTTCATAAGGACGGCTGTTCATAAGGACGTCTGTTCAAACTGGGCAGGATACTCGAGCGCTAGTACCCGCTGGGCCAGCGGCTACTGGCGCTCGAGTATCCTACCCAGTTAAACTGGGTAGGATACTCGAGCGCCAGTAGTCGCTGCCCCAGCGGCCGCCTGTTTGTTTCCCGAGCCGAATCGGGAATGCTTGTTTTTTCCTTGTGATCTGGCCGGTAGGCATAACTGCGAAGTGTTGATACCATTCGGCGCCAAGGAATGGTTGTATTAATAATACAACCATTCCTTGGCGTCGATGAAGCTGATGAATGTATTTGCCTCGCTCGCTTGTATGAAACGGGTAACGATACATATGCCCAGCTATTACGGGGTTAAAGTTGATCTACGAAGTCGATCATGGTAATAGCGGATAAATTTGATCTACGAAGTCGATCATAGTAGTAGTTAGCTTGCGCGAGGAAAGAATCGGATAAGTTCGGTTGTGCGAGTTCACTCACTGTATGATCGGGGACTACGAGGAAAGAACCAGATAAGGACAGCACAGACGATTAACAAGCTAAGTACGCTTCTTCAAAGCATGATAGCTCGTCGCGTTTCTTGATGCCATTGGCTCTATTGACAATGCCATCAAGAAACGCGACGAATTGTCATACTCTGAAGAAGCGCGGCTTGTTAATCGTCTGCGTGCGCAGGGGTGTGCCAGCGCGCACACTACGTAGGGGCGCGTCCGACACGTCCATGCGTAGTAGGTGCGCTGGCATACCCCTGCGCGGGCAGGATAGCAAAGCTCGCTTGAGTCTCGTGTCCATTTGGAAGTTCTGGCCGTTAGCCAACCTCCGGGGACGCACAGTCGAGGGCTACCTAGTGCGCGTGTTTAACGGCGCGGAAAAAGGCGAGGATCGGCTGGGGGGCCGGCGCGAAAAATGCATGAGGGAACCCTGAGGCACTCTTCAGCTGGCTGAGAGTGTCAGATCCTCCTTTGCTTCTTGGCGCGGCAACACGAGACGCAGCAGCATCGGCAAAGTCCTCCCTCAACTGAAAACTACAGGCATGCGTTTACGCCGGGGTCACGCTCGAACAGTGCTTTAACCACTGCATCGTAGTCGACCTCGCCAGTTTTCTCCTTATCGCCTTGCGATATACAGTAGTCGACAAATTCGTCCGCCATCTCCGGATCGAGCTTTTCCCCTATGGATTGAGCGATGTAGCGTAGCTGGGGGATTTTGATCACTCCCGATCCTTCCGTATCGAATTGCCTAAAAACCTCCAGCAATTCCTCAGGCTTCCTGTAATCCTTAAACTTCGGGCCCTCACATATCCTTAGCCATTTCTCGCAGTCGAACTTATCGTCTTGTAGAGTGTCCACCTCAGCGATGATGTTTGCAACCTCTGCCTCGCTCTCGTTCTGATTCACTGCTCTCCACATTCCCAAGAAGTCTCGTGAGTAGAGACAATAACCTTGTTCCTCTTTATCAAACATCGAGAAGACATCTCTGTATGATAAGAGCTGACCTTCCGTCAGGTTATACGTCAGTTCTTCTCCTTCCCCGCCCTCCGCCATAATGCTGCAATGCGCTTTTCAGCTACGTTTAACTTTTTAGACAGCCGGTCAATAGTGCTATCAAGATTCTTACTGCTGGCGCTTTCTTCAGGTTCCTCTCGGGATTCTAGTTCACCAGAGTGGACCGCTCTGTTGGACTAGAATCTCGGGGTCCTTTCTGCGTTTCAACTTCTTCGTGATTATTACCTCTTGAGCGAAAGAGGCATCAGGCGTACGAACACTAACACTGTACGACTGAGTACTAACCGAACGATGACTTAGTTCGCTAACCGAACTTCGGAAGACACGCAAGCGTACTAATCGAACAATGAGTACTAACCGAACGTCGGAAGACACTCAAGCGTACTAACCGAACAATGAGTAGGCGGCTTCCGACTGAGTTCGCAAGCCACCTACTCATTGTAATCTCATTGTAATAGTTTCTGCGTGTCAGTACGTAGAAACAAGCCTGTAATTGGTGTTATCTTCTCTTGTTTGCGACTCCTGTCGAATTTAAATGTCCTCAGTAGCTTCCGTGAGCGCCTCCACCGTCAACAGCTCGATTGTCAGTAGCTCCGCTCTGAGCAACTCCTCACGGTCAACAACTCAGTTGTCAGTATCTCCGCTCTGAGCAACTCCTCACGGTCAACAGCTCCGTTGTCAGTAGCTCCGCTCTGAGCAACTCCTCACGGTCAACAACTGCGTTGCCAGTAGCTCCGCTCTGAGCAACTCCTCACCGTCAACAGCGCCGTTGTCAGTAGCTCCGCTCTGAGCAACTCCTCAATGTCAACAGCTCCGTTGTCAATCGCTCCATTGTGACCAACTGACTCCCCACAGTCAACAGCTCCGTTGCCAGTCGCTCCACTGTGACTAACAACTAACTCCCCACCGTCAAGACCTTCGTCATCAGCAGCTCCGGTGTGAACCAAGATCGTCAACTTATCTGGTCGACGATGATACTACGAATCATCTTCTTTGCTTTCCCTCTTCTTTGGTGCAGCGGTTTTCTTTTTTGGTGCAGCGGTTTTCTTCTTTGGTGCAGCGGTTTTCTTTTTTGGGTTGCGTTGTTCTTTCTTCTTTTGCTTATCAAGTGCAGCCTGTTCCTTCCCGACTGTCGCAGTGGTCCTTATTGAGTGCTGCTGACCCTTTTGGTGCCTGAGTGCCAACAGAAAATTCATAGTGCAGCCTGTTCCTTCGCGTACGAGTACACAGCTAGCACACCGACTACACAGCTAGCATATACTTTTTTTTTGCTATATGGCGCTGTGGCCGCATTGTGAATTATATCTTGTCGACTCTGCTTTCTACGTAAGGCCCCGGACGGCGCCTCAAAGGAAAGTATATACGTGTCGCAGTCAAATATTTCGTCGGTTTCTTCTACGCTCCAATCAGCCATTATGTGCGCCAATTTCCAATTGAGTGCCGCGTTTTTGAATTCGTCGAGCGCCTGTAGACATTTTCCGAAAAGAAATCCCAGATATAGACTATCCATGGGACGCAACCTCACCGGGCGACTCTCCATCCCTGTAAACTGCTACCCTGTACATCGCATCTCAGACGAGACGTTCACACAGCAAGCAGGAATCAAGAATAAATCATCCTACGAAGACCCCTCCAGCAAATCCTGGAGACATCTTCGTGGAGACTAATGCCAACGGCATTACTCTCCGTGCTTGAAGCACGGAGAGTAATGCCGCTGGCCTTAGTCTCTGTGTTTGGCATCTGCCTCTACAATTTGGAGAAACAAATACCAAGCAGCTGAGCTCAAAGGAGTGAACGTAATAAAGGCATTATCGATACCCTCTCTGAGAACGTGCAGGCCTCGAAATGCATCCGCGTCGTTTCTCCGAAACTTCGACCACGCTCGCCCCTCCAAGATGCTAGGAGGTACCTGTTTGATTGCATCCGCGTCGTCTCTCCGACAGTTCGACCGTGCTCGCCCCTCCAAGATGCTAGGAGGTACCTGTTTTACTGAATGAAGTGAGTAGCAAGTGCCTTTTGACTGTGTAGTACTAGTCGAGCTCTTTGAAAAGTTGCCACGAGGCCGATGCTACTACGCCGGCGAGGAAAAGATGGAAGAAGAATCATACTCCACGGAAACAACGCGCTTTCTATATGTATTCTTACGCATTCCCGGCTAATCAGATTCTCCTGGCTTTGCACATTGGTGTCCGGTGAGTGCTCGCACATACGAGTATACTTGCGATTCCCTTCGTTATCGCATTCCCCTGGCTGTGTCCCGGTTGTGTTTTCTTCGTTTGTCGGCTCGATTTCGCAGGGCAGCCGCCAAGCGCCGAATTCGTTGGTTGCTCCGACGGCCTCGATGCGTCTGTGGTGGAAAATCTTCACACCGCCGCGCGGTCCTTGCAGCACCGGGAACCTCCCCTCCACTACACCCGGTCTATATTTCTTCTGCGGACCACACCCCTGTTTTTCCAGCATGCTACTACCAACACCCAGAAATTCTTCGTCACGATCGGTTTCGACTTTCGCGAGGGCAGTCGTGAGGGAGAATTTTTCTCCCTCACGACTGCCCTCGCGAAAGTCGGAACCGTCTAAACCTTCTGCTGGCCGACCGCTTCTGACCGGCAAACTTGCGGAAAACTCGTCTTTAGCGACCTGAGAACTGTCCGCCATTGCCCAAGTCGCCACCAGGAAAACGACGGACGTGCGAATCATCGTCGTAGCGCCCGGCATCTGTGCGTCGAATCCGTCGGGCGCTGACGACGTGTCGGGTCTGAGCTGGGAAGCCGGCGACACAACTATCCGGCGACACAACTTGAGCGTGTATTTAAGTCGTCGAAGCCGGCGACTTAAATACACGTTCGTTCGTCCATCTTAGCCTAATTAGTAACTCAACTGTCAGGCTGTTGGGGACTAACTCAACTGTCAGGGTAATTAGTAGCTCAACTGTTAGTAACTCAACTTCGATTCGCAGTCTTAACTGCCACTCAACTCAACTGTCAGGCTGTTTGTTGAGGATCATGCCTAGATGTTGCCCGAAGATGAGTGGAACCGCAAACCACAAGACACACGTGTCCAAAAACTCAGTGCAGCCTACTGCAGTACCGGCGGTGATGCGCGTGACTGACTATACGCCATCAGTATGGTACTCTGGTTACGCCTTCGCGTATAGTGAGCCGTGCATAGTGAGCCGTGCAAGCACGCATACTGAGTCCCGCATCCGTAGTCATTCCCATATCACAGTCTGTCCCGCATCGCAAAAAATGATGGCGCAAGTTATGTAGGGCGATATGTAATCACTTCCCATATCTCATCGAGCTCCCCACAGCGTCTGCCACGGGTCTTGGCAGCCTTTCTCTCCGACAAAAAATCAAGTCTCAAAATTCCTGGCGTATGTCACAGTTCTTTCTGGCCCTGAGTGCCCTCTAGGTTCACGAGCGTTACATGAGTCGCGTAGCTTTCGTGAGCGTAGAGGGCACGAAGCCCCAAAGTATTACAGAGCGCTTTCCCCAGAGTTTTCACAAGTGTGGTTCCACAGTTCGCATCGTCCTTCGCTTCAGCGAAGGACGATGGGAACTGTAGAACGTATTCATGACTCTCCCAAGCACTCATGGGCGTATTCACCAGTCCCCCATAGCGTTTTCCCTAAATTCCCACATTCACTTCCCGCACAACTTCTAATACTTCATATCATATTCTCCGGAGGGGGTACTCAGTTCCCACAACTTAAGACTCACGGGACAGATAAGTACGCTCTATCCCCGACACTCAGTTCCCATAACTCAGTTCCCATAATTCAGTCCCTGAGACAGACAAGCAACTCAGTTCTCATAACTCAGCTCTTTCCCCGAGACAGATAACGAATTATGAGCATGATAACTCAGAACATTTGAACATTGATGCTCTCGTATTCTAGATCATGGCCCACAATAGATGATCACAAGCGCCATAAAAGAAAACTTCTGAGAGCTCTCGTGATCATCTCTGTTTTCAAGCACGCGTGATCATCTCTGTTCTGCGTGGCACGCGTGATCATCTCTGTTTTCAAGCAGACGATTCCAAATGCTTGAAGCCATTATTTGTAAGCATTTGAGATCGGACCCTGGGGGCCATGCCGAATTCCTCGATCGAGCAGATGGTTGGGATTTGTAAGCATGGAGCGAGGAATCCCGCATGGTCGAGCGAGGAATCCCGCGTGGTCCTCTCCATCTGCTCGAGCGAGGAATCCCGCATGGTCACCAGGTTCCGATTGAGAAATCAAACATCCAATCCTTGCTGGCTTCTCTTTTCTCTTTAGCAATTCTAAAGCATGATTTTTTAGGTTTGTTTCTGAAGGATGATTTTTCAGGTTTGTATTTTCAAGTAGAGCCGTAGCATGTTCTACTGGCGATGTCGGTTGGCGTATCTCGGCGCCGCAGAAGTCTGAGGCGCCACTTTCACTAGAAGTCCTCGTAGTGGATGATTGTGGGGGTCCGATCGATGAAGCCGGAGGCGTAATTTTTGTTGGTTTCTCTTTTGTACCGGATGATGCGGAAGGCTTCTCTTATTTCCTCCTCTTGGAACTCCAGGGGAAGATCATGCATGCAGATAAACTGCGCTCTAAACTCCTTACAAACCTGCAGGTAGTCCTCAAAAATCTTCTGATCCATCGCAAAGTCTATACCGTAGTCCCACTTCCTTCCCCGCAATCTCGCCACGTAGTCCTCTTTGTATATAAAGGCCAGTGTCGAGACCTGTCGCAATTCCATGTTCAAGTACCTGCGCTAAGCAAGCTCAGAGAGGCCGTTATACAGTCCCGGAGTGAGTGAGTCTCATCCCGCGGGCCGCCAACAACGAAGGGACGATGCCAAGAGGCCTACATCTTGCCTCATGGAAAGGAGCTACGAAAGAGCTTACGAGCAGCACACAACTGGCAGCGGCCACACAGCACGCAAGCACGAACGGCAACGTCTATAGCAAGAAAGCAATGAAAACAATCTCCACTCGAAAGTTAAACTTCCGAGTTGAGATTGTTTTCATTGCTTTCTTGCTATAGACGTTGCCTTCAATAGAGATCCAAATCGCGACGGATGATGCAAAAATAGTAACTTAGTTACTATTTTTGCATCATCCGTCGCGATTTGGATCTCTATTGCGCGCAGGCAAAACTCTTCAGGCTCGAATCGGGTGAGGATTTTGATGTCACGGGTCGTGAGATCACAGAGCAACTGTCCCATTAGGATCTCTTCCTCCTCGTACTCAGGCGCCTCGGCCGGGACCTTGATCGTGGACATCGCCGGATACACTTCTCCGACAACTTGGTAAATGTGCAAGTGTCCATTCAGACCTGTGATACTGGCAGAATAATTGACGACCCACGTCACCTGATACATTTCAGCGAAAACTTTGCGAATATGCGACTGCCGATTATCTGGGTACGCTAGTGACGTCACATAAGGGTTAGGACCCTACTCAAAAAAGGAAGGAAGCCACCGTAAAATGGCCCTGCTCATTCAGAAGTGTTTCGAGCGCGTGTTTTTTGTCCACACATAACGCCGCACATTTACTTACCACGCACTTTTAAACTACCACGTCCCAAGAAAAGAGATCGCCATACTCAAAGATGGCGGTTCTAAGAGTATAACCGCCATCTTTACTAAGAGTAGAACCGCCATCTTTGACTATGGCGATCTCTTTTCTTGGGACGTGGTTTAAAAGTGCGTGGAGGAGTTGGTTGTTTTGCATAGGGCCATAAATGAAGAGCGATCCGTTGGGATAGTCCTCGGGAAGTTCGACGTCGCCGGTATCTACCCCCGCTTGCACCCGCCTTGAGCCTCCACCAAGTCCCTTAGTCCCTCCCCGACCCAACGACGGATTTATGGTGCTCATCTTCGTACTGTTCAGCTGCTTTGACCCCCTGATTTGAGATTTCGATTGTCAAAGACGGTTCTCGAAGGTCACTCGAAAGTTCAGCCGCCTTCTTGGGCCGTCTAGCCGGCGGTGTCACCTGGCCAGTTTCCAGAATCTCACTAGGCACTGGCATCCCACTAGTCGCTGCTGGCATCCCGCTAGTCGCTGTTTCACGTAATACCTTTCCGCGCCCATCTTGCTTCCTCTCTCCCCGCCCATTTTGCTTCCCCGCTGATCCCCAAGTTTTGATACGCGTTCGCCTCCCGCCATACTGCCGGGGCTCTTAGAGCCGACGTTCCTAGCCTGCATCTTTGGATCCCGCGGGTTCGCCCGAAATCTCTACTCTTCCCGCGTCTGCCGCCTTCACGACTTCTCCGGAAGTGAATTCGACGGTTTCGATCCGTACACCAGTTAGTCGCCGATGTGTGCCCCCCGTCGTCTTGCCTCAAGCATATCTTGGGCTAGCTTTTTATCTTCATCTTGGATCAGCTCTTTACACACTTGGGCTAGCTCACTCTCTCTATCTCCATTGCTTGTCTAGCTCACTCTCCTTCAAACTCAGTCCTTCTCTACTTCGATCCTCCTTCACCGTACTCTTTCTGCAACCTCATTCCTCTTTATCTCATTTTTTCCCTCTGCTTGACCTCCTCTCAACCTCTGCCGTGGAAGGGGGACGAATCGAAGCAGCTTTTCCAGACGTCGTTGACGATGGCAGCTGGTAGGATGCGCGTTTACTGTACTACGGTAAAAGCGCAATCTACCAATGCAACGGTGGGCGCGCTGAGAGTCAGTTGCTACATCCATGCATCCATGAATGTCACAACAAACGTGACGAGAGTTAGTTGCGACAATCATGGATCTACGACTTTCGCGACCTAGCACATACCTCGAGGCATGCGCTAGGCAGCGAAGACAGTGGATCCATGAAACTCGTGGGTCCCATGTCTCAAGGCACGGGCAAATTCGGTCACAGCTTTGAAGAGTCAATAACATTTGATCAGGCACATGATACGGTTTTTAAATGAACTTGAACGGCTGTTCAAGTGCGGTCTATAAATTTTGAATCCAGACGCCATTTAAGCTTTTTTTTCTTTACTACTTGGTCAGTCTCCTGGCCTTATTCGACCTCGATGGACTATCTTCAATGAAATACTATCCTGCTTAGTTTTAGATTTTCTTTCAGTACGACGAGTTGGCCGACACTCAGTGCGAGTTGGCCGATTTTTTTTCAGTACGGTGTACGCTCGTGGAAGTTCAAAAACTGTACCAGTTCAAAAACTGTACCAAAGCGGACTACATACGCGGGTAGAGCAGCAGTGGAAGACAGCACCCTTCCACGGCCTGCAGGCTCTACAAACTGTGTGTAGCAGGGGCCGGTGTGGCGGCCGCTGAGTCCCTAGCTCAACAGGCCACAGCGGTGGAGGAGACGCTGCATACGCACTATGCTCATTTCACTGCCTTTCAAGTCTGGGCGCCTCGGTCTCGACACCCGAGACACCAGTATCTACGCATTCTACTGCTTTTCCGGGCTGGGCGCCTCGGTCTCGGCACCCGAATTGACATGGGCATCCTTGTCAACATAGTTCCCTCCGTATCCTTTGGCGGCGGCTTTCTTTTTGAGGACTTCCTGTTCTGCGTCATCCTCCTCCTTGGAGGGGAGGTCGGAATGGTCCCGGCTGAGTGGAACGTGCTTTCCGAACGTCGGGTCGTCGTCCATGCCGAGCCCTTCCAAATACTGCGGGAACGGTGCATCCTTGATCGGGTCGCCCGTTAACACCTTTCCGGGAGCCGGCTTTGCGTCCTTGTACCTGTAGGGAAGATCTTTCGAGCGGTCGCGGCTGAGGGTGACGTGCTTTTCGAACACTCTTCTACAGGAAGATGTACAGGTACGAGGACGGAAACACTTTCGGCGTCTAACCCTCGTGGCCGAACAAGATGATGTGATCTCGCAGGACCGCATGTCGCCGAGGACTGATGTGTCCTCGGCGACATCCGGTCCTGCGAGATCACTAGGAAGAACCTGTACGGCCTGTCGGCAACATGCGCTCTCCATGGAGACCACTTGTTGCTGAATCGGTCATCAAGCTCCATTTCGATACATCGTGATCTTGGAGAACATGTTGCCGAACTGATTTTTTTTCTTGGCTTTGTACGCCTTTTGCCTGTCAGCCAGGAGGCGTTGCATTTGCTTCAGCTCTGCAGGAAGTTCGACGGGCACAGCGGGAGCGGCGGGTTCTGCCTTCTTCTCCTCGGGCTTGCCCTCCTTCTTTTCGCTACCTTCCTCGGGGTTTTTCTTCGCTGGCTTCGTGGCTTCCTCGACCTGCTTGGCCCAGGCCGCGATGGTAGTCTTCGCCACGGCGAAGTCCTCCAGCTCGATCTGCGACGTGATCTTCCGGAACCAAGCCTTCTCGCTGTTCTTGTCCTCAGTAAGGGCGCGGTCCGCCGTGTCCCGGGCCTTCCGCCAGTCCTTCAGCTTGATGGCGCACTGCGCCATGTTCAAGAGGCAGGCGAGTATCAACGGCTTCCTTTGCTCCCCCTCGGGGCCGGGCATGTACGTGCAGTACTCCACCACTCTCACCCCTTGGTTGTACTCCTCCATGGCCTCCTCGTACTTACCCGCCTTGAAAAGCTCCGTCCCCTTCGTCTTGCGCTTGAGCAGCTCTTCGATTTTTTCTTCGTCGTCCATTTCCCAGGATTCCTTCTTTTTTTCGTAGAAATCGATCAGCTCAATCTCGTAGTCCAGATCAGCACACCTCGGGACCTCAACAAGAAAGTGCTTGGACGCCTCCGTAAGTAAGGGTTTCCCTTCCTCCTTAAAAGCCTTCTCCGCAGGAACTTTGATCAAAGCCTTCTCACCCTTCTTCATCCTCTTAATCCCCTCAGTCAGCCCCGTCGGGATCATAGAGCCTTTGCCATAGAACATCTGTTTGGCCAAAGTACGCTGACCTTTGTCGTATAGCGTATCTGTTTGGCGTGCCCCTTCTCCGTCTTCCTAATCCCTTGAGTGACTCAAGGGATTAGGAAGACGGAGAAGGGGCACGTCAAACAGATGCACTCAGTCAGGCCCTTGGGGAGCGAAGAACCTTTCTCATAGTGCATCCGTTTCACTCAAACGCCGTGAGAAGTGTTTGATCTGTTGGATCAAAGCCCTGTCACTCTAGTTCATGCTTGAATAAAGTCTTTCTCACGATAGAAATCGCTATGGCGGAAAGGGGTCAACTCAGAATACTTCCGTGTCAAGCAGAATCGCGAATACCTCCTTGTCAAGCAAAAGAATACCTCCTTGTCAAGCAGAATTTCGAAAGGGCTAGCCTCAGCAATCATGGCTTTGACCTTCGCCTCGTCCTGCATGAAGTCCTTGATGTCAGGGCGCACCTGCGCCTGCGCTTCT
>JACKZZ010010119.1_pt1 | contig 16854 bp, 6 predicted proteins | sample 8027871 | NCBI WGS metagenome assembly JACKZZ01 (sample SAMN15724774, study PRJNA655200) | protist metagenome | isolation source: fluorescence activated cell sorting (FACS) single amplified genomes of... | place: USA: West Boothbay Harbor, Gulf of Maine | collected 2000-07-19
AGAATCATTGTGAGACGTGGAGTAGTTTTCGAGGATCATCTCGCACTGATGCAGGAGTACATGCCCATAGAAATGTGTTTACAGTAGATATCACACGCTCAGACAATAAACCCGCATTTACCCCTGAAGCAATTGCTAATGGTCTAAATTACTACTTGACGAAACAAACTAGTAAGTATTCTGGTAACATCGCTGTAGATTCTACTCGAAATTCATATAAAAATCAGTCAAATCTTCGATCAGTTATTATTACAGATGCTCAACTTGTACCCAATGATTTTAATGTGAGGGAAGCGGCTACAAGCCGACTGTATGAGTACAGAATTCTGGTGCCAACTATTGAAGCATATGCAACTGCGAAGCGAAGAGTACAGTATCGTAATTATTCTGTTGATGAAGTTGCAGATTTGGATGCAGCAGCAGTTAATATATATGGATCAAAAGACTCTGCCACAATTGCCAAAGACTCACTGCTTTTGCATCGTTATCTCTTCATGGAAAATCGGGCATGGTGCCTTTCCAAACCGTTAGACGTTACAGCAATGCAATTAGCTGCTGATTTACTTCGTAATGATTCTAAAGATACTGACTATAGCTCATTTAGGAATTCTGGATGCCAAAGTAAAAGTCCTATTAGAAAAATACTCAATTTAGAAATAAAACAAGTGACTGCAAGCGGGCCCGATTTGTTGCCCGGAGAAGCAGATATGATCATTATTACTGTAGAAGCAACAAGTTTCTTATTAAGAATGGTAAGGAATATTGTTGCTGTTCTAGTTCATGTTGGCCAAGGACTACCAGCTTCAGGTCCTCAAGTTGTTTCTGAATATCTAGCATTAAAGAGTAGGAATGCTATTAAGCTGAAACCAGCTCCTGCCGAAGGACTGTACTTGCGGGACGTTATCTACGATGGTATCAGTTATCGACCAACTAGTGATACTAGCAAGAAATGAGATACATCGGTCTATTGGAAGAGAAATGGTCAGATAGCCACCATGACATGCATGGTGGCTGCTCGGATGTAGTTTTGCATATAATGTAATTTGTGTCTGTAAGTAAAATAAGTCCTCGTGCACTATCTATAGAAAGCAGTGTACTTTGAGATATTGGTAATGCTATTACCTGAGCGTCAGTAAATGCATCAAAGGGGCTGCCGATCAGACATTGATAATAATTAGTAGACTACTGATAGACATTGTCATTGGTGGCCCCACGTTGCAAGAGAAGAAGTTTTCCGTAGGACCGTCGGAAAAACATCTGGATCCAGAGGTGAAGACTTCCTTCGTTCGTTCAGTTTACTAAACGATCGTTTTACTAGACCATTGCAATCTTTACTGCTTCGGTTTAGTTAGGTCTAGCTTTTGAGTTGTGAAAAAAAAACTAGCTATTTACTGAGAAGAAGTACGGGAGTACACCTTCGACCAGTCGATTGTTTTTGGTCTAATAATGGCATTAAAGTTTGAACCAGGATCTTATGTCTGGATTGAAGATGATGAAGAACGTTATTTACCCGCGAAAGTTTTACAAGGCTATGCTGTTGGTCAACCAACAAAAGTCGAAACTGAGGATGGTGAAGAACGCAAACTAAATGAAGCCCAATCAGCTGTAACTATTGCTTGTAATGAGGAAGCATTGAATAGTAAAATTGAAGATTTAATAGAAATTAGTGATTTAAATGAAATGTCTATTTTGCACGTCTTAAGAATTCGTTTCAAGCAAGATCGAATTTATACAAATATTTCAGCTATATTAATTAGTGTGAATCCATTTAAATTATTACCATTATATACACCAGAAATGCTAGATAAATATCGTAATGGTCCACGTGACTTACCGCCACATATCTTTGGTACTGCATATAACTCGTACAATGAGATGATGACAAAAGGCAAAGACCAAAGTGTTGTTATTTCCGGTGAGTCTGGTGCGGGCAAGTCAGAGGCCACAAAATTAATTTTACAATTTATTACTGATGTTTCATCGCGTGCTTCTGGTGCTAATGGAGCTAGTTCATCTGGCTCAAGTGAATTAGAACAACAAATTTTAGCTGCAAATCCAATTTTAGAAGCTTTCGGAAATGCCAAAACATTACGTAATAATAACAGTAGTCGTTTTGGTAAATTAATCACAGTCTTTTTTGATAAAGGTGGAAGTATTGTTGGTGGTGGTATTATTAACTATTTATTAGAGAAAAGTCGTGTTGTTGGGCAATCTATTGGTGAGAGAAATTACCATATATTTTACCAATTATTAAGTACTACTCAAACAGATCCAAAGCGAGCTGCATCTATGAGTTTATCTGACGCCGCTTTATTTGATTTCCTTAATCCTCAAGGAAAGGGTGTTACACAAGTTGATGGTATTTCTGATGAAAAAGACTTTGAAGAAGTTTCCAATTCTTTTAGAATCATGGGTTTTAGTGCCGAGGAAATTAGTGATGTGTGTAAAATTGTGGCTGGAGTTCTCCACTTCGGTAATGTAAAGTTTAAAGCAATTGATCATCATGGTGATGAAGGTAGTGCTATTGACAATATTGATAGTATGAACACAGGTGCAGAACTTTGGGGGGTATCAGCAGAGTCCATGCAAAGAGTTCTCACTAGCCGGCAATTGAAATCAATGGGTGATGTGGTTAATGTCGCCTATAATCTCTCTGCAGCTATAGATGCAAGAGATGCAATGGTTAAAAAAGTATATTCTGAATTATTTCAAAAAATGGTTAATATGATCAATAAAGTATTGAGTAGTGAAGAGAATAAATCAAAGCGCAGTAATTTTATCGGTGTACTTGATATCTTTGGATTTGAATCCTTTCAGATCAATACTTTTGAACAACTATGTATTAATTTTTGTAATGAAAAATTACAATATCATTTTAATGAACATATTTTTAAGATGGAAATCGATTTATATGCATTGGAAGGAATTACTATTGCGTCATCTTCATTCGTCGATAATCAACCTACACTAGACATGCTGGAGCTGGCACGGACTGGTGTTTTTGCTATGTTAGATGAAGAGTGTGTGGTTCCACGTGGTAGTGATGAAGGATTCCTGTCTAAAGTTTTCAAAACACACCTTGAAAAGGGAAAAGAGCATCCGAATATGCTCAAGCCTAAAGCCAAGGATTGTCAAGACCATTTGAAGAGTTTCGGTGTCCTTCATTATGCTGGTGCTGTATTCTATAATGTTGGACAATGGTTAGAAAAGAATAGAGATTCATTACATGATGATATTACTGAATGCTTACGTGCTAGTACTTTGCCTATGGTGAAAGCCATGTTCGCCGAAGAAGAAGCACCCGCAGCAGCTCCTTCGAGGAGAGGGAGTGTTATGGGAGGTAAGAAGAAAAAGACTCTTGGTGGTCAATTTAAGAACCAGTTGAATGATCTTCTAGCTACATTGAACTCAACATACCCTCACTTCGTACGTTGCATGAAGTCCAATGATAAAAAAACTGGTAATATTTTTGCGTCAGGCCGTATGCAAGATCAACTTCGTTATGCTGGTCTAGTCGAGGTATGTCGCATCCGAAAGCTGGGCTACCCTGTGCGGCTACTATTTGATGAATTTTATCGTCGTTTCAAGTGCTGTAGTTTAACATGTGCTAATTTAGATGAACAATTAGCATACCTTACTAAGGAAGGCGTTTTAACTACTGGTGAATGGGCTAAAGGTAAAAGTCGAGTATTCATGCGTACCCAGCAATCAATGGAATTGGAGATTTATCGCGAGCAATCTATTACTGCTGTTGCTATACTTGTTCAAAAGAGTGCTAGACGTTATATTGCTAAACTTGCGTGGTGTCGTTATCAGGAAATTTTATCTGATTTAAAAACATCACTAACAACACGTACTGAAAAAGCACTGAAAGACGCCTTGCAAATGATTCCAGAATTGCCTTACAAGGGTGCTCAATTGCAGATTGTTAAAGAATGCAAGAACTTATTAACACGTGTTATTGAAGAAAATCGTGTTAAAAAGAGTTTGCAAGAAGCAATTGAATCACAAGAACTGAATCGCTTACAAGGTGCTTTATCTACTGCAGAGAGTATGACACCTCCAATGACAGATGCTGATACACCATTGATTGCGGAATGTAAAGAATGGATTGCTAAAATTGAGACGCTTAATGCTGCTCGTGCTGCTTTAGTTTCTGCTATTAACGCACGAGATATTCCATCATTAGTGGCAGCTCTTGCTCAAGCAGAAGCTGTTGGTTTGAAGGGTCCTGAAATTGCTACCGCTTCTACATTGAAAACACGTCTAGAACAAGAAAACACTGCTATTGCAGGACTTCTTGCTGCCATAGATCAGAATGATATTACTATCTTAACTCAAGCCATCAATGCAGCTGAAGATTTAGGCCTTTCTGAACGTCCTGAAGCGAAGAAAGCTCATGCCACTAAGGAGGTTATCATGGAGCAAATGGCCAAAGACGCTGCATTACAGGCTGAACTTGAGCGTCAGCGCTTAGCTGAAGAAGAATCAAATAAAAAGCGTAAAGCTGCTCAGGATAATGCCATGGAAGCTGTTAGAGCTGCTACTATTTCGATGAATAGTGAAGAACTTCAGTCATCTGTTGAGGCTGCTGTTAACATGGGTCTTAGCAACGAAGAAATATCTGTTGCACAAACTATACTCGCAAACTTGCAATTATTATCTGACGCTAAATTGAAGATTGATGCTGCGTTAAAACTACTTGCTGTTAAAGCACAAACAGGTTTAAAAACTAATGATTTATCACGTTTGAAAGATGCAATCAAAAGTGGTGAAATTGTTGTAGAAAAAGCACCTCAGCTGCCTTTCGACGAGCTGACGAATGCTGCTGAAATGCTTCAAACATATAAATCACAAGCGGGTATTAATGAACGTTTACTATCTGCAATTGATACACAAGATCGTGTTACTATTCGTAAAGCTCTTGATGAAGCGGAAAATCTCGGTTTACAATTAGATTCCGTGGATGTTGCCACCGACGTCCTTCGTGAGCTTGAAATTGTGCACAGAGAAGCGAAGGCAGAAGCAGGAGAAAGTTACGAAGAAGAAGAAGAGCCTTATGATGAAGCTGAAGAGGCAAGACTTAAGCGTCAACAAATGGCATCACAACCAAAGTATGCATTCCAATATTTCAGTGGATTACGTACAGCTGACGATTTCGCACGTGGAACATATACACTTTGGGGAAAGAATACTGTTCGTTTAACACATCTAGTTCATTCAACTGAAAAACTTCCTAAATCTGTTACCATGTTACCTAAAGAAATGTCTAAAAAAGCACGTGATATTTTCCAGAACTTGCTTGGTTACATGGGAGATAAACAGATGCCTTTCGCCCCCATGCTCGCTCAAGACGTTCTTCGGAAGGGGTACGAGACTAAAGTATTGCGTGATGAAATATACTGTCAAATTATTAAACAGCTGACGAATAATCCTCGTCCTGAATCTGTTGCAAAAGGATGGCAATTATTATGTATGTGTGTTGCAACATTTCCTCCATCATTTGACTTTGAGATGTATTTGATGCATTTCATTCTCGAACGACGTGATACTGGAAGAGGTGTTGTCATTAGTTTTGCTAAATATTGCTTACGTACATTGGAAGCTATGCTATCACATGGTGAAGGAGTAGGTTATGTACCTCAAGTAGAAGAAATTAAAGCCTTTGCTGAGCGTCCACCTGTATTAGCTACCATCACTCTAGTAGACGGTGCTAGTCTCGTAACCGATTTACCTGTTACACCTGATACCAATGTCTTGAAAATACTTGAAATGTGCGTACAATGGACTGAACTTTCTGATTCACGTATCGATAGTCTTGGTATTTTTGTCTATGACCTTGGTGAGGTTGGTGAGAAGAAAGGAAAACCACAAGCATATGATGACCTTGAGCGCACTCCTCGTCCTCTACGTAATGAAGATTTCTTAGGTGATGTTTATATTACTAAAGCTCGTCAAAAGCGTGATTTTAAACTTATATTTAAGAAGAAAATCTTTTTACCACAAGAAAATTATCGTGGTGAAGACCCTGGTTATGATAGATTATTGTATCTCCAAGCTGAAGATGAAACGATTATCCAAGGTAATATTGAACTACCTGATGAGAAAACTGCATCGTACCTTGCAAGTATATCTATGGCTGTGTGTTATGGTGTGGATCTTGGTGCTGATGCTGATACACTAGTACATTCTCAAACTGTTAAAGATTTCATAGCATTAGGATGGAGAGAACAAAATACACCAGATGAATGGGCTGTTCAAGTTCTAGAGCACAGGGAGGGCATGTTGCCCACTGCAGAATCGGAAGAGGAGGATCCAGATCATATTGGTTGGTTTGCAAATTTACAGTGGCTTTTTGTAGAAACTGTACAGGAATCACCTATGTATGGTATGCATTGGTTCTATTGTCACCCTAACTTGTCACCAAGGAAGAAAGTTCCTGATATTATTCGTAAATTACCATACAACATGGCTTTGGCTTTCAATTTCGATGGTTTACATCTGTTTACTGAAAGTCATGAATGCGTTGCATCATATGGTTATGCTGATATCTTCAGATGGGGTGGAAGTAGTGGATTATTTAGTATTATCCTTGCTGATGAGGAGGAGAGTAGCTTCGAACTGTGTGTGATCACCTCCCAGTCGACAGATCTGGCCGCTATAATTTTGGATCATATTCATGCTATTATGTCACATTCAGAGGAGGAGGGATAGGAAGAAACTCAAAAAAAGAATTATTTTAATTCAATGAATAAATAAACCTAATTCAATTAATACACAATTACAATGGAATATCTTCTGTTGCATCTATATTCTGACCCATTTCCACTCTACACCCCTAAACTAAACTAGATTAAATAAGAATGACTTACCTTTTCTTGGATGGTCTTGACGAGAATGTCGTTGGTGCTGGACCCGGATTCTTAACCAATGGCATATTTGCACTTTTAGATTCATCAACAATTTCAGCTTTTAAACCATTATCTGATTTGAATTCTTTTCTAATTGCATCGACAGCCTTCATCACAGGGTTCTCCTCTGATGTAAGCTTCGATGCCGAAACCTTCGGGGGATCAGGCATACCAAGTGCCTTCTTAATTGCTGGTATTTTTAAGAAAGTAGCTTGTGATACAGATAAAGCATTATTTGTTGTCCAGTATACAAACACACCTGTTGGCATAGTCATTGTAATAGGAGTCATCAAAACAGCGAGACCGCGCATCACCCATTTGAACTTGGCCTGGTCATTCCCTGCCATACCATCAGCTCCTAACTCAATCATTAACAAAAATGATAATGCGTTCATCATAGGCAATACCATAGTAGAGTCAGCTGATGCAAGATCAGTAAAAAGCCATATTCCACCAGTGTCAACACCAGGAAAGTAATCACCGATTTTTTGTAAAGCAAAAAAACAACTCATAAACAGTGGAAGTTGAATTAATGGCATTGCCAATGACAAAAATGGGTTAACCTTGTATTGTTTTAAAAGAGCTTTGGATTGCTCAGAATATTGCTTCTTCCTTGATGTTTGATTTGCATTCGGGTCCCTCTTCATAGCATCAGTGACGGCGGAGAGCATTGGGCGCACGGCGGCCATTCTTGCAGAAGATTGAGCCATTTTAACACCCATAGGTAATAAACAAACGCGCATACCTATTGTGAGTAAGCAAATTGATTCCCAGTATGGTATTTGCCAACTTAAATGTAAGTTCTCAATTGCAGCAAGAATGAGGTCTGGTGGGGAATTTGTCAATACTGCATCAGTAGTTACTGATTCATACAATGGATGCAAACTCTGTACTGCTTCAACGACCTTGGTTCCTGCTGCTGCTTCACCACTTGCAAAACGGCGACCCCCAATACTGAAATGCTGTTGCTGCTTTCGAGCACCCCGAAAAGCGAATTTTGGTGTTAGGACGATTCCACGCCTTGCTGGTACAGATAAGAGTCTGTTCATCACTATTACTAAAATAATATAAGGTTTTTGATTGTGATATCCGACCTCTACTTTAAGGTCAGAGGCTATTTCGAGACTTAAGTCCCACTTAAGTCACCCACAGAATGGAGCCTTCGTTCGTGCGTCCTTTCCTTTTTTTTCTTCCTCTTCTTACTTACTATATTAATGCATGTGCAGATTATTAGGATAAAACTTCGCATATTTCAAATCTTACTTAGCAAAAAGAAATAGTGGGATTAAAGGACAGAAATACGCTTCTTTAGTCAGTTCAGGTTCAGATTTGTAACACGCGTCTTTTCAAGTCTTCTAAAAAAGCCAGTGGTACAACACTGTAACTGACCTTATTTTGGTTGAGGAACACCGTCTGCAAGAAATTATTGCTTTAGTATTCGTATAAAACACTAAAATTTGGTTGCACTATGGGAGATGATCCATTTGCTGCAGGAGGCAATGTCAAGCCTCCTAAGCTGAAGGATAATACGAAGGAAAAGAAGGAAAAGAAAGAGAAAAAAGAAAAGAAAGATAAGAAAGGTGAAAAGAAAGAAAGTAAATCTGACAAGAAAAAGAGAGAAGAAGAGGAAGCAAAGCAAAAAGCCCAAGAAGAAGAGGAAGCTCGACTTGCGGCTGAAGAAGAGGAACGTAAGAGAAAGGAGGAAGAAGAAGCTGCTAGACCAGTTACTCCACCACCAGAAACTGTCAAATTGATTTTGAAGCCTGTTGATAACGGTTGGTTGATGGGTGAGCCATTGGAGGTAGAAGTACTCTTGGATTCCAATGTCGTCCAACTCAAGGCACTTATTGAAAAGAAGAAGAAAATAAGTGTACATCGTATGTTTATTAGGAATAAAGACTTGGAAGTGATGTCAACAGTACAAGAGAAGAACGCATTTAGACGCTTAAATTTGAACGATGGCTACGTGTTTGTCGTAGAGCCGGTGCTCACACGTACATGGCTTTGGCACGAGCCGCAGTGGTACATCGATAAGCTAATAAATGACATCCAAGATTTAATCAAGGCGAGTCCTATGAAACAAGTACCTTTAGACGAAATCACGGATGCCGTCATTGTACCTATGCATATGCGAGATACATCACTGATGGTCTTTTGTCGTCAATATCCAGAACATTTTTTCATGTCTTTAGACACTAATCGGCATCGATCCTGGGTCTCTATTCCAGGTAATAAAGAGCTGACACAGTTATCTACTCATGCAGAATTTCCTGCAGATGTTGGTAAAATTGTTCATTTTAAGCCAGTATATTTTGATTGGGAAGGTCATGCTGATATTAATGACACTAAAAGAGTTGAACTTGATTTTGAAATACCAGATATGGAATATGAAATTTCCATCATAAGTGGTCATGACATCATGCGTGCTGATACTTTTGGCAGTTCTGATCCATTTGTGGTAGTTACTTTTTTCAATGGTATTGAAAGAAAACGGTTAGGACAAACGTTGAGTAGAAGGAACACACTGAATCCTGAATGGACTGATGAACGCTTTCTTTTGAAGGTAAACGCTTCTTTCGAAGTAGAATCATGTATTCTGTTGCTTGAAATGTGGGATTGCGATATTGGACCACATGGACAAAATTTACAGGGTGATTTTCTTGGAGCAGTAGAATTGACTGGATTAGACATCATGGAATTGATTGCCGATGGTCAAACACATATCATGGAATATCCATTACTGCAGCGCTTAGAATCTTCTCCCGAGGAGGATCAATCTGGGGTAAAAGGTACCATAAAAGTAAAAGGTGGCAAAGCAGGATTTGAAGTACGACTTGTTAATTGTCGTAGTTTAGTAGTACCAGGAAATAAATATTCAAAACCATTTGGTATTATTCTTTTTAATGGTGATGAACTTGAAGTTACTTTGCCTGAGCAGCGGGCAATACGAGATCCTGTTTATGATGCAACAGTCAATTTGGCTTTCTCAGAAATGTCTAAGAAACTTGCAGATTGTGAACTTGAATTTCAAATCTGGTGTACTGTAGGTAAAGGTGAAGGCATTGAAGATGAGGATGCAAAGGGCTCCTTCCTTGGAAGTCTTTTACTGTCAGGTGATGAATTAGAAAGTTTTCTTCGAGGTAACATACCATATGCTAACAACTTGCGCAGAGCATTGAGACAAACAAAAAATATTCCATTAAAACAACGTAAAAATCCTGTTGAAGGTTATATTACTGTTATAGGTGGTCCCGCTGGTTTGCCTATGCAACCTGGTAAAAAAATTGAAATTATTATTCAGGATGGTGACCGCCTTGCCAAGGTCATCAAAGCATACGTAGACGTTGAGTGGAATTACGTACGAGTCGCTACAACAGAAAAGGTACCAATAGTATTAGGTCAATGTAAAGTGAATCATTCGTTATTATTAGAGACAACACCTGGTAGTGATAATGCACTGAATAGTGACCTGCGCTTGGATTTATGGGAGGATCCTGATAATGCCGTGGGTGTTTTAGGGCAAACATACCTGGGTATGATTCATATAGCGGCAGAGGAATTATCAGATTTAGTTGATGGAAAATATGCAAAAGATTTAGAATTTGATTGGGAATTAGATCCAACTAAAGAAGTAAAAAACCAGCGAATGGTTAGAGGTAACATAACTTTACGTGGTGGATCAGTTAAAGCCCGCAAAGAAAACGAACGTATAATCATTGTGTATGGTGCTAAAAATTTAGGGCGTGCCAATAGTGGTGCACTACTTGGTTTAGGCTCAAGTGATCCATTTGTTGAAGTCACTTTTAATGGAACTGTTGTTGGGAAAACTGAGACACTTGAAGAAAATCTGAATCCCGTTTGGGACGAGCCCAGCTGGTTCATCACAATTCCGCCCTTACGGACAATGCTAGATGCTGAATTGAAGAAATGGGTTGCAACGAATGAGGCACTTAAAGCAGAAGGAAAGCCACCTATTGAACGCACAATATATCATGAATCTGTATTGCAATTTGCTGTTTACGATGAAAATAATGATGGAACCAAAGGTTACTGTTTGGGGGTCGTGACACTTGAAGAAAATGAAATGAATGAATTTTTCGAATGTAAAAAAGCACACAGTGAATGGCATACACTTACTAAAGATACTCGACTAGAAAATACTAATAGTTCGACTAAAAATCCAATTTTAGGTACAGATTCAGCATTAAAGATCGGCACCCCAGCTAAAGAATATGTATCCCATGTTGATTGGAAATTAGCTGTTGAGGCTGCTATCGAGGCTGAGAATGCTCGATTACGTGAAATTGAAGAAGAAAGACTTGCAAAAGAAGCTCAAGAAGCAGAACGTCAATATCAATTACAATTAGCCGCAGAAGCTGAAGAAAAACGACTGGAAGAAGAAGCAAAAAAAGCAGAAGAAGAAGCAAAAAAGCGTCTGGAGGAGGAAGCTGATAATCAGTCGCAACTATCTGTAGAAGCAGCAGAAGCAGCAGAAGCAGCTGTATTGGCGGAAGCGGAAGCCAAGAAAAAGGCAGATGAGGAGGCGTTCGAAGACATGATGCTTCTAGCAGATGACGATGACGATTAATATTGTAAAAATAATGTTGAAATTGTAGAGAAGTACTTAACGAGTTGCGTGTTTACTCCATAATTCATATTACACTTTGGGGGTGGAAAATAATATTCACAGATAATCAATCTATTCACAAAGCATTGATAATTTATTATAATAATTTCATATCTATAGGAGATTACTACCAAAGGAGAAAAAATGGTAGCACCGTCGGGTATTTGTTTGTCCCACTTCAAGAGGGTAAAAAACACTCGGAGGAACAGTCAATTGCAATAGAAGTTTGGTAAAGTTAAGACTCGTTTTGTGTTACAATTTTATTTGCTTTACGATAAGGTGAGGATGCCAGATGCTGAAGAGAAAGCCTCTGGGGAAACAAAGGAGTATCAATCCTTGTTTTGGGTCCCTATGTTGTACCAGACTGCAGAAAGTGCTACTCTTATTGTGGAAGGTATGTTGGATGACATTGGAGATTTCTATGAACATGATGATGATGGTAATATTCGTGGATCAGTACTACAAGTAAAGGAACAAAAAGAACGTGAAATTGAAGACGGTGGTAGAAAACGCCGTGCACAAATTTTGGGAGACGATTCTTTAGGAAATGAAGTTGTGGCAACACGTGTTGAAGTTGTTACCAAAAGTGATGATACTGTATTCACGATACTATCTGTGTTAAAATCACATTTCTTGTTCTCAAAATTACACGACTATGAATTAGAGGATGTCGTCGACTCAATGGTAGATGAATACTTCGAAGATGGTGATGACATCATCGTAGAAGGGGAAGTTGGTGATAAGTATTATATACTAGAAGAAGGTCAATGTGATATCATGATAAACGGTCATACGGTCGGACAAGTTCCGAAAGCGAATAGTTTTGGTGACTTAGCTCTCATGTATAACTCACCCCGTGCTGCCACTATTCGGGCTTCATGTGATTGTACATGTTGGTCCCTTGAGAAAAAGTTCTTCAGACAAGCGATGGTGACATCAAGCTCAAATCAAACAGGAAATCTTGCTGTGTTTCTTGGTAAATTGAAGTTATTCGAGTCACTTAACATGGAAAGTTTATCCCAATTAGCCAAGTCCTTAACATTGAAAACATACAATGATGGTGATTATATTATTACACAAGGTGAAATTGGTGAAGAATTTTATGTTATATATAAAGGTAAAGTGCGTATTACCAAAACAGGTGATGACGGCAGAGAAATTCCTTTGATATCCCTCAGTGAGGGTGCCGTATTCGGTGAGCGTGCTCTAATTAAAAAGGAACCTCGTGCTGCAAATGTCATTGCAGATACTTCTATGGGTCCATGTGAATGTTATTCACTTTCTAAAGATGATTTTGCAAGCATGCTTGGCGGAATTATTGAGCAAATGAATGAACTAAACAACATGCGAATACTGCGATCGGCTCAAATCTTTACAGATTTAACTGATAAAGCGTTGGCTGTTGTTCGTTCTAAAGTAAAAAATCGTGAAATGTTTAATGGGCAACGCTTACTATGTGATTCTACAAATGTATTTATTGTATTAGATGGTGAAGTTATCAGTCCGGAGGGCGTTCTATTCAAAGTTGGTCACGTCGTCGGTGGGTTGACGTCTGCCGCAGACGACGAAACACCGAGTGTAACATGTAAAAGTGACGAAGCTATTGTTGGTATATTAGCTAGAAGTGCAATATTAGATCAATTAGAAGAACAAAAGAATGGGGATGAGCCTGAAGACGACGGTGCGGCGGATGCTGCCAAGTCTAACGTTGACCCAGAAGAAGAAGCGTTGGAACAGCTACAGCAGAATATTGATTTGAGGAAAGCTAGTGCAGTACAACGTGTTGCTGCAACACAAGAATATCAATGTGGTGATTTATTAGATTTAAATGTTATAAAACCACTTGGAAAAGGAACATTTGGTAATGTATATTTAGCCAAAAATAAAAGCACTGGCAAAACTATGGCACTAAAGTGTCTCGATAAAGCCGTATTGGTAAAAGCATCGCAAGGTATGTATGTCAAAAGAGAATGTGAATGTCTCTTTCATTTATGTCATCCATTTATTGCAGCATATTATGGTGTTTTTGTCATTCCACGTAAGGTAGTATTTAGTATGGAAAACGTACCCGGTCAGGAATTATGGTCCTACTTAAATAGCAATGATCGCGAAAAGGGACCACATGGGGGTTTACCCACTGCTCATGTCACGCTATATATTGCACAAATTGTGCTTGCGTTAGAACATATACACACTCTTGGATACTGTTATCGTGATTTAAAGTCAGAGAACATGCTGTTCGACGTCAAAGGTTATATTAAAGTGGTTGACTTTGGTTTTGCAAAATCAGTACCATATTTCAATAAAGCGGGTGAAATACAGTATAGAACATTTACTCTTTGTGGTACACCTGATTATATGGCACCTGAAGTAGTATTAACACAAGGTCATGATAAATCAGCTGATTATTGGGCGTTAGGATGTTTGACGTATGAAATGCTGCGTGGCAGCACACCTTTCGAAAGTATGAGTCAAAAGCGGACATTCGAAAAAATTGTTAGATCACAACGATTTTTAGATTTTCCTCATACATTTGATCCTCATATGAAATCTTTTGTAAGACGTTTGATGCATCCTAAGGCTGCACTACGTATTGGTGCCCTGCAAAACGGTTTTGGCGACATCAAGGACCACGCTGTTTTCAACACTACTGGCAAGGGTACTACTGACTTCGATAAATTATTAAACTATCAAGTTGATATGCCTTATATTCCAGAAACCATTGACTTGCATGGTGGTGAAGATGGCATACAGAAAACTGAAGAACAATTACAGAATGAATTTGACGCAGGTATGGATGCAGAAATGGAGATGATTGATCTGGTGGAGGAGTCCGCTGTCGAGGATGACGTGAATGAAGGTTTGTTTCAAGATCTCCTTGATATTGACCAAGGTACTCCAATGCAGCTTAGTTAATTTATATGGTAATACCTGCCATGTATGATAGTGCAGTGAAGAGAAGAAATGGTAGAAGTTATTTATAATCTAATACATAATATACAAAACCCTCAGTTCCGATCAGAAACTTCAAATAAGAGGTTTATATTTTGTGCAATTAAGTGCAATATGACCCTTTACAATACAATAGTGACAATGATCATGATCACAAGGACACTCAGCTGTAGTTCCTTTTTTATCTGGATCTAAAAATAGTTTACATCCACACACTTGATAGTTATGATAGCGACAAATTGGAGTACCATCAGCTGTTGTGCGTAATGGAGCTTTTAATGGATGAGGAAATTTGCGTTCATTGCTATTTGTTGTATCTGCGTATTTTCGCTTTGAGCCCGACGACTTCCGTTCACGCTCCTGCCGTGCTACATCAGCTAAACCAAGTATTGTATCCCAAGGGAATTCTCTAGTGTCATCGTTGCTATGAGTGTTCGCAGCCGTATGCAATGATTGGCTCTTTACAATAATGCGGTGTGGTCGTGTAGGAAGTGTAGCCACCCATGGTAGCACAGCAGTCAGAGCCTCTAGTTCACGATTACCTCCTATATCAACCAGAACTATCAAATTACATGAAGTGTTTGCATGTACTAGTTCTTCTATCTTATCTGATGCTGTATTTGGTGTAGCTAATACATCACATCGTAAAAACTGTACATCTGGATTCCGCTTTGACGCTGCTGCTAATGCTTCCTTGGACGTATCGATACCCAAAACTTTAGAGGCCCCTAAACGTTTAGCAAGAGATTTTGTTGCACGACCATAGCTACATCCGATTTCAACAGCAACATCCTTGTCTTTATTCAGTGTACCACATAATGCTCTGAAACTTGCTGTATCGTATGTCACATGACATACAGATTTATCAAGATCTTCCAGCTTTTCCTCTCTTGACCATAAACACCATTTATGCAACGTTAATTTTTCAATTTTCGAGGACAAATCCATATTTTGTATTTTATATGCATTTATATATTGTGAAATACAGGTACTTCCTTTATTATGATTAGATTATACCTGCCGGCGGCAAAACATCGACAACCATTCCATTGGACCGATTAAAGATATCAATACAATGTCTTCGTTTACTGAAGAGAGTCCAAAGCCTACTAATATCTGTGCTTCAGAGGGATGTGAGAAAGAGGCAAAGCTGGCATGCCCTACCTGCATAAAGCTTGGTGCTCCTCCCACCCGATTTTGTGATCAAGATTGTTTCAAAAAGAGTTGGAATAGTCATAAAGGAATTCATGCTTCAATTCGTGAAGCTCGTGAAGCGGCTATTGCCGCCGATCCAACAGCTATGCCACGCGAGTTCAGAAATCCACCATATATGTTCAGTGGACCACTTAGACCTTGGAAAGTTACTGAAAAATCAGTAGTTCCTGAAGGAATTGAAAAACCAGACTATGCCGATCATCCTGATGGGCGTAGTGCACAGGAGGAACAGGATAAACGTAACCGTGATGTTATCGTTACTTATACATCAGAAGAGATTGAAGGTATCCGACGTGCATGTGTTATTGGTAGAGAAGTATTGGATATTGCTGGACGTGCTGTTCGTATTGGTATCACCGCAGATGAATTAGATAAGATTGTACATGATGAAACAGTGAAAAGAGGTGCATATCCATCACCATTAAATTATTATAATTTTCCCAAATCAGTGTGTACGAGCGTCAATGAAATAATATGTCATGGTATCCCCGACTGCCGCCCGCTTGAAGATGGTGACATCGTAAATTTAGATATATCTGTTTATAAAGATGGCTATCATGGTGATTTAAATGAAACATTTTTTGTGGGTAATGTTGATGAAGATTCCGTTCGTGTGGTGCAATGTGCGTATGAGTGCCTGCAAAATGCCATCAATACCGTCAAACCGGGCGTATTATATAGAACATTAGGAGAACAAATTCACAATGTAGCAAAAAAACACAAATGTAGTATTGTAAAAACATACTGTGGACATGGTATTGGTAAACTATTCCATACTACTCCTAATGTACCTCATTATGCTGGCAACAAGGCCAAGGGTACCATGAAGGTCGGTCATGTGTTCACTATTGAACCTATGATTAATCTTGGTCAAAGTGGTGATGTGACATGGCCAGATGGCTGGACCGCATGTACTATAGATGGAAAGCGTAGTGCTCAATTTGAACACACAATGGTTGTCACTGAAACGGGTTGTGAACTGTTGACTGGGAGACCTGGAGAGCCGAAAGACCATATACTCTGGACAAGAGAAAAGTTCCAAAGATAAGTAGTTTTGTAAACAATAAGTAACAATGAATCCTTTCTTCTTTATTTCTTCCATAAATAAGGACCTAAGGACCCGGCAAAGTTTCTGGTGGAGGAATTCGA
>JACKZZ010009401.1_pt1 | contig 16851 bp, 9 predicted proteins | sample 8027871 | NCBI WGS metagenome assembly JACKZZ01 (sample SAMN15724774, study PRJNA655200) | protist metagenome | isolation source: fluorescence activated cell sorting (FACS) single amplified genomes of... | place: USA: West Boothbay Harbor, Gulf of Maine | collected 2000-07-19
ATGATAGAGATCCAATGCCTTTGACAGTGACATCAACACCACCAACATCACTATCATCAAAGGAGGACGAAGAGTCGGGAGGAACAACAATTTGCGGTATTTTGGTGGCCTCATTCAATGAATCTCGAGGCGCTGAAACGCAAATAGCAGCAGAAGTACCATTTACAGAAGGTGGTGTACTCATTTTATCACGCAATAATTTCTAAACAATCGATAATGTACTGTATCAACAAAAAATCTATGGCCTCCGCAGTGCTCGAGTGCGCGACTCTTCCAGCCACTCATATTCCAATATAATGGAAGAATCAAACCATTTCTGACTTTTACTTCAACGCAAAAAAGATTCGAAGTAGGAAAGATAAGAAAGAAAGATTCGTAGCCTTTTAGTAATAAAGACTGTGCACAACAAAGTAAGAAATATGATACTGTCAAAAATATGAGTGGATAGAAAAAGGGTCCCCCCTAGTTGTCCAGGTGTCAATAATTTTTTGGGAAGGATTGTATCGTGTTTAGAGTGATGTCTGGAACAGATAGTGATATTGCCACTCGTCGAGTGGTGGAAGAACTGAAGAGGATCTATAAGACTAAAATATTACCTCTTGAACAAGCGTACAAATATGACCTTTTCCACTCGCCACCTATGAGTGATGCTGAGTTCGACTCTAAACCTCAGGTCATGTTGGTAGGGCAATACAGTGTAGGCAAAACGAGCTTTATCAAATATTTGATTGGGCGCGATTTCCCTGGAATGCGCATTGGTCCTGAGCCTACTACCGATCGGTGGGTCGCGGTTATGGATGGTGCTGATAGTAGAACGATTCCAGGTAATGCACTCGCTGTATCCCATGAATTGCCTTATAGAGGCCTTGAAAGATTCGGCGTTTCTTTCCTTAACAGATTCGAGGGAGCACAGGTTCCGTCTCCCGTACTGAAGAATATTACTCTTATTGATACACCAGGCGTCCTATCCGGGGAAAAACAACGCGTGAATAGGGGTTATGACTTCACTGCTATTTGCTCTTGGTTCGCCCAGAGGGCTGATCTAATCCTTCTATTATTCGATGCCCACAAGTTGGATATTAGTGACGAATTCAGAAATGTCATTGAGAGTTTACGCGGAAATGATGACAAGATCCGATGTATTTTGAACAAGGCGGACCAGGTCGACCGCCAGCGCCTTCTACGTGTCTATGGGGCTTTAATGTGGTCTATCGGTAAAGTGATCAAGACCCCTGAAGTGTTGCGCGTTTATGTAGGTTCCTTTTGGGACGAGCCATTACAATTTGAAGATAATGCAGCTTTATTTGAAATGGAGCAGGAGGATCTTATGAAAGATCTTCGAGACCTTCCCCGCAACTCTGCGGTACGAAAGATTAATGAGCTGGTGAAGCGAGTTCGAATCGGTAAAGTGCACGCATACATCATCGCTCATCTTCGTGAACAAATGCCTATGCTAATGGGTCATACGAAGAAGCAGCAGCAGCTAATTGCCGATATGCCGCAAGTGTTCAGGTCGGTCATGAAGAAGTTTAGCTTGGCACCTGGTGATTTCCCTGATATCGATTCCTTCCGCTCAGTACTAGCAGAATTGGATTTCACGAAGTTCAATCAGTTAAAGCAGAAGATCATTGATGATGTCGACCATGTGCTTGGAAAAGATATTCCTCGTTTGATGGATGCTCTCCCTCGCGCCTGGGAGGGGTTCGAGCATGCACCTGTTGCAGAAGACGGTACGCCAGATTCTCCTTTAATGGATGATGAGTTATCAGTGAAGCCTCCACCAGCTCCTATTGAGGAGAGTTGGCAGGAATTCGAGTCTCTTTATGATGAACAATTTCAAGTATCGTCTGAGGCTGGTTTTGTGACAGGTATGAAGGCCAAAGAGATTCTGATGCAATCAGGGCTCGAGAAGACCATCTTGCGCAAGCTTTGGAATTTGTGTGATATTGATAAAGACGGCAAATTAGACAAAAGTGAGTTTTCCCTCGCTATGCGTCTAGCTGAGATGGCTCATAAGGGAATAATGATGCCTGCTGCAATTGAACCTGGGTGGATTCCTCCGTCAAAGAGACAGTAAGAACGGTTGGGGGATGAAGTAAACTAAGGTAGAAAATATAAATAAAGAAATAAATTTTAAGGCCAAAGAAGTGAGTTGAGTTTGTGATTCGATTGGAGGCGTTGTGCGCACATTTTCATACTTCGAAGTAAAATAGGATAACCTTATTTTAATGTTAGACGCGGAAAAGAGAAGGTTATATTAAACCGTGGTGTGCGGTCGAATGCGATAATGTATAATTTCTATATATTTTCCGCTTTTTTGAAAGTTTTGCATTATTTTTAAAAATAAAATTATGGATATGCCGTGTAAAAGAATGACTTAGTATGAAATGTGTAGTGCTTCCCATTCTTCATTCTCAAATCAGCTATAACGTACACACTAAATGAAGCCATTTATTACATCTCAGTTTTTACACTGTACGGTATAAAGAGAGAAAATTGTTGTTGTTTCGTTCTTCTTTCTTGACATATTGCTTGATTTTTAAATTTCATATACAAATTGTACTACCTCGAAGTATTATTAAAGTAAATTCTACTTCTTTTTCTTTGCGTCACCACCTTCTGCTCCAGCAGCAGCATCCTCTATCTGTTTACGTCTAGCATCAAGACCGGAAACTGCCCGTAAGAAAGAGACGTAAGCTAATCGGTCATCTACATATGTGACTTCTTGTACAGATAAAGAATCGACGAAATCCCTTGATTGGATTGGTCGTAATTTTTGTGTTTGGATTCGTCTCACAGTAACTACGGTTCGTACTGTTTTCGCAATGGAGCCCGCTGAGTAGCCTTCCGACACAAAGGCGAGACTTGAAATATCAATCGACTTCATGACCTTAAGAGAATCGGCCTCAAGTTGGGTCTGGAACACAAGTTTTTGTTCGGGAGAAGTTGCAGTGTTGCCTTTTTCCTTCTCTAGTGCTGTGAAAGCAGCAATGATACATTCATCAATAAAATGCGTCCATAGTTGCACACGTGTAGCATAATCAGGATAGGGCATATATAAAAATTTATCGAAGAAAGATTTCATATCCTTGACTTCACCCTCCTCAGGCTTACTTGTCGTCCCTATTACTAGAACTCTGTGCTCTGGCCCAAGGGCTTGGTTCTTATACGTTAACAAATCCTTCTTAAATCGACTAGGACCATCCTTATCCGCCTTGGACTTCTTACCACCAGCAAAGAATTGATCACACTCGTCGATGTAGATAATACAAGGCTGCATTGTAGGGTCACGTGCTACTGTCATTGCCATATGAACGAGCTTAGTGGGTCCAGTCTTACCAGCAAACTGGCCTCTGAGCTTGTCAGGAGATAAATGAATCAACAAAGCTCCAAGTTCATTAGCCACTGCCTCCACTGCCAATGTCTTACCACTCCCAGAAGGACCATATAAACATAGTGACTTCACTTGGATTTCAGGAGCAAGACCCATCTTCACCTCAGCAGAGCCGTTAGGGAGGATACAGTACTCTACGATGGCCTGTCGGACTTGAGCTACTGAAGGATCTTGAGGGGTCCATTCAGACTCATCCTTGCGCTCTGCATTGTGGTGCATCGTTCCTAAGTAGCTGAAAGAGCCAATAAGAGAGGAAATACTACAATTTCGAGGGCGCACTACCAAATGGTGTTCAATCAACACAGAAAGCATGTGGTCGGCATCTAACCCCTTTAACTCTGAGATCTTCTCTCCAGGCAGGGGCTTCTTCTTCTTCTCCTTTCCTTTCTTGCCTTTCTTTCCCTTTTTCCCCTTTTTCCCCTTTTTACCTTTACCCTTTTTGCCCTTTTTGCCACCCTTTGTAGGCGCCAATTGTAATTTGATCTTCTTCAAGTTCAAAACAAGCATCTCATCAACCTGTTTACGAATGGTCTCGTACACATCAGGCCGTACTAAATCCTTACCGAGACCTACATCATGACGCTGTTGGAAATTATCGCTCTCGTCCTTGTCCTCCCACACCCCTTCAAACTCTTCGACTAGACCTGACATACCAATCGTAACGGCTGACTTGCCTTGAAGTTTTGGCATCGCCCTCTCCTCGGGCTCTCCACCACCACCCTTGCCTTTTTTACCTTTGTCATCCTTTTTGGCATCCTTTTTGGCATCTTTCTTGGCATCTTTCCCTTTATCCTTTCCTTTATCCTTTCCTCCACCTCCATCTTCATCATCTTCTTGAGCGACAAACTTCTTCGTCTCGTAATATTCTTCGAGATTCTCTGGGAACTTATCTTGAGCGATTTGATCGGTAATCCATAAAGTGCGCTCCTCTCGAAGCTCTTCTCTCTTCTCAGGCCCCTCTTCATCGAGGATCATACCCTTCATATCATCCAACGCCTTCTCATAAATCTCTTTATTCTGTGCTTGTTCCTGTTTACGCTTTCGATGGGCAATGTTCAGCTCGAGGTCTAGTCTATCTACGTTATCTTGCCGCTGTTTCATACCAACAAACATTAATTCATTTACGCGTTCCAAATCAGCAGCCTTTCTAGACTGAAAACCTTTGAAAATTCTCTGAACATTCGTACTAGCAATATCCCTATCCATTTCTCTTGTACCAACAGCATCGTAAACACCTCGGCCGTGTTTCTCTCTATCTCGAACATCTTTTACGAGAGCGGCTCTCTCGACTCCCTGTCTTCCACGCTCGTTCCTTTGGATGATATCAATAGCTTGATCTAGAGTCATATTGGCCATAGGGACTACCGAACTAAAGTTATCAGCAATGAATATCTCATCAGTGTTATGCTTCAGCCGCATGTAGCCAGCAACCAGTCGATCGCGCTGCTCCAGCTGTGCTGCTGTGTCTTCCTTGAAATATCGAGGAACGGTAATATCTAAGGTCTCAGGCGCTAATTTGAGATCGACAAGAATATCATCAAGATGTACATACTCCCATGGGAATGCCTCTTCTGGACCATCCTTTATTCGACAATAGGAATTAGGAGGATTCCATTTCACAAGGTCATGCTTTAGTTCCAAAATACGCTTGATTGTCAACTCTAGCACTTTCTTCACATGCATTCGTTTCTGAGGATGCATCATACCATCATAAGCTTCTTCTAACTTGGAGTATATCTGCAAATACTTGATATAAAGACAAGCAAAATGCTGAAAGGCTTGAAATATTGTTACATCTTTTGGCCCATTCGCTAGCTCCTCCTCAGTCATATCAACACCTTCAACATGAAGCTGTTCAGCAAGCTCACCAATTGCTTGCTGCCACATAGCATCATAACTCGCATTTGCCATCCTAAATCGAACAAACCGAGAATAAAGGCTATTAAAAAACAGACCGTCGTTTTCTCGAGAAATATGAGTGGCGGTCGCAACTGCGCGACCCATTTATTTCTAGGAAACACCATAACAGGAGCACTCATGATTACGCTAAAACAAAAACACCGGCATTCCTCGTCCTTTGAGTATATAACATTATGATTTCTATTAGAATCTATAGATAAATAAATATTGTCATCTGGAATGAGATTTTTTCTTCTTCTTTATAGCATTTGGCTGTTATTTCTGCTTGTTCCTCTTTCCGGTAAAGGTGCTGCGATTGAAGCAGCAACGAATACAGAAGGGTACTCATCAGGGCCGCATCTACGACGAGAGGGGATCACTATTCCAAGGAACCAAGTGCTTCAAGAGCGTGCTGGTGGGAGTTCAGCGACAATTTACGTCACCCAACCCCGTGGTGTAATAGAAAAGACCGTAAACCATGAGGAGGATCAGTTTACTTTTATTATGGCCCCTGCTGGACTACCATTCACTATGCGAGCGGTCTATGTTGTAATAGAAACCTTTGACATGCAGTCTGCCTCACTCAATATATACGAAGCAGAGTCCGAGACTCAGAGCTTCCTCTACGATGTATACAATTGCCAATTCTGCAAGATTGGACCCCCACCTCCGCCTTTTTACGTCGAATCGCCTGTAGTCTTCATCCGCATTGTGGGAATCAAGCAAAACTTCGGGGGTGGGGGCTTCCCTCTTAGTGGATTTAGAATGTCCTATGTTTGTATTCCGGAGTTGATGACCGACATGACACCGCAATTACTAGACTTCAATTTCATTACTTATTCTGGTTACGGTACCATATCGCCTCCTTTAATCGAGGATCTACTCCCACAAAATAGCGTTATGCAATGGAGAATAGATAAGAGGCAGAAATTCCAGTATGAGGGACTGGTAACAAACAACGAACCGCTGCTTATTAGTTTATCGGATTTTGCATTTGATCCAGCATGTAAGACCAGTCTGCGGATTTATGATGGGCTGACGACTAATGACACGCTATTATTCTCCGGGTGCGAGATGCCTTATAAATGGATATATGCAAATAGCCGGTCTGCGTTAGTAATAGTAGATACTGCTGCTTCAGAGGATTTGCCTGACTCGGAAGGATTATTCAAGATAACTTGGTTTGGAATAGACGAAGATAAATTTTTATGTGGTTCATTTGAACAACCTGATTATCGGTATGACTTATCAATGAATCTTGACGATGGATCATTTTCATCCTCTCCTATGAAGACGAGTGATGGACTACCTGATGGATGTGCGTGGTTGATACGACCGCGCCCCGCAGGAGGGAATAAAAAATCCAAGGTGACTTTATTTATACATAGAAATAGTTTAAAACAAGACACAGAGCTACGCGTTTACGATGGACTGGGCCCTGGCAATGGTAAACTGCTTTGGCGTAATGACCGTACATCGCGAACGACCCAGGACTTCAAAATAGTACCACCACCACTGGTGACTGAATCAAGTAGCATGTACGTGTGGTACAAGACCACTAGTTTTGGTGATGCCGCCAGATTCGGTTGGTCAGCCGAGTACCAAGCAGACTTCACGGGTAGCTATGGTATTGGGAGTGGTGGTGTGAGCTTAGATGCATCATCAGCCTTACATATACGCATTCCGGGAGATGGATCATCATATGTTGCGGGCTTAAACTACTCCTGGGTTGTACAGCCTACTACTTCTGGTGTCATTACATTCGCCTTTCAAGATCTTAATATTCCTGATTGCAATGATACTTTGACGATTTATGACGGCACAGATGCGGATAATGACCCTGTAATAGGAACTTTTTGTGGAACTAATCTCCCGCGTAGATGGATAACGTCAACTGCCAGTGCAGTTCTTATGACTTTCAAAGCTAACGAGGTTAATAGTCTAGGCGGTTTTGAAGTCGCGTACTTTAGCGACGGGCAGAACTATAGGTGTGGTATGCAAAGTAGTTTAAACCCTGCTTTAATGAGAGCATCGTCGATGGTGCTTACGGATGGGAGTAGGAGTGATGAAAATATCTATCTTGATGAGAGTTGTAAGTGGCGTATCGTCCCAGAGAGAGGGGATAGTATTTATTTATTTTTCGATCGGTTCCACCTTTTCGGGGCTGCTGTAAAGATTTACAAAGGTACTGGCAACGCCCGTGAGCTGTTGAATATCTACTCAGACAGTGATGTTTGCCCTGCACCGATGTTTATTGACGATCCCGGCATCGAAATAGAGTATGATAGTGAGAGCTCTGCATCTGGAAAAGGGTTCAGTTTAACGTACTTCTCAACAAACGCAAACGAAACTGGCCCAGGAAGAGGGCCTATTAACATCCGTTCATCTATAGTGTACGGTCTTAAGGTTCCAAAAGCGCACGGCACCTTTCCTGTCGGTAAAAAAGTGAAGTGGCTGATATCACCCCAGGATGCTCAAACGCAGGGTAGTTTGTATTTCATCCTCGCCCCAAGTGGAGCGAATATCAGTTGCAGTGATTCGTATCTGCGAATTTACGCTGGTTCAAACGAGGCCGCCCCTCTAGTTGGTACATACTGTGCCTCTAATCCTCCACAGGAGTGGCTGGAGCTGACATCATCTGAAGCGTTTATTACATTCCAGACGCCGAATGCTTCGTCTTTGGATGGCGAAATAGACATTACCTTCTACTCAGATTCTCCAGCGACAAAGTGCGGTATTGGACAGAATCCAGCTATTATGACCTCAAGATCAGGCATAATCACAGATGGCAGTTCTACCGACTCCAACGAGTTACTACGACCAGACCAGCTATGTGAATGGTTGATCCAGCCATCACGCAATGCAAGTGCTTTGGCAGTCAATAATAATACGATGGTTTATTTGGATTTCTTGTCTTTGGATATGAGAGGTGGGAGTTTAGAAGTCTGGAATGGTAATGAAGACGTAGAGGGCCGGGTTTTGCTCTTCAAGTGCAATGGTTGTCAAGTGGTGCCTCGCCCAATACTATCTCCACACCATGCGCTCTTCGTGTCCCTTCGGACGAACGCCACCGCTGATGCTTTCGGGAAAGGGTTTAGGGCGATATGGTCGACATCTGATGACCCTGCCTGGAATGCTGCTTCTACCACTTATTCGGGTTCTTATGTTTTGGAACATTCCAGGAATGTGGACTTAGATATTAGCAACTCCAATGCCACTCTCGCCTGGCACTTAAGAGCACGTGTTGCTGAATCTAGCCTAATGTTGAACCCTTATCTGACTGTTACAGCACAAGAGCAGCGTTTCTTCGACGATGGTCGAGTGATAAATGGGAGCAGTAGTACATTATTCACCTCAACACAAGGTATTGGTCAGTTTTGCGGTAATTTAGGGGATATCGAGGCCCCTTATCTTAGAACTCTGAACGGAAGCACCATGGTTCGAGCCACCCAATTGACTGATAAGTACGTCTACTCTGCAGATGATGCAAATCGAGCTAACTTAACCAACAAATATGTGAAGTCGATAGGGGGTTCGTTCACGTATACTTCTTCTGACACCCCCTTGGAAGCACTCGAGCCGTCAGGTGGATGCAAATATATATTAACGTCTGGCTCCCTTCAGGCCATTCGGATTGATATTAATAGATTCAAGGGTGCAAAGGGAGGTGCTTCACAACTCATTATTTATGCAGGGAAATACGGAAATGATGCTATTTTATACGATTCATCACTTAAGGCTGTCGATGTATCGACGGAAATGAAACTATCTGTGGTAGCCCCATGCGGCAAAGCTGTAGTGGTGGTGTATTCCAACAGTACTGGAGTGGATGGCCTATTTGGATTGGATATTGACTATTCTATTGTGAGTGGGGATTTGCAATTCGATTTATGCCAGGAGTATTATATCTCACTTCTTCCAAAGAAAACAGAAATCGATTTTCTAACTCCGATTCTCTATACTTTTGGAACTTTGATTGTATTTTCAAGTGTTATTTTTTCCATTCTCTACGTAAAAAGACATTGGAATGATCAACCAAAGATGAAAAAGTTCAAAGTGATTGTTCCACATCCCCCTCATACTCCGAAACTAGATGCTTTTCGAAATAAATTCCTCGGCAAAGGTACTTGTGTGGTGTGTCGCGACCACCCTATCCCTGTGTTTAAACTAAATTGCTCACATAAAATATGCCTTGAAGACTTGAAAGGTTATCTGGAGAGCGCATTAGGTGATATTTCGGTGTTTCCTCTGAAATGTCCTATGCACTACGAAGGTTGTGGTGGTGATATTACCGGCGCGGTAGCGAAGCGTGTCTTAGCTAAATCACAGTATGACCGCTTTTTGGAGTTCCACGACAGAGCAATTTATGGCGATGGTATGCGGTGCATTTTCTGCAATAATTTTGTTAATTTCCCTTTGCAAGAGACAATTAGTATGGTAGAATGCCCATATTGTGTGCAGAAATTCTGCATGCGGTGCAAGAAGCCTTGGCACTACGGAGGTAAATGCCCTCTGGAGAAACTAGATGCAGGACTTGAAAGCTGGATGTCACAAAGTGGGGCCAGTTCCTGCCCTGTATGCCGCAAAATTATCGAAAAAGACGATCCAGATACATGTAATCACATGGTGCATAAAGTCACTGATGCAATACCATGCATCCGCGATCGTACGGACTATTGCTATCTTTGCGGCTTTGAAGTTGCCGGGACATACCCCCACATAGAGATTGACAACCCTTCTGTGAATCATTTCCCTGATGGCGTGTTTCAGAAATGTCGAATTAAACAAAAGCAGGAAAAAGAGGCGGAACGGGACCGACTGCGTAAAATGAGACGAAGCAAAAACAAAAATGGGACTAAAACTCCCGGTAGAGTGGCCCCCAATGCAGATGATATGTTCTGGGACACGGATTATAAAGAAGATGGAGAGAACGCTCCTGAGCAGATGACCTCTAGTACTGCTATGGATGTGCTATGGAACAATTCTGCACCCTCCTCTCCTACACGACAGTTGCCCCCATTGGGTTCCCAGTCACCTGGGTCTCCAGGGTATTCACCCAATGCCCGACTGCTCCCATCACCCGTGCGTCAATCATATAGGTAAATAGGTTTAGATGTTGGTATAGATATATGTATATTGGTAGGTAGGTATAGGAATAGTTTTACATGCGTTTATTTATTAGGGTTTTTATATTTAGTTGTAGTTATACACTGTAGGTACGGTAAAAACACACATTTATAACAAAAATCGTGGCTGAAACCAATGAAAACCCATGAAAACACCCAACAACACTCAAATTTGACAAATTTTGGACCACATTAATAGGCATGAAATTGCTTCTCTTTTTATTTGCCATCTTTGCTATTGAAGCAGCTCATTCTTTATTGAAGCCTTCGACGAGATCGAGTGGTTTAAGCAGCTTTGGAGTGAGATCTGATCGGAATAATCCGGTCAAATTTGTCTCTGTTGAAAACCTGCGAGATGAAGAGAAAGACTCGGCCCAAACGAAGTTATCAAAGCGTAGTATTCTTTCATTACGACCTTTAATCAAAAAGACGATGGGTTTATTCATTTCTGATCGAGATGTTCTGAATTTGGTGTCCACCGTGTTAGCTGGTTCGGTATGGACTATCATAATTTTGTCATTTATTGCCTCATTTGGATTGGATACAAAACCGTTCATTTCCCTCATGGCTATATCTGGTTTTACCTTCGGTTTTGCGATAAAAGATATATTAACATCTACTATAGCTGCTGCCCATATGATCTCTATGAGGCCTTTCAAGCGGGACATGGTTATATCAATTGGAAGTCACGAAGGAAGGGTGAAGAGCTTCGATACGAATTTCGTCAAGCTGATTAATAGGAGCAACCAATTGGTACTTCTTCCAATGTCTAGTGTGTACGGTCAGCCTATTGTGATTCATAGACAACCAGGGCAGCAGGATCAAGAATCCTTCTCAATTCACTAAACGATACATTTTTTTTCTTTACCGAAGTCTAATGAGACCGGGGTATTTATGTACTTAATAATTTACTGTAGTTATCCATTGTTGTTTTATTTTTTGATAATTTTATACTAAGTATGTTGTTACTAACCCCCAAAAGGCATACCTTTCTATGTGCCTTTTTTTCCATATAGTGTTAAGCACTTATACTTCGTATTAAATTCTAAATTGTTTCACAGCTCCCTTTGACCATAAATATAAACCCTCAGAAAGGCTCTCATCACGAGCCTCTAAGGAGGGATAACAAATTTTTGCGCCATAAAGAGAATTTTGTAAAGCCAGAAGTACCATACTCAAGGAGAAAGTGGCAGTAATGCGCACGTTAATCTTCCCAAAAAATCTGAGCATATACAACAAAAAGCCATGCTCGTGTTTTCCAATAAGATTGGAATTCGAAACATATTCTCCTCCTTGTATTTCCGAAGAGAATATTCCAAATAGGGCCGAAAAAGTGCCAGCAGAAGGGGAAAAAGCATGAGCAGAAACGAAGCGACCACCAATGTCATCAGGAAGAAAGGGAGTTCCAACCCAGTTGGGGCACACCGCTACTATCTTCACCCCACTAGCAGCTTGCTCTTCTCCACTATTCAAACGTTTCTGTAGAGATATAGCATGCATGACTTGAGCCAATTTGTTGTTACCATAGGCAGCATACTCGTGGTAGAACGAGTTAATATTAGCGTTGGCCGCATCTGGAATGGAACCCGCTTGCACGGAACCGTCCGAGTTCAGCTTGACCCTTAGGTCTTCACCATGTGACCCGAAGTGCATACTACTCGCTATCTGCACAATGCGGCCGTCGGTTCCCATGTGCGGCAGTAAGCTGTCGGTCAATAGGAAATGACCCAAGTAATTCGTCGAAAAAGCCATGTCGAATCCTTGCGGTGAAGGTAATTTCGCAATATCAGGGTTTGAAGCATGGTGAATCCCCGCATTGTTGACAAGTATATCAAGATGCCTACCTTCCTCTTCCAATTGACCTAATAGTGAACTCGTGAAAGATGCAACACTTGTCAAGTCAGAGGTATCAAGACTGGCAGTACGCACAGAGCCAGGGCAATCAGGAGCTACGTTCCCCATGATCTCTCCTGCCGTGTCCTTCATCTTCTTAGAGGAGCGTCCTACTACATATACGGTAGCACCAAAGCCTACAAGCTCTGTGGCGATAGCCTTACCTATCCCACTCGTTGATCCTGTAACCACAGCTATCTTACCATGAAGGGGATAGGTCTCACCGCCCTTCATATTGCGGAGGGCATCTCGATCAAGCATAGCTCTTGGCATCATCTGCAAATATCCTAAGCCTACCGCAAGAATCACGACTAGCACTCCAAAGAAACTGATCAAGCCCTTCTTCCACGATATACCCTCCCTTACACAATCATGCTTTTTACCTTCAACACGCTTTTTCATCCTTCACCCTTCTTTAAATACTAAACAAGGAATCTATTTGCCTCTTACTGAATCAGGCGAAGTTTGGATGAAATATCTAATATTTTTAGCCAGGTTGGGGAAAACCACAGTTCCGGAGTTTTTTTATGTTTTTAATTAATTAATTTACAAAGCTCATTTTCTTGTTCGAGGTTGGGATTCTAGATTGAAGGGATATGTTTTTCGATGGTGCATTTCCGCCACAGGTGGCTGGAGATGCGTTAGGAAGTGAGACAGATATGTCATCACCTCAGAGTTTAGTGTTATGCAAGACCCGTATGATGAGCCTTGGATTTCCAAGTGAATGGGCGGATGTTTCCTTGCAACGTTGCAATGGCCACTTCGAATCTGCTGTATTGTATTGCTATGAACATGGGTCAGTAATGGATGCGTTAGTAGAGGAAGAAAGGCAACGGAATCAGCGGTTATTAGGGGGTATGGGAGAGAATGGAAAGAAATATTTCCATTCTCCTACTTCATCTCCATCATCATCGGCGACCAAAGAAGGTGGTGGTAGTGGTGGCGTTGGTGATTATAGTGCGAATGGTGATATTCAAGGAAAGGCTAAGGGTAATGGTAATAGCACACCTATGTCTCCTTCTAGTGTTCAAATTGAGATGAATCCAAGTTCAAATAGTTCGACCAAAACCCAAGGTCCAAATGCGACGAAAAAACACAAACATGCTGGTGTGCCAAATATGCATTATCATCTCCCGGCACCTTCACCTTCGACGAATGGGGCGAAGGATTTGGCATCGGAAAATGCATCAGAAACTGAATTAACTCGAAGTGGGGAGATTTTAAAATCACTTACATCTATAATAATGTCCCTCAAAGATAATCAGACGCTTATTCTAACATCTATGTGGGCAATGTGGTTATTTTTTGGTTCAATGTTTTATGGATTTCGAAACGGATACCAACCAGGCCAAGCGTTTTATATGGCAGTGAACGTAGGTTATTCTATTGGTTGGGGATATCCAGCCGATCCAGATGACGAATCGAAATGGTTCTCTGTTGTTTATTTACTTATGGGATCATCAGCCATATCCGCAGCCCTCGGTATGTTCGCCAATAGTATTGTGGCGGACAACGATTCCTGGTACGAAGATGCTTTGCAATTGGTAGAATTCAAAAAGCACCAAGCAGAATCGCCATTTTTCGCGCGGAAGTGGGCATGGATTGTGTTTAATTGGGATAAACTAAAAGGTATTTTCGTCTGGTTTATTTTCGTCCTGCTTGGCACATTTGGTAGTATGGGAATTGTGGGTTGGTCATTTACAGATTCTTTTTATTTTGCAGTGTCTTCCATGTCCACCGGCGGCCTGTGGGCCTTGCCCCCAGAGTCAGAAGATTGGAAATATGGTCTAGTTGGATTTTATGCTGCTGTTGGTTGTCCCTTAATGGGTCTTGCCATGGCAACAGCTGCTTCATTCTTTATCCAGACAGAAGATCCAGAGGAAACAACAGCCAAGATTCTCCAACCCGTCACACAAGAGGAGATTGATATGATGGGTAAATTCGGCCTGGAGAACGGGGACGGGCAAGTTGATCAAGCGGAGTATATTATTTTATGTATGGTGCGAATAGGCGCCGTGGCACCACCCTTGGTTGAAGAGGTCATCCAGCGCTTCAAGGCTCTGGATCACTCTGGGGATGGTACTCTATCCTATGAAGAGCTTATGCAAAATCACGACAAACAAGGGCATATAATTGACCAGAATGGCGCCATTATTAATCATGCATAATAGGCTCCTTCCTTTCACTCACTTATTGTATTATATATCTTGTTTCTTTATCCAGCCTACCATCACCACCCATATATTTATTGCTAATTCAGCCCAGCCCAGCCCAAGCAGCCGAGGCTTTCTTCTTTTTCGTATATATGGAATACTTTACATGGTTTAATTTTTGGTTTTAAAAGTTATAAATAAAGTACATTAAAATTAATTTTATTTTTTAAAGGAATACCCATATAACTCTATTTACAACTGCAACTCCTCCTTAAACAGAATTTTAATTCTTCTTCAATTTTACTGCCTCATCCTTCATTTACTACTTGTACATTCCAGATCACCTCGGTGTGCAATTATTTTTATACCTACCCACCAAATTCTCTTTGTCCTACTTTCCATCCTCCTCCTCCTCTTCTTCTTCTTGATTCTACATAATAATACATTTTGCGGGTTTCGGGCGGTAATACCCCGGCAAACCACTTCCCTCAAACATACCTTCAGTGGAGCAAGACAAGGAAGGTCTCCAGGAGCTGAGGTTTTGATTGAAGCTCTCTGCATCTTTGAACATGTACTGCATATCCATAACTTCTCCAATACTCCATTTACTGAGATCACAGTTGAAGGAACCAGCACCGTCAAACATGAAAGACATCACTCGCACAGAGGAAACATCCCACTTACCTATTTCTTGATTGAATGATTGAGCATTTGTAAACATACCGGCCATTGTTTTGACTGAAGAAACATCCCATTCTGAGATATCGTGATTAAAAGAAGTTGCCCCAAAAAACATTTCTTTCATATTTTGCACTTTAGAAACATCCCAGCCACCTATATCACAATTGAAATCCTTACAACCCTGAAACATACCTTCCATCGTCACCACAGAGGCCACATTCCATTCGGTAATGTTCCCATCAAAGTGTGGAACCTTATAGAACAAATTATTCATCTTAGTCACCTTTGAGACATCCCACTTATGAATTGGACCCCAAATGTCCTCCGTGTCTTCCTTACTAAACACCCATCTCAAAACGGCCCCTTTCAACTCCACTCCATCAGCAGGAAATGTTGCCATTCTCGTGATTGGTGGCTTTTCCTTCTATCGATTCCGTTTACCTTAGTGGTAATGGCCAAACCCTTTATTTTGCACGTGGAACCCATGGGAACCATGGAAATCCGTGTCGGTCGAGAGGCGAGAAGGAAGGGTTTTCAACATAGGAAATTGCATTAGATACTAAAAGAAATACCCAGTAAATAAAAAATATAACATAAAACTACAAGAGTGAGCAGAACTGCTCATTAATGATGATAAGATAAGATACGTACGTATATATACTATAAAATTCATTTAGAGGATTCGTTTGGGTCTGCTAGCGCCGGTAATCCCTTTAATGTTGAGTTGCTGCTTCTTTGGTGGTAAACCATAAATGGCGAAAAGAGCCATTTGGATTAAGACAAACCCTAATGAAATTAGATTTGGGCCGTAAATCATCACGTCCTTGGCCCACAAACCGTACGAAGCCCACGAGACAGCATTAAACAAGGTCACAAGCGAGGTTTCGAATGGCATAGAGGCAGTGGTCTTGGTCTCAAGGACATTCTTGATGGTTGCCAATGGGCTGGCACATGTAAGGATAGCAAGAAAGCATCCTACCAAGCCTAAAGTACGAAGGTCACCCTTTTGAGCTAAAAAAGAGAGTAAAAGAGCTATTACTCCATAAAGCTTAACTGGGGCTTCCTTACAGTTGTTATGGAAGGCAGTGCTACAAAATAGACCCGTAGCAATCCCTATAGAGTTAGGGACAAGGACAGTCATATCATTCTTTTTCAAACCATAAATGGTCCAAACTACGCAATTCGTCAATAAAGAGAGGAACCCCACCGGACTGAGAGCACCAGTGTCCTTAGCTTTGATAATCCCTGTTGCAGTCTGCATATTGTTATTCATATTGAGAATTCAAGGCGAAGAATATGAAATATTAGTAAAAATAATAGTCAAAAACATTCATTCGCAAAACACACATTTTACCTACCTTTATACTACTAGCTTGCATAGCAAGAAAACATGCTGGACCAGCCGTACGGAGGATTGTCTGGAAAGACGGATTGGCCGCAATAGTAGTCAAACAATTGAGCTGTGGGATCATCTTTAACTGGTCTATTCCATTTTTTATTGGAATATGAGTGGCTGAAAGAGTCGCTGACATAACACTGCAACACTAGCAGAACAGTCGCGGAGTTATTAATAACTGTAATCGCCGGTCTTGCAGAGAGGCAAAGACAAACGACCGACAGTGATTATGGAAAGAAAAGATGATTATATTTTACGATTTCTAGATGAGGACGAAGTTGCGAGACCCTTACAAAAGGCAAGAGCCGC
>JACKZZ010018237.1_pt1 | contig 16846 bp, 11 predicted proteins | sample 8027871 | NCBI WGS metagenome assembly JACKZZ01 (sample SAMN15724774, study PRJNA655200) | protist metagenome | isolation source: fluorescence activated cell sorting (FACS) single amplified genomes of... | place: USA: West Boothbay Harbor, Gulf of Maine | collected 2000-07-19
CCAAGCACGGCGTGGAGGTCGAATTGTGGATACAGCTTGGGGGGGTGTCCAGTGTACGATGCGACGGCGACGGGACAGGTAAGTTGGGTTTGAGGCGACGGCGACGGGACAGGTAAGCGAATTTTGTTTTGATGAACAGTGAACTTGAGACTTGAGTCGTGAAAAATGCGATGACTTTGACTTGAATCCGAGTGGATTTACCCTCTATTTCTCCCCAGTATAAGACGCCCGAGGGAAAGCTGAACACGGTGTTGTACCGTCAGTTGCTTAAGGATGAGGACGATCCTAATCTCTTCGAGAACATCCGCATGTACGACCCGAAGTACACCAAAATCACCCAAGACGCCGCGATCAAATGCGTCCGCATCCACCAGTCCAACTCAACCACGCGGCAAGCCTACCACATAGCCACCGTCTTCTGGGATACAACGAAGTGGGTCAAGTACTCGGACTATCAGTATTTGAGCGGAGGAGGTAAGTTCCCTGAGTGTCTTGTTGAACTTTGAAATCGGTGGATATGTGCATTGTGGATGACTTCTTCTCCCTTTTCCGATTCATTCCAATCCTTTTTCCCCAGGCTGCCACTCCCGTCCCAACTCTCCTCCCAGGCTGGCAGTCCCGTCCCGCCGGTTCGCTCACTGCTTGGCGCCTCCTCAATGGGGAGTCCACCCAACAGCCCTGGAACGTCAACGAGCTCCACTTCTATGCGGATCGTCGCTGTGACTACAAGCTTGTTGGAATCCCTTTCGGATCAGAGAATGTGAGAGAATTTCCCATGTGTTTCAATTTCGGAACGTGTGACGATACCTCCGTGGAACGTATTAACGACAACCAGGTCGAAACCGCCTGGAGAGCCAGGTGCGATCTGTCCAGAGTAGAATCGGCCTGCCCGCTCAGGAGTGCGTTTATCGGTTATGACTTCGGTACTATGCCCCGTGATGTGCGCTGTATGCAGCTGTATCAGGCGGCTCACGCGGGTTACGGGGAGGGGTGGCATATCTCTCAGCACGTTGAAACCCTAGAGCTCCAGACCTGGGACGGCCGCCAGTGGCGCACCGATAAGTTGGTGTTTGACATGCTACCGAGCCGGTGGAATTTCGACTACGCGGTGAAGAAGACTCTTTGGCGTATAACAGCCGATGAAGTAGTCACTACTTGGATGATCTCCGAGATGGAGTTCTACACGAACCCGTTCTGCGACACTTCTGACGAGAGCGGGATTGTGCAGGTGCTGCCGAGTCAGCGGATCCCTGTTGGGGGGCAGGGGTTTGATTCCAATGCAGTCCTCTCCAAGCGAGAACAGGCTGATGCCTGCCTCGAGAACGTCATGGAGTCCACCTGCCCGGATAAGGCGTTCGATGGCCGCCGCCAAACGTACTGGAGGGGCGAATGCGTCCCCTCCGAAACGAAGAAGTGCGGGAGGGAGGCCCATTATCTGGGGTTGTACTTCGATTATCCGCGGGAGATCCGGTGTTTTAAGATTCTTCAGCACCATAACCCGGTTCACGCCGTTAGCACGGTCCATATCTCGTCGTGGGATGGGTTCGGAGGGTGGGATATCCCAATCCCCTGGTCCGAAATCAGTGATCAAATCGAGGGAATCCAAAACGACTTAGGCGCCGGCTCCTGGAACCGCCGCCCCGCGTTCTCCTGGTCCATGTACAAGTTCTCGAACGCGGTGTCGACGATAATGCCGTGGCAGATTCCCGAGGTGAGGATTTACACAGACGTTTGGTGTAGCGAAGACATGCTCGGAACCGATTATATCTCCTCGGGAGCCGACGGTCTCGGTTTCGAGGTCACAGCCCTCGCCGATCGGAAAGAGGAGACGACGTGGCGCGTTGCGTGCCGGTCGGCGGGGACGGGGTGTGAGCGTTTTGAGGCGTGGTTTGGGGTGCAGAGGACGTTCAACCGGCCGTCTTTTCTCCAGGAAAACATCCCGCGGTGCGTCGTTATTCACCAAGATCGGGACATAGCGCACCAGTCGAGGAGCATCCAGATGGAAGTGTGGAACGGCGTCCGCTGGAAGAAGCCCCCAAGCACAACCAACATCCCTGAACTCTTCCAGTACCCCTACAAGACCTCGTTTTACGGAGTAGGGGGCGGCACTGGGAACCCTGTGCCGGGGCTTCCTGGGACTAAATGGAGGTTGAGGGCGTCTTCGGATGTGGGGATATGGCAGATTCTCAGTTTAGAGTTCTACAAGGATTCAGTTTGTAAGCCGGACAATGAAGTTATTGTGGATAACAGGAATGTGAGGCCAATAGGATCGGGGTTTGCGATGGGAGTGGAGTTTGGATTTTACTTGATGCGCGAGGAGAAAAAGCTGAAAACGGACTATGGGGAGGAAGGTTACATTAATCCAGCGGGCCTAGAGCCCTCCGAGACGTATGATATCTTGAAGGCTTTTGATAAGGATGACAGCACTTCGTGGATTGATATTCGGGATAAAAGCTCGTTGGGAACCCGCGCCGGCGCTCTTATGCCTCAGTTGGATTATTCGCTTTGGATTGGTCTCGACTTCGGCAATGCGCCGACGCTGTCGTGTAACTGTAAGTTGACCCTATGATGCGGTGGTATTCTGACCATGGGTGATCATAATCTCTTGAATCTTCCCAAATTTGACCATATCCTGCTCTTTTCTCCCCAGGTATCCGCCTCTGGCAGCACACAATGTTCGCTTCCAGCACGCTGTTCCTCGAGTACTGGGACGGCCTCAACTGGGACCAGATCGACTACCAGATCAACCAGCCCTGGATCTTGAGCGGGTTTTCTGGGGGGAGTTGGCAGCGTTGGCCGGCGGCTTATCAGACCATTTGGCGCCTCCAAAACGGCTCCCCAACGAGCGGCCCCTGGGAAATAGACGAGTTCGCGTTCTACGATACCTCCGGGTGCGAGGGAACCCCGCTGGTGGGGGACATCATCGTGTCGGGGTATAGGGGGCAGTACACGGGGTTAAGAGCTGTTGACGGCAAGATTCGAACGGACGTTATGCAGAGGGATGACGGCGGGCTGATTCGGTATCCCGACAGCTACTGGAGGTCGGATTGCGGTCCGTGCCGTGTTGGTGAGGCCAACATCGGGGTGGATTTCGGCTGGATCCGCCGGCAGGTGAAGTGCATGCGGATCGTGCAGGGGCCGAGCTTTGATCGGCAGAGCTCCACCGTAGATCTAATGTATTGGTCTGGATACCAGTGGGTGCTGGACCCGGTTAACAGGTTTCTATCCGTGGGAGGGGGCTCATGGAACAGGAGGCCGGCGGCGTCGAACCAAATGTAAGCTGTTTGACAGACTCAGTCTTCAGAAGTCCTGGTGGGACCTGGTTGAAATTTTAAAGCATTATGATTGTGAGAGTGTCTGTAGTTTTGGTTTATTTCCTCCGGTTGTACCAGCAAGTTCCCATGATAATCTGATTCGTCCTGTTGATTACTCTGCCACACTTCTTTACCATCCATTTCCCCTTTCCATCTTCCCTTCAGGTTCCGCGTCCGCTATTTGGAGAACCGTCCAAAGGACGCCCGTTGTGACGCCGTGAGGCCGAGGGATTACGACCGGTCCTGGGGGTTAGCGGAGGTAGAATTCTACTTCGACGATGATTGTAATGACAAAATTCCCCTGGCCGGAAACGGGAAGGAAACCGACCCGCAGTCCACCGTTATCGGAAACAGGGCGCGGAACCTGGTCGCGTCGGTGGTGGCGAGCGGGTTTCGGCAGTTGGAGCAGCAGACATCGGTAACGTACGATTATTATCCTAATAACGTTGCGGACGGCGATCTTGCGACTCATTTCGTAGCAGATTGCAACACCCTCAAAGACGGCGTTTTCAACAATGCAGCGACCTGTAGTGAGGACGATTGGGTGGGCTTCGACTTCGGTTCTCCTAAGGTGGTTAAGTGCCTCAAAGTACTTCAAACAAGAGAAGACTTGAACGCCTGCTGCGATCCCGCGGGTAGTTTGGCCTTAGATCGGTGGAATGGGACGGATTGGACTACTGTGACCTGGAGACACGATCCGCAGGACGACGGGAGCAGGGAACCGGTGATCGTTTCAGGGAAGTTCACGGGGATGGGAAAATGTGGACTCGCCGACGACATCGAACAACGGTCCCGCCGAGAATCGGAGGAGTGCGCTATCCCGTTGTCCTCTGTAACAAGGACTCTTGGACACCCGCTCTGTATCAAGCATGTCTGGTGCGACGATTTGGGGTTTGAGGGCGACTGCTGCCCATTAGGGGGAATCGGTGGGACGAATTTCAACAGCCGGTGTTGCTGTAGTTTTATGTCGAAATTGCCGATATTTACAGATGAGATCCCGCTCGCAGATAGAGGTCAAACCTACAATAAAATAGATCTCGAATACCTAGCAATCAGGTGGACCGTCGTCCTGCCCGCCTGGTTCACGGTATTTGGGGCTATTTGGTTCGTGCTGATTAACACGGCTGAGCCCAGTGTGGAGAGTCCTAACCATGTTTATTGGGATCGTCATTGCCGCAAACTTGTGAATTGGTTCGATCAAGAAGGCTATATGCAGCGATTTCTCAGGAACTTCCGCATCCAACAAGAAGATATGCCCATCCGGAGGTTCGGGAAGTTCGTAACCATCCTACTGATTTCGTTTATCACAGGGGGAAGCTTGTTGTGGTGTATTGGGGCGTGGATCATGAGCTCGATTTTGTTGAGGGGGCTGTATCTGATGCTCGAGATCGTCAAAGTCTCCAAATCGAGCTACTACCCGGGCCACGAACACGACGAAATCCGGAGGCACGCGATCACGCAGATCGAGATCAACCTGGATCAGGCCCACGTCCATTACCCGTCGACCCTCGAAGTAGTGAAAAGCTTTCTCGTGAGTTTGGGGTTTATGGGCCAGTTTTTCGGCCGTTGGGTCTTCGATCTGTTACTCTTCCAGAGTCTCTTCTTTATAATGGGGCTGGGAGATAACACGATCTCTCCTTACGATATTATGATGCAAATCCCCCGGCCGAATATCCAAATCATGGATAAATTTCTGGTCGACGCGATGCGTAAGGTTTTATCGCTGCTATCCATCTGGCCCCTGACTTATATGGAGATTTTGTTTTTCCTGTTTAACGGGATTCCGCGGTGCAAGGGGCCGTCGGTGCTGTTTACGAGTATGATCTTCATGACTATTGTCCTCGTCTTAATTAAGTTCCTCAACTACGACTACTTCTCTCTATACGCCGCAGCGAGGCACACGGTTACCACAACGAAGCCCAGTTGTCAGCGGTTGTTGTGCCTGGTGGGGGGGTTTGGAGCCGAAGCAGCGGTTTTTGTAGGAGTTCAGTGCTCCTTAGTCGCTATCACCATGTTTAAAGATCTGGCCCTACCGATTCCGCAGAACTGGATGTGCCCCTGGGATGACTCCATTGTGACATTTGTCGGACTTTTTATGATATATTCGCTCATCCTGATCACGCTTTTGATGGTGATTCTGTGCGCGAACGGCCATTTTTACGGGCAGGATTACATCGTGGGGCCGGTTGGGAGGCGGTTGGGGATGAATTTGAACAAGTTGGACCCCGACGGCACAGGACCGTCCGGCGGGATGATCCAATCGGACATCCTCATGGCCTCGGTTCCGACCGTCGTTGGGGCGTGGGTAGACTCGTGGAACGTGAAGGCTTTTTTGATGGTGGAGAGGGCTAAGATATATGCGGAAGAAATGAGAGTGCCGCACAAATGTGAAAACTGCTATGAAATTCACGTGCCTTACGCGGACATCATCAGGGCTCAGAGTAGGAACGTATCGCTCTCCCTCCAAGCCCTTCCTTTCGGTCTAATTCTGGGAAAGTTGTGCGAGTACATGAACTACCCCCACATCTACTACCGCGGGAAACTGATGAAGTGTCTGGGCAAGGTGAAGCACTCGAGAAGGTCGGAGTACGCGTTCTTCGGTCAGTTGATGGAGCTGTACTTTCCGTTTTCGGCGGCCTTATTGAGCTTTATAATGTGGATCCAGCTGAACGTCACTATCCTCGTCATGACTTCCGCCAACTTGAAGACGGTGTCGTTTAACTCCTTCCTGGCGGCGTTGATTTTCGCCTTCCTAAAGGGTCTTATTGTGTCGTTTGGACCGAATCTAGTGATGTACTACGAGGGGAAATCGGTCGCAGGAAGACCCAAGATTAAATCGATCGAGGAAGAAGAAGCGGAGCAGAGAAGAATCGAGAAGCAGAAGCTGCTCGGCATCGTGAGGCACCCGATGCCGGATTTCAGGGTGTTACTGGGGCATTTAGCGCACGGAATCGTCCCAGGGGGGATGTTCGGGGGGTTTTCGGTTGCCGGTGAATTGGCGGTTCCCACGGCGGGGTTGTGGATCGGGATTAGCGCCGCCGCGATCGGGGGAACCTTGCCTATCTATTTGTACTACAAGACGGAGGAGAAGTGGCCCTCCTTCGCAATTTACGTCCTGAAGATGCTCTGGGCCATCCTGGTCGGAGGCATGGCGTTTTATATCACGACGGAGGCGGATTTCCCCTACCGCTTCTGTCTGGTGGCGATGTTTGTGGCGTTTACGTTTACGATTTTCCCCGCGGTAACATGCTTCAAAAAAAGAATGTTGGACGATAAGGGAGTGCTGATGCCCTCCGTGTTGGAGCCAGTTTTATTCTCCTACAGGGGGATCCCGAACTTTCTCTCCATTATCAGCGCCATGTTCATAGCGATCGTGCCGTCGCGGGTGTTGATCATCAAGCCGCTGGATGGGAGTGAGAAATCGAAGGTAAGCCGATGGGAGTGAGAAATCGCAGGCAAGCGTCCAGGAATGTTTTCTGCTGTTGTACAATGTGTGTTTGTGTCACTTAGTCTTCTTCTCCTATAAATTGAAATTGAAACTCCCCTCAGGTCGTCGACGGAATCTCGGTTTCTGGTCGCCACCGCGATCTTGGCGTCGAAAAGGAGATCCTTGCCTCTTGGCAGTACACCCTCATTATGGGGGCCTACGTGGTGGCCCTGCTCGTCTCCTTCCTCATCGCAGAACAGCTCGGAAAAAGAGCCGTGGTGTACGCTATCGCCGTCGGTTTCTCCATCACGTTAATCCTACAACCTGTTATTAACTTTATCTTAGCAATAGGAGCAGGAATCGTCTTTGGAGTATTCTCCGGGGCGTATATAGAGTCTCGGGATATGGAAAGAATCTCCGGAATCAATCTCCATGATAAGGTTCAAGTCTATGGAGACCTCAAAACCGCTGATAGTAAGGCTAGTAGGGTGTTGGTGCAGAAGGAGCAAGCGAGGCAAGCGGCGCTTGTTCATAAGGCAATCGAGGAACAACGCCCAATATGTCTACCAGGCGAGCAAGTTATAGCAGAAGAATACGGGGACCCAGAGGATCCAGACTATATAGCGCCGTTAGAGCTCCCGTACATCATGAACGTCACTGAGATAGTGAATCAGAAATTGGAGCAGGAGGAGGAGATTTCGAGGGAAATTAAGGGGCAACAAGCTCAGGCCGCGTTCGGGTTCGCTCACAATCTCCGTTTGATGCAAGAGGAAGGTAAAGCGAGCACCGCGAAGGTGGAGTCACTGTCTAGTATTGGGCAGACTGGGAGTGCTAACCCTCATAGGAGTCTGATCGACGGCAAAAAAGCGCTCACGGCCGCTCAGATCATCCAGGACAAGGCCCGGGTGGACGGGCTGCAGAAGGGGGACGGGGTGTTGGGCTCGTTATTGGCGATAGAACAGGGCCGGGACCTGCCAAAATTGGCATTAGCGGGGGTGCCGGAGCAGATGCAGATCGTAAGTGTTCCGGGCGAAGGCGAGGACAATGTCAATAGAGAGGAGGGTGAGTCCTTTTGGGATGACGACGGTGACGAACGAAATCGGATGAGGAAGGCGAACGCACTAAGGCACTCTGGCTTTGGAGTGGAGGTCGTAAGTGGGTCCACGAGGACGCCGGTCCAAACGAGTCTGGTTAGTCACGACATTGAAATGAGGAGTCTACCTGAAATCATAATGCCGGTGATACCGACAGAGAGTCGAGTGGACGTACGAGTGGACGTAAGTGGACCGCGGCAGACTGAGGCTGAAACGGCTGAAGAACGACCTCCACTATATCGATCGAAGACGGCTGTTGAAGTCGAAGACTTAGATCCTGATGATGTAAGTATGTTTGTCGGTGGTGTTGGATATGTGTGTCGTTATCTTCTCCAAAATTTCCATTCCCGCTCCTAATCCTCGCGTATGGCGCGTAAGCACATTGCTACCTTCCGTTTCCCCTCCCAGGCGGACCGTCATTTTGCTACCTCCCGTTTCCCCCAGGCCGACCGTCGTTCTGGTTTGGACCATTTGGACCTGGACTCACCCGGTTCGCCCGCTGGAGAGATGGCCGCGGGCGGCGCAGGACCAGAAGGCGGGGAGCTCGCTCTCGCCCTCCACCGGGAAGATCTTCAGCAGCTGGCGCTTGCAGAATCCAAACCCGAGGACGATTACGTGTTCGACCAGAGGTACGGGATGTGGTTTGACCCGCTTAGTGGGCTGTTTTGGCACAACGAAAGCGGGGTTTGGATGGAGCCCCACCAGGTGGAGCCGGCGACGATGTCGGCGCCGCCGACGAAGGTGCAGCCTTTGAGTCTCAGGGGGCGGGCAGAGCATATTAAACAGGTGAAAGCGAAGAAAAAAGCGAAGGCGAAGGCCGGGGGCCGGCGGTAAATTTGCCGAGATTCGATTTGATCATGTAATGAACGACGATTTAACAGTCGTGAATTTAAGAACTTGACAAGTGGCGGGGAAGGATTTCGTTGCGGAGGAATATATCTAGAGGGAAATTAACGGCATCCAACGTTGCGCATGAGATCCCTGAATCAGGGCGGTGCGTGACGCGATGCAGATCTTTATTTACTTAATTGAGCAGTCTACACGACCTATTTTAGGGTAATGAATCAACACTTATTAACTACATGTTTGTAACGCTTTTCAACCGAAGACGCTACCGAAATCAGAAGCAACAATCTGGATTCTGAAAGGAGCGTCATAACACGTCTATTTTAGGGTAATGAATCACTTAAAGAAGTTAGAGGGGGGAAACCGACCATGTGATGGCGGCTCCCATCGTCGATTTTAGGATTAACAGATGCTCATTGAGTACTGAAAATGGCCTCTACACACCATTAACAGGTGGTAGATCCAAGGCCCAAACCAGAACGATTTGTAAGGCACTCCCGAAAGAGCCATTAGAGCTCGTTTTCAATTTGTAAGGCACTCCCGAAAGAGCCATTAGAGCTCGTTTTGTAGTCCCAAAAGAGCCATTAGAGCTCGTTTTGTTGTTGTCGGTATGTCTTAATTAAACAACCGTGACTGGCCGTTCCCACGGCAAGATCACCGGTTCAACCAGTTCTACTTATCAGAAGATCTACAGGGTATATGACCCGTATTACGGTCCCTGACCAGCCTAAGTACAAACGAAGGCTCGGTAGATCCTACAGTATTACGTGCGGTCTCAGAAGTTCCAAAAAGATGTCTCTATGAGGCGGTATCCCGACCTTGTTGTTGATGCTGCCCTCTCAGAATCCTTGTCAATCCGACTAGAGTGTTCATTGTCATTGAATTGTCATTGAATCTTACCCGAGAAAACCGAGTAGTGAGCGTCTATCAAGAGTCTGAACCTGAGATAAGAGTTGCGATCGCCCTGATAAACCATCCTCATAAAGAGATTGAATGATAAATGATAAGAGAAGCCCGGGCTGTCACGGCCTCGATATCTACGCCAACACAACTGCCATTTCCCTTTTCATACGCTCTCTTCTAGGTGTTTTTTTCCGCTGGTAGCGTAGCAGTTTATTGATTTCAGATTCAGAATCAGCCGTCTTGGCACTTTTCACGGTTTAGAGACCGATTTATACATCCAATTCACACCACACCTTTATTCCACTCCTCTATACCCGCTCTCCCTAGCTCTCCCCCACGATGGCGGTGTATATCGGCGGCGGCAACGCTCCGCAGGCTGTTCCAACGGGGTTCTCGTATAATCCGTACGCTCAGAATCGGGATCCGCAGACCTATGGTTCCACAGTCGGACAGATGTCGTACGACCCCGCGGGAACGATGTCGCGGATGGAGCCGGTGCAGATGTCGTCCGGTCAGAACCAGATGCCGTCCAGTCAAAACGGGATGCCATCCAGCCAAAACGGAATGCGACCCAGTCAAAACGGGATGCGACCTAGCCAAAACGGGATGCCACACAGCCAAAACGGGATGCCACACAGCCAAAACGGGATGCAGCCAGGGTTTCAGCCGCCGTCCCGAATGAGTCATAATGGTGCCAGTGGGAATGTGTACGATCCAGGGGCGATGTCTCAGTCGGATCAGAACCGCGGGTCTCAGGTTTATCCCGGTAGCTCTCAGTTTCAGAGGCAGAACGGTGGTTCCCAGTTGCAGATGCAGAGTGTGAGTGGTGGTTCCCAGTCGCAGCATGTGAGCTCTCAAACCCAGATGCAGAGCCAAATCTTTGAGACTGGGGATCCGGACCATCCCTACCAGTATCAATGGCCCTTACAGGTTAATGCGATGGATTCCTGCGCCAAGTTGTCGCCCTGGTACCGCCAGCACCAGTATGAGAACAGTTTGGGGCCATCGGGGTCGGGCCTCCCAAGCCAAGGTGGAACGGGTGTCGGGTATCCCCCCCCAAAGCCGCCGGAGCCGGAGCTTCCCCGGGCTAGGGTCCTCTCGCCGGATGAGAGCCACCGGTTCTTGAGTCATCTCGACTCCCAGAACAAACTACCGCACACCCGGTCCGCCGCGGGCCAAAACACGAAAGTGTATAATTCGATGTTCCTGGGCGGGGTAACCCAACTACCTCTTCATTATCCGGAAAATAATCGGGGGAGGGAGAAGGCGGCGATGGTCCGAGAGGTCGTAGCAGCCGCTGGGGAACCCGAACCGAGTGTCCAGAAGCCGACTAGTATGTATGAGGGAGCGCGCCTTTCTTCGGCGAAAGCCAAAAAGGAAGCACACTTGGGCGACAAAGAAGGCATACCAGTTTATCGGAACCCCCGGGAATATGCGGATCAGCTTCGGACGGGACATATAACGCGGGATGGTAGGTTGTTTATTCAGAATGTGACTGTGATACTGAACCATGTTGGCGAACCTGAGTATGTGTGCGTATTGAATCTTGCTTGTTTTCCCTCCCCCTAGGTGTCTACCGAAACCCCCACCACAACCCCAACAACCGCCATCCGTCGGATCAGAACTGGGTAACCGGTTCTGTTAACCTCCGAGGCCCTGGGAGGTCTCATTTAACAAAGCGATTAGCTGTGGACGACCGTTTCTTGAGCACTCTACTGGCTAGGCAGAGGGAGCTACAAGGTATCATTTCGGACCTGGAGAGAAAACTAGATCCAGACCACGGAAATCTTTGGGAGGCCCCAGGTCCAGGGGGAGAAGGCTCCGGAAAGGATGGACGAGGAGGGGCGTCCCCGCTGAAGTTCGGGCGGAGCGGGGTTCAGAAGCGGATCGAGGCGAGCAAGTATGTGTCGTATAATCCAGAGGATGAAGCAGATTACGTGACTTTCCGCAACACTTTCGCGCCTAACATGATGTTTTACGTGAGAAAATGGAAAATTCCTCATGACCATGGGTATCGGCTAGAGGAGGGGGGTGATCCGGAGAAAATCTCTATTTTTCATGCCCGGGAATTGGCTAAACGGGTCCAGAAACACGAGGTGGGCGAAATAACGGAGCGGGTGGAGGAAATGCGCGAAAATCCGAACTATTATGTGGGAGCTGAAGGATTGGCTGATGAGTTGAGTGAGCATATTCTCGGGCAAGGACGGGGCTCAAAAGCGAGTTGGGACTACCAGGGGATGTGGGTCGACAGAGCTAGTAGGGAAAATCTAGAAGTGGCGTCCATCCTGGAGAACTTTTGGACGGGTTCTGTGAACGAAGCGTGGATGTTGCGGAAGCAAGTTAATTGTTTGCGGGACCAGATTAGGGAAGAGTCTCGGTGTGAAGAATTGTTGAGGAGGGAGCACGAGCTTTTAGCTTGTCATCATACCCACTCCAAACCTGGGCACTGGCTGCTGAAGAACGAAGGATCCGGCTCCAGGATCTCCCGCCTCCCCCAGTCAGGATTATTGCACGACCCGGAATTCGCGCGGATATTTTCGGTGGTCCACCGAAGGAGCTTCGGGGGGAAGAATGCGACCGGCACGGGACGGCACGCGGTCTCTACGGCGGCGAGTGAGCTTTGGACCGTTCAGTGCCAAAGACGAGATGCCGAGGAACGGGTTCAGAGCGTTCAGGAGCAGTACCGTAAAATATCTCACCATGTCGACTCCAAGCGCTACGAATTACAGACCGAATTGGACATGTATCGGGATCGGTATTTTTCGAAGTTAAGGGAAGAGGCTCTTTTTCGGGAGAAATTGAGTAAGAAGCGGGCCCAAATCGCCGCTAGCCTATGGAAGTCGGTGAAAAGTAAGAAAGCAGAGCTAGAAGCCCGCGCAGAAGACCTTAAAGTGCAGGAGCAGGATCGGAAAAGGGTGGAGGCTCAACATCTTTCTAATCACGCTGCGCATGAGGCCCTCCCACCACCGGAGGACCCAATCCCGCAAATAACAAAAGAAATAATAGAAGCGCAGCTTAGCCGGTACGCCCAACAACTCCTTCGCTCGTTGGAGGAGGATATGGGTGTTAACAGGGATCTAGAAATGCTTCCTAGCCTCGTTAATGAGACCGAAAAAGGCGAGATCGATGCGGAAATGGGTTATATCACGCGGAAACTCGAAATTTTGGAACTCCTTGTCGACTCTTTATTGGAGTTACGAGCGGTGCGGCAGACTTATACGAGTTTCGAGCGTCAGGGGGCTCGCCTTCGGAATCTCCCCGCCGCCTTAGCAATGGTGGAGGCGTGTCAGATTACTCATATGCAGGAGCGGCGCATGGCCACCCACGAGAAGGGTAGTTTCGGCGAGCAAATGGCGGATATCAAGCGGTGGTTTGACGCATTAAAGAGAAAGCAGGGGGGGACTAAGTTTTTTAATGACACCACCGATCTAGACCACCAAGTCCGGCTCCGTGGGATGGCGGCGATCAAGGGTCTGCGGTTGTTTGAGCGTCCTATACCTCATAATAGCTTCGATATTAGGGATGAGCATGACCATTTAGTGAATTTGCTTCATGAGTACCAGACCTTCGCCTCTCATGTCCCGGGGGTAGGCTCTGGCAACGTTATTTCGACGGCTTGTGCCGATTTAAGGGTACAGAATCTTCCTAAGGTACTAAAGTGCAGATTAGAGCTTCTAAGAGCCAGTCTAATCCACGTCAAAGAATGGGAAGACCAACAGGACACGGCTAACAGCGGCATAGTGGGGCTTTCGAGTCCGGATCCGCGGGAGGAGGAGGAAAAGCGCAAGAAAGTTCATGATCTTTTTATTAAGATAGGAGTCAGCGAGACGCTGAAAGGGGCTGTTTTAGGAGACACTTTGAAACAGCTTTTTGAAGCGAAACAGGCGCCACAAAGCGGTTAACAGCTTTTTGAGGCGAAACAGGGGCCGCAGAGTCACGGCTAACAGCTTTTCGAGGCGAAACAGGTGCAGAGTCACGACGGTTAGGACTACGGCGGCGGTGGGAGGCGAAGCCTCAATCCAATAAGGAGCCTTGTCGGATACTCAGGGATTCGGCGCAGTGATATTCGGGAATTGAAGGAGGATGCTGGGGGTGATGACTGATTATGGGACTGAATTCTCAGAGTATCTGAACATTTTTGTGAGGAATTTCTCGCTACCGAGTAGCCAGAGCTTAGATGGAGTACGCGGGGTAACTAGAGGTGCAAACAAACCTACTCTCGATGCATTGTTGATCTCCCAGAGATCCGATTCATTCTTCCATCTAAAGCCCCGATTCCTCTGCGGTGGTACCTGCCAGTAACAGGCGTTCGCTACAACAAAAACAAGCCTGAGTATCGAGGATATGAGAGCTCTCAACCTAATAAACCAATAAGCCCTGTGTGACCTACCAAACTAGCTGGTAGAGAAACGTCTGACTCTCCTTTTCTCATTATCTCTAATATCTTCCGCGTAGAGGAACCGTTTTTGTCCTATTTTGTCCAGACTCTAACACCAAGCAACCTCTCTCCGACCATGGAATCCGCCGTCGAAACCGTTCGCGGCTCTGTCGTCGCCCCTGTGATGGACTTCATAGGGTTGGGAGACGGCTCACGGTCACCTAAGAAGGACGCGTCCCAGAAACCGGGGGATTCCGAGCCTGTAGGACCCCCGCCGCCTCCTGTTTTTCTTGGAATGAAGTTGGATCCGGAAGATTTGTCGATTGTGAAGCTGATTCCGATGTCAGTCGCGGATCAAGCTGGACTCCGGGAGGGAGACATCTTAGAAACCATCAGCGGTCAGCGAATCGGGGAACCGGAGGATCTCCCGAAGGTAGCGCCCTTTCTGGTGCCGAACCGGTCGACAGTGGTTTTGTTTAGGCGAGAAGGGATCCCTTTGCAGGCGAATTTTACGCTGACGAAGACCGATACGGACATGATCAAGGAACGATTGTCACCAAAGCGGGCGGACATGATCAAGGAAAGATTGTCACCAAAGCGAGCGGAACAGGGGAAACAGTCGCCGGGGAAGTCACCGGGAAAATCACCAGGAAAATCTCCGCTAAAATCGCCGGGGAAATCACCGGGAAAATCTCCGCTAAAATCACCGGGAAAGGAGCGGTGATCTGACTCTACCGCCGAAATCAGAAGTGAACCCAACAAATCCTTGTCATTGAATGACAACTGTCACCGCGTATCATACTATCAGACCAACAGCGACTCCGCCCCTGAGAGGCTCATTCAACCGCGACATCATCGGACTTGCTTCGTTTCATGTGTCCCTATTAGTAGGCGTGGTGTCTCCGACCGAGGTGTTCAAATATTCTGAAACCGCAACCTAAAAGTGCCCACCTTCCTCCTCAGATTGATCAGAATTTCCCCATTTCCCCGGAAAATAGTCCGTTTATTTGACGAGCGCGAATCGGAATCTGAGTTCTACCTAGTAGTACCCGTGGCCCCGATACTGTTACACAGGCGGGCTCCGTGACTATTATTGTCGTTCCACGAGACCGCTTTGGCTCAGACCAGGACCTAGTATGGCTCCTCTCAACATGAACATCTTCTAGCCTTAACAATCCCCGTAGCAGGCCTAGTGGTTGTAAACGTCAGATAATTGACACGTTTTGCTACTGCTGACCATATTTATTATAGTAACCCTAGTCAAGCCGAGCCTACAGTAACACAGAAAGAACTTTAAGAACCTTTAACGCGTTACATGACAGTGTAATCGTGTATAATTGTTGAACTCGAGTGTAATACTCGTACGGGCTACCCCTCGCTAGCCAAACTTCACAGCTCGCACAGTGAGACGTTATCGGGCAGCACGGAGAGTCAGACTTGCTCGGGCAGCAAGCTCAGACGTCCTAGCGCAACGGTCAACTTCACTGCGAGAGATTTCAGCCGTCACGAATGCGTTGCAAAGCAACCCAATCTAGTAAGCATTATAAGCACTATAGCTAGTACTATTTTTACGGTTGCGGAAGTGACTCTTTTTGGGCTTTGAACGGTTCTCTGCGGACGGTTCTTGTGTTGCTGCTCGTCTGCAACTCTTGCCTAAGAGCTCGCTCGCACCACGTATTTACCGAACTTCCCGAACTTCGATTTCAGTTTTTGACCCGCTCTGCTAGCCGGCTCCCACTCCCCAACTGGTATACATTTTTTCATAACGTACCTATATACCACTTCCACTGTCCCCTATGGCCACCCGACTGTATTAACCACCTTGTACTGACCACCCCGCTCAGAACTCCGAGACAGTTGTGAACTACAAACGCACCCTAATAATACTAAACTCCCATTTAGCCACTGGCACTATCGCACATTTTGTTTTTTTGAACGAGCACCTTCTATTAGTCTAAAACGTCCGTAGGCTAGCTAGGCTACAAAACAGCTAAACTCCCGGACATATACAGCAACCAACAGCTAGACTCCCGGACATATACAGTAAGATACGGCGGTGGTACCACCGGTCGACGTTATTATATCAGCAAAATCACGCTTTTTTATCCCCTGCCCGAGTGCAGAGCTGTCTCGAGAACAGGCATTATTAGTCCCCAGGGTACAACCTATATTAGTCTCCAGACTACCTCCTAGTAATCTTAAACCCAGAAAGAAACAAAATATCCTAAGCATTTACTTAGCCTAGTCGGCGTTTCTCTCTCTTCCTACCCGCGAAGATGCCCTCCCATCCCGAGCATTTCGGTGGCCCTGGGCACTCTTTCGGCGCTGGGCACTCTTTCACCCTGGAAACTGTTACCGCCGCGAACGTTACCGCCGCGAATACTCCACAAGGCTACCAGTCCTCCCCACAACAAGGCTATCACCAGTCCTCCCCGCCTTTCAAGCCCAATCATGCTAATGCTAAGAGGAGTGGGATTGTGGCTAAAAAGCAGTCCCGGAGCGACCGGATTGTTGATGAGATAATAGAGGAGCATCCTAAGGGGACGGTTCCTAACCGCCATACAGAAAACCCCTGCAAGCACAATTGGTACACTTTTACAATGTTTCCGGTGAAGCTTTCGTGGGATATTTTCCTCCTACAGTACCGGGTTATGCGCAAAGGGTGGACCCGCGGGTGCGCCAGCATGAGCTGTGGAGAAGGGTTTGGCAAGAAAAGGGCGGAATTCGGGGACGCAGGAGACAAAGACGATGATAAGCCCGAGGTGGTGTGTAGGAGGCCGACTTCTTCCTTCAATTTCGGTTGCAGCAGTTCTTCGTACGTCCCAAAGGACGAGGATTATGTGGTCTCACCCGGTGAGCGGGTCCATCTCTCTTTTCACGTGTT
>JACKZZ010015444.1_pt1 | contig 16834 bp, 12 predicted proteins | sample 8027871 | NCBI WGS metagenome assembly JACKZZ01 (sample SAMN15724774, study PRJNA655200) | protist metagenome | isolation source: fluorescence activated cell sorting (FACS) single amplified genomes of... | place: USA: West Boothbay Harbor, Gulf of Maine | collected 2000-07-19
CATCTTGGCCTTGCTGGTTGTTCTGTCCGCCCTGGCCTTGGCTGTTCTGTCCTTGGTTGCTCTGTCCTTGGTTGCTCTGTCCTTGGTTCCCAGCACCGCCTTGTTGGCCGCCAGACTGTGCTCCGCCTACTTGCTGACCTTGGTTAGGACCCGAACCGCCTTGGTGGCCGCCTGGGGGGGTGCCAGCGGCTCCCGGTAGTTGCTGGCTCGATCCGCCCCCGCCTTGCACAACCAATCCCCCTCCAGGCTGCTGCGGCGGCAGTCCACCGTTCGCACCTGGAGGATGCGGGAGCACCGCCACGTCCGGCACCTCCGGTAGGTTGTGCAGCTTTCGCCACCCGTCCATCAGTTTCTTGAGCAACAAGTTTTTGAACAGCTTGATTCCGCCAGGATGATTTTGATTCCCTGCAGGCGCCGCTGCACCGGCTGCTACGTAGTGCTCCGGCGATTCATAAGCGATGCCGCGCATGCTTACAGCTGGGTATTGACATAGCTGCTCGTGCGCCTGCGAGGACGAGGGATCAGCAGTTTGTTGCTGGTCTCCACCAGCACCAGAGATATTTGTATTGCGCCTCCGGCAGAAGAAGAATCTCGGCGGGGTGCTCGCGTTCAGAAACGCGTCCTTTCCGCTCACAGCATTACCTCCCTGCTGGTGTTGATTAGCAACACTACTTCCCGCAGCTCCGGATCCATTCCAGGCCCGCACAAAAGCGAGCAGAGGGTTGTTCGGAAACACGAGCGGGCGGCGCTTGTTGTGATTGTTATTTTCAGCATTCTGGAAAATGACAACAGGCGAACTCCTGCTGGTGCTGCGTCCAGTTGCTTTATCTTGCTGTTGCAGAAAGGAAGTGGTTCTACTAGAACGTCCCATGTTCTTGTTCATCATCTCCGCATGAAGATGATCATTGGACTGGCCATCATGATGAACTTCGCGCGCCTGGCCCGGATTTTCTTCCACCTCAACCTCTTCTCCCGTCGCGTCATCGAAGCACCGCTGCTCGTCACACAGCGCGGCCACGGCGGCATCGATGTCAACAAAACTGCGGCCGGAGGAAACCAGGATTGGCTGCTTGTCGCTACGCGACTGCTCCTCCCGTTGAATCTCGGCGAAAATCGGGTCTTGCTGGACAAGCTCATTCAACTGCTGTAGTTCCGCGTGGTTCTGCAGCGGGGGCCCCTGCGTACCGCCGTTGATAGTTGGCCCCGAAGGCTGTTATGCAATGCAAAAGCATCTTCGCTCTCGTACGGTAATTGCATTGTACTGCATATCGATAATGAGGACTACTTAAAGCGTAGTACAACTTGGTTTCGTTTACTCCTAGTCCTACGTCCTCCTGAGTCAGTATTTTACAAGAAACACCCTTTTTCCGTTTCTGAAAATAATTATTGCCAATGTTGCCATGCAATTCCTACGTAGTACGATGCTTTGCAGTGCGTAGAGGTGGTCCTTCAGACGCTTGCTCGAAAACTCCATACCCGTAGCAAACGGCGACCGCGATGACCGCGATTCCGGCCAGGAGCACGACGCTTCCCAGAGAAATCGCCGCGATCAGAAGCCAGTTCGGGCGGGAAGCGGTTTTTCCGCCTTGCAGCTGTTGAGTGGCTGCACGACCACGCGCATCTTGGTCTGTCTTCTTGTTGTACTGGTTTTTCTGCTCCTTGCCGTGGTAGTTTCCGTTTCCCCCATCCCCATCTTCCTCTTCCCCGAACGGGAACGGCAACGGCTGTGACGGGTTGCGGTCATGTGACAATAAATCATCGGTGTCGGAGGCGAAACTCGGAGGCTGCTCCACGTCCACCGCGCGTTCCTCGCCGGCAGCCAGGATCATGTAAGACCCATGTCCAGACGAGTTGGTCATCATGGTGGTATCATATCCACCAAAAGCGTGATGCTGCACACGAACACCGTCGTTCTTCCCGAGCATAAAATCGTCCTCGTGCTGCTCGAAAGCACCATCGTGCTTTCGAAAAGTAGTAGCGCCGCCGCCGGGGCGGGGGGCCATCGTGATCTTACTTTGGTGTCCCGGCTGCATTTTGGTAGTTGTAGGAAAGTGGAAGCTCACCGTTTGGCGTTTGGCGTTTGACGTTGTCCTGTCTCGGTCCGATTCCTTCTCCCCGTGAGATGTGTAATGCGCGATAGAAATATTGCGGTCTTTTTTAGTGGTTAGAGCTTTTAAAGGAAATAATGTGAAGATTTTCGAGATATTTGTCCAAAACGATTTTAGAAATTGTCCAAAAAGTAGAAAGGTGTTGTAAAATTCTTCTATTACTCAAAGAAAAAGGTTTTGTTTTCTCGTTCCTGTTTCCCCACGGTTGAAATTCCAAGGAAAATCTATCCGCGAGATCTACTAGACTCGAATCTGCGATAAATACTGCCACCAGCGGAGCAAAGCCGGTAATATTCTTGACTTGATTCTTATTCTTACGAGAAATAATTATCCATGTAGAGATTTTTTTGTTGCGAAAAAACTTCTTGTTAGAGAAGGTTGTTTTTGTACTCTGTACTGCTTGTTTTTGCGATAAACACTACAGCTTGGCACAACTGCTTGTAGCAATTCTGTCAGAAGTGAAACTGGTGCTCCTGTGCATGTGTAATTCAATGGTCTGCTTCATTGTTTTCAATGGTCTTTGACCTAGTGCAGCAGCTCATCTTTCGGGTAGATTCTGAGAAGAATTGAAGAGAATAGAGCCTTGCTGCGAGGAGGATAGGCGGAGCAGTGGAAGCCGCTCGAGGCCCCTTGAGGAGTTTTTTCATCATCAAAGAAGATCAGGTCGTGGCACTTCCAATTTCAAATTATCATCCAACTCTAAAAGAGATGCTTCACGACTTTTCACCGGATCCACACATGGTCGTCGTGCATGGGATCATCATCTTCCAGATCTTATGCTGATCTCCGTAATTGTACGGCACAGTGTAGTACTACATGTTGACCTGCTCCACAGAACCGGCTGGCGGCGGTCGGACGTATCTGCTTCAAGCAACCGTCGTACGACGACCACGTCGGCTGTTTTTCTTAGTTCTGATCTGTTCTTTCTGATCGCCAGCGAGCTGACAAAGTCGGATGATCCTCGATACTTCAAGCTTCATCAGGTAAGTAGACATCGGATCGCAAAGGATCGTCCCGGTTGTGTCGTGCATCTTCACAATGAGGATAAAACTATACCGTCAAATAAGTTGTAATTCGATCTGGTTGGTCTTCATGATCTGTGGTGGATTGTCATACATAAAAGCTGCATGCGCGTGTGTGATAGGAGGATCTCGATGTTGCTCTGCTTACTCCTTTTCGAAGCTGTAAACTTCGGTGCTGGGTGTCTCGTTGCAACTGAGACAGTGTCAGTTTTCGGCTTATTTCGCTGGATCTGATCGTTAAGTTTCTGTCATCACCTTGTTCGTCTTTTTTTTTTGGAGGAGTCCTCTTAAGAGGAAAAAAAGTTCCACTTGCACTTCGAGAGAAGCGATTCTGTAGTACTGCCAAAATGCACGACGGGGTGGCGGCTGATGTTCCATATTCATAGGATGCATGTTTTCGGAACAACCTGCCTTGGCCTCACTAGAAGGAGCAAAAACAAGCTGCGGCTCCTCCCAGATGAGTTGTTTCATCCTCAGGTTTTGCTTGCGCTTGTACCACCCCCACCTGCACCGGATGTTGACCAGGGATTGCTGTTTCTGCTTCCATACACGTCCTCGACGCTCTTCGGGCGCTGTACTACCTGCATCTGCCGCAGTTCACGGAGGAGCTTCGCGTTTTCCTTCTGCAAAGGCTCCACGTTCGCCGGAGTCTGTGCCCGCAACTTGGTTAACTCTTGGAACATGCTGATGTGTGAATCATGGATGTTATCATAACATATGGCAGATCTTATGCCATCTTCGTCGCATGAACGTGAAAAAATTAGTGCAAGAATACCATTGGCCGGTATTCTAGCATCCACATTCGTAAAAGCTATCGCTATCTTAATCTACCTTTACTTCACAGAGGAACGATAGTTCACTAGCATCCTGCGTAACAACAATAAATTTCTACCTTGTCTTCTCCCTTTGCAGGCTACGAATCAGCATCTCCTTTTTCGCCAGCGTGGACTCGTGTGCCCGCTTTTCGGTCTCGAAGCTATATATTCTCGCCTGCGCTTCCTTCTTGTACTCGCTACCCATCAGAACCTTTTGGAGAATAGTTGCAGGTGTTGAATTTATTTTCCGCTCAAGTATGAAGTGGTGGCGCGGCTCAGCGAAATGTTAAATGCCTGAGCCATGTTGATGCGCATGGGCATGAGACTGGACTAGTAGTTCTACCCGGTGAAAGCGAAAGGAGGAGAATTTTCCTGCGCCTGATCCAAGAACTGCAAGTAAAACTAGAACTACAACCAAGACCAACCACATATGAAAGATTGAATAACAGGATATCAAACAAGCAACTTTAGTACTTTGTGTTCCGCGACTTTCAATTTTCGTGCCAGCGCGTCCCTTTGGTCTTTGAGCACGGAGAGTTTCGTGTTGCCCAGGTCCTTTTTCGTTCTCAGCCACGCGTTTTCGACGGCATAGTCCTCGGCTTGCATCGCCTTCCGCTCCAAATCCGTGGTCAGGTTCAGGATGTGCTGCTCCTTCAGATACCGCAGCTCGGGTACGAGCCGCTTCTCGATTGTCTCCTTGGCTTGTCGCGCGTCAAACTCCGCTTTGTTTTTCTCCTGTACCAGAATGTCGCTTTGCCGCTTCTGCTGTGTCAGCTGCGTTCGCAGAAATTCGTTGTTGTCGAGCGAGTCTTGAAGCTGCTGGGAAAGCTGCTGGTAGTATGGAAAGGAAGAGGAAGAGAGAACAAAATGATGCAAACAGCTGCGCTAGTAATAGAGTTTTTATTTTTATTTTTGCAAGAAGAAAGGAAGGAGAAGGACGCCACTATCGATAATCTTCTTCTTCATCTAGCTGCAAAACACGAACAGAAAACTAGCTAAAGAGTAAGGTGATGCAGCATGTGCATGCTGAGCGCGGCAGCCGTAGACCACCATAGCATGGTGCATAATAGTAAGCAGCATGGTATCAAAAATTTCTTTGGCGCATCGAGGCGAACAGGATGTCTTTGTATATCACAAACGCAGCACAATTACAGAGGTGGGTTTTCACCAGCAGCGACCGACCTTCTAAAAATTTGCAGCACGAGTGTAGCGTCGTGAGTAATCTTATGCTCGATGGCGCGCTCGTTTTTAGGACAATACGATTATGATACCATGGTGAATAAGATTATCCAGCATGCTTCTCTTCACCATCATCATGTCTCTTCTTCTCATCTGATAAGTTTTCGTCTTCCAGCTGTTTCCACTTGCCGCCAAGAAAAACCGACATCTTTTGATCTTATTTGCAAATGCTTTATTCGGAGGATGTTTCTGATGTTACTCTTTCTTAGTACAATCACCCAAAGAATAAACACGCTTAAGCCTTGTTTTTTCTGCTTTTTTGTAAAGATAAAAGTCGTGATTGCGCGCGCACACGAAGAGCGACGCATTGAATCTCCTGCTTGTAGTGCTCAAAGGGCAAGCACAGCGGCCATTTTGCAGTACCTCTCTCGACACCCAGTTGACCCAACGAGCATGTTTTGACAATGTCTTCCACTCTACTCCGCGAGCTGAGTAAATTGATACCCGGTTTGATGCAACGTGGTTTTTCAGTCGTTGTGTCATATGTCGAGGAAATCCTTTCTTCGCAGACGACCGCTTTTAAAACCTGACAGAACCACAAAAAGACAAAACACGAAGTTTCCTGCAGAAAACACTGCAGGACGAATACAACATGAAAGTGTTATCGCGGAGGTCGCGCTTGATTGATAAAGACCGAAGCACCTATGAGAAGAACATCATCAATTCAAAATCATGTGAACAATAGAGCAGCTGCAGCTTTTTGCTTTTGCGTGCTGCGCCGGACACCAGACGAGGTGTGAAGAACTTGGCGCCCTCTGCTACGATAATATTTCAAAAATGGGATTCCTAACAGGTGCTTATTACAGAAGATACGAAACAGTACTTACAGTTGGTTGCCTTTCCGGCGGAGCCGGTCAGTTGGAGAGGAAGCAGCTGCTGCAGTCCTCATGGATCCAAAATCGGGGCCACGACTCGGCTACTGCCTATACACAACTCTTGTTCACGTTCACAAAAGGTCATAGCGGGCAAGAATGTCGATCGGCATGGGACGAGCAGCCCGGGCTCTGTCTGTCTCGTTGTGAGAATTCTTGTCGACGTGTTTCACGTTGTTCCTTCGCAGCTGGTGCCAGTCCGTCCTCTGTCCCCGCGGGGGTCCTCGTCCACCTTCCGGCCCAAACTCAGCCAAAAGCTGCTGTCGCGACCACAAGGCGTAAAAAATCATACTCAGGCCGAGAAGAAACAGAAAAAGGCAGAAGCGGCTCATGGTACAGCAGCTTCTTGTGCTGGTTCTCCAACCTGATGATCGAGATCGTGGTCCTACTTCTATCGGGGAAATAAATCCTTTTCCTCCACAGCTGGTGCTTTCCAACATCTCAGCAGGATCCGCTGGTGTTGTAACTCCTGCTGTCGCGGCAGCTACCTCGTCGTGCTCGTGCGCAGTAAAAACGTCCATCTGGTGCAGCTGCTCCAGGGTATTTTTACTAGGTGGGGTTGGTGACCTCCACGCAGCGTCATCTTGCGCTAGCAGCTGGTGGTCTTGTTCCTTGTTGAACTTCATTGCTCCCACCTCCACGCTCGCCTTAATCGTCGGGGAAAGAGCAAAGTCGTGATGCAGCTCGTTTTTTTCTGTAAAAGTCCGATCAAGATTTAGATTTTTTCCTTCACCAAGTGATAAAGGGTTTTTTCCTTCATCATGACTCTCCATCATCGCCCCCGCCCTCTGCAGGTCTCCGGCCTCGTCTTCTTCTGCAACGCTGACCCTGAAGGAGCTTTTTTCGTCGATAGAACGCTTGCCTTCCTGCGGATCTGGCCATTGCCCCAGATCCGATTTTTGCTCAGTGAACGTCGACGGATTCTGTTCTTCGGCCTTCTTGTCCTGCGGATTTATCAAATCGTGGATTTTATTTCCCTGTGGCGAACTGCAAGAACGTGATCGCGAGTCACAATCATCCCAATTTCCCCTTCGCTGGTCCAGCACCTCTCCGGCCAGCAGCATCTTTTTTACCTGCTCTGTTACGAGCTGCTGGAGGTGTGCTTCATCGAGCGAAGGCGGTTGAAAGTTGTCTGATATGCCGGAAGTCGTACGCGGCAAACAACCTGGTGTGTTCTCTACTGTTCCGTCGTGCTGCTGTAGTTGAGCCTGCTGCTGATGGTTTTCTGGAAAAAACAGCACCCGAGGAGTCGGCTTCGGATCAAACTCAATCTCGTTTTTATTTTCGCGACGCCGTGCTAAGCCACTGCTTCTTGTTGACGCATCCAGCAGCGTAGCGGTCTCACCGAGTGCTCCCACGTTGTCTTTCGAATCCGTCGCAACAGTGGTCCCGGTGAAAATAACAGAACTCGTCGTAAGCGGTCTCATATTGTTTTTGTTCCTGTCGGGGTTCGACGCAGTACAAGACTCCTCTGTAGTGCTACCTGCGAGGAAAGACTCGTTGCTTGGCAGCTGTCCCGACCTCTCCTGCGACGGCAAGTTTGATTTTTCGTCACAGTGCATCAGTGTAGTAGTGCCCGCCTGTGCATCACCTACGACAGAATAGCGGCAACTCGCCCCTGAAATGTCAAAATCAACAGCTGGATCATTACTAGAGCAAGTACCACCCGCTGCCTTTGGACTTGGAGTGGACGTAATCACCACCTGGCCGGACTGGTTCAGGGACTGGATAATCTTCGGCAAAAGCTTCTCGATCAAAGCCGCGTGCTGCTGATTTGCTGCTTCCGCAGTTTCAGCTGTTCCGGTTCTACTTTCGGTTTCGTTATTTCTACTAGTGAGGGTAGTAGATGAAGGTGATGTTGTGGTACAGCGAGCAGTTTCCAAAAACGGAGAAGCTTGGTTCCTTTTGTCCACAAGGCGCGGCGTGATGAAGGAGTTTGGTGGAAGGTCCAACATTTTTCCGGCACAAAGTGTGGAAGAGGGCGGTAATTTATTTGTCGCGCCGACACTTCTGCTCCTTGGAAAAGATGTGGAATGAGGAACCCCACCGTCGTTCTGATGCTGCTTTATCAGCTGCCCACGAGTCTGTTGAGAGTCCTGCTCGCTGCAGTCGTTGATATCACAACTACCCGCTGACGAAAAGAAGATACCGGTATTTTTGGAATCAGACGAGGAAACTTCATCTTCGTAAAACACGACCGCACGAGGAGCCCCCGGGTGCTGCTGCAATTCCAACTCGTGCAGCTCAGACATACTCGGCTGCAACTCTCCTACGGCGGGAATTTGGGGCATCAGCATAGAGGAATGGTCCAGCATTTGGGTAGACTCGTTCACATCGGACGAGGTCAGGTCCATTTGAGAAGTGCTTGTATTCTCTTGGGGCACTTGCGAAAACTGCTGTTCGTCTGGGCAGCTAGAGGAAGATGAGGCCGCATTCAATTTCATCTCGTTGGTGTCGGCCACCATCTCATCTTCCTCCTGAAATAAAGCACCACTGTTCTTGCAGCTTTCCATACTCGGAGATGACGCAATTTTTCCAAAAGTGCACGCATTGCGCGTCCTCGACTGCCGGTGGATCGGATTTTTGCTATCTTCACTTGATGATTTTTCGGCAACACCGCGGCCGGCAACACGTTTTTCGTCATTTGGGTGGCTCGGCAGCATCTTCGTCGCCGGTCCTTCGTCCCCATTTGAAGCACTTGTCGGAAGCTGCAACGCGGCCGAGCTACTCCTGTGAAGCAGCATGGAAGCGTCGACGCTTCCTTCTTCTCTTTGGTGTTCCAGCTGAGAAGAAGATTCGGGGCTACACATCACACGCAGAGAATTTAGTTCGCCAGCAGTTCTTCCCTCCGGGTGGCTTTGTGTTTGACCAGTATGATTCCCATTAATGCCGTCCAAAGCCCCGGTACTGCTAGATTTGTACTTGTAGTTGGAAATAACGGTACTGCTGCTGTTTCCGAGAACATTATACCCCGAGGCCGTTTTCAAGGTGGAAGTCGAAGTCTGCGAGTAGGAGGTTCGCGGTTCTCGCAGTGGCACTCTGGTGTTGTTGTAAAACGCATAGTTCGACGTCGACGACGACGTACAGTGCTCGTGCTGCTGGTTTTGTTGTACGCCTGCACAACTGCTGCCCATCAGTAAGTCATCCTGATTCATCATGCCTGTGACACAATTACCACTCTGTTGTTGAAGCTGATCCTCCAAAAAATGCCCCGGACGCTGCAGAAGTTGTTGCGTGCGCGCTTCTTGTTGCTCGTTGTCGTGTGACACGACATAATGACGACCACCCGACGGAACCAGAAGTAAACCTTGAGACTGCTGCTCCATTCTCAGCATCATGTCCATGTCGTGCGATGGACAGGATGAACGCTGATCAAGAAAAACAACCCCTGGATCATCATGATGCTGAACCTGAATAAAATGCGCACCACGGGGAGAACTGCCACCAGCAGAGGACTGGGTTGCCGACAAAGCAGAAAGCGCTTGTTGATGCTGCAACTGCATTCGTGGTACTATCGCTTGTTGCTTCTCCATCGCAATATGATGCTGGTGGTTCAAGTGCATCAGGTTGCTGGTTTGTTCCTTTTGCATCATAGTATCTCGCACCACAGCCCCCGGACGGCACGACGCGAGGGCCATGCTATTTCGCAGGGTCTTAACTTCCTCTTCCAATAAGTGAACCTTTGTGTTCATTTTTTCCTCCTGTAGCTTTTTTTCAATCGCTTTATCCACATAAAACTGGTTCAGAAGATACGAGTGCTGGTGTTCTTCTTGCTGGGCTGTCGTGTTCCTCCTGTGCGGAAGTAGATGAAGATTCTGGTCGTGCGACAGTCGTGGTTGAGGCGAGTTACCGTTGTAGTTGTTTTCTGTCCATGAAGATTGGCGCTCTGCTTCACGCTGCGGTCCACGGACTTCATGTGCTGTCCCTTGTCGATGCTGGTGATCCAGCAGCAACACCTCTTGCACTTCATCCGGTGCTACTCGCGCTTTGGGGTGAAGAGAGGTGGTGGACGAGACAGCTGTACAAGCAGAAAGCGACAACCGTGATCGGCGGCTTTGATCTTGTTCCATCTCAGAATGAAAATTTTTGGAAACTGTCGACGCGGTAGGTCCTCCTCTTTCTGGTCCATCGGGCGAAGATAGCGGTTCGTGTAGTCTTGGCTTTCGCTTCCTGCAATGATCCGTTTCCAAACCGCGAACAGACCCTGGTCCGCGATGCGAAGACAAAAAGACATGATCATCTTCCCTCTGGACGACGCGATTGCCTTCTCGCCGGAGCAGTCCTCGCTTCTCGTACTCCTGCTGCGTCTCGTTCCTATTGCTACTGCATCCTAGAGAGGACCTAGACATCAAAATGGTCGACGAAGAGTTGTTCTTTTGCTTTTGCATCTTAATATTTACGATCTCACTTCCAGCACCAAGCTCTTCGTCCTCTTCCAGATCCAGCAGCGAGGTTCTGGAGCTCACCACACGCAACACGACTGGCGCTTTCATGTCATCAACCTTTGCGACTGTTCCTGTAGCGAGAATCGGATTCATTTTACTGCCGGCGGATGTAGTTCCCTGCTGGAAGGTGTCGGATTGTTCTTTCGTAGCTACCGTACTTGAAGGCGAAGATGAAAAGTGCCCTTCTACTCCCGCCTGCGGGTGCAGATCAGGGTGGTCGTACACGCGGATAACAGCAGCAGAGGTGGAGGTTCCATTATAGTGATCTTCGTGAGCAGCCGCTGTTGCCCCGCCCTCGTGATCTTTCGGCGATTGTTGTCCCTCTAGCTGCCGCCCCTTCCTCGGCACGACGGATAGAATCACGTTCTTGCACTCTTCGTGGTTTCGTCCTGGTCGGTCCTCGCACTCCTGTGGCGCCGGCACGACGCGAAGCTGACACTGACTCGTCCCCGTACTGCTTGCTCGCCGGAAATTGAAAGTAGCATCAGTCCTGCGCGGTGTTTTTGCTTCTCCTACTCCACAAGAGAGTGGCGTGGTCTTCGGAGAAGTTATCGCTAGTGCGGGATCGTCCTGTTGTACCAACCCGCGCTTCATCGGTGATGAGACTAGCTCGTTACAACTTGCCGAAGATGACACTGAAGTTGAGGACAAGTTTGTGGTGTCCGAGGCCTTGTTAACAGCTGGTCCAGCAGCACCCATCTCTCCCGCCCCACCTTGTTGCTGCTGCGGCGCCGTCGGGCGGCGGATCCGGGATTTTTTTCGGAGTTCCTCCTCCTCCCGGGCTTGCCGCCACTTTTCCTGCGCCAGCTCCTGGTTGCGCTTGCGCTGCTCCTCCTGGAGCCGCCGCTTCTCCGCGTGTTTGTTGAAGTACGTCGCTTTCGAGGTAGTTTTCTCGCTGGACGTGTTCGGAAATGGAATGCTCCACGCGGCCGGTTTGGAGGTGCCTGATGAAAGGTCGGTGTTCTTTATTTCGTCGCTCTTATTTTCGAGATCATCCGCGTTCTTGTGCCATGGTTGATAATTTTTACCTTCTTCTTGCCCCGACGTACCTACATCAAGAACGGTTCGACCCTTGGGGCAGCTAGGCACGGTTTTCATTTTGCTGTTGGTGGCCACGTTCGAAGTATAATCCTGGTCCGCCTTCATATTTCGGGGTAACGTTGAAGATTCATTCTGCTCCCGACTTGGAGTAGTGCCACCAGCAGCAACTCCACCGCGCGGAAAAAAATTTTGGTTGAACTCCGTACTCAGTCGCAGATTCGCCTGCTCTTCCTCCAATCGGTCTTTTTTGTCTTGTAACCGCTTCTGCTCCCGCTCCCGGATCTGCTGTCTGATATGCAATACAGATTTACTGCACGTGCACACGTACAAAATGCATCGCGAATTTCAGAAACTTAAGTCATGCAGTCAAGTGTCATGCTCAGTAGGCTTGCAGAAAGAGAAACAACGTTTTGATGTCGTGCGGAAGCGCACTTTGCATGTTGTGTACGAAAACAAATTTACTGTTGATATCGAAGTTCCTCGCCGTAGGCGAGACGGGACCGCGGTGGACTACGGTCGATCAGGGACATTGCTTTTGATTTTGAAGCGAACTTGGGGCACTTAAATTATTTTGTTGAATACGTACAGGTCCTTTCGAATATGTACAAAAAGCAAAACGATTCTCTTGGACAAATTGAACGAAACAAGATAAACTCGCTTGCCTGCTGTTTTTATTTTGGTTTTCCTAGCAATCATTAACTTGGCGAAACAAGCAAAAAAATATCACACCGGGTGAGACAGCATAAGCGTGTTTCGACGTATTCCGATGCAATGCAACAATAGCTGATACAACTCGTCATCAGCTGGTTACTTCTTTCTAACTTCTTCGTGACACCTCGCACGCACGCAGCTGGCACGCACGGCATTTCGTCGTGCTGCCGCTGTTTTGGATCTTTTTCTCAATTGTAGCGGCAATAATCAATCTTCAGTAAAGAAATGCGTTACTCGTCGCAAAAGTGGAGTGCGCGAGCGATATTCAAAAGCAGAATCTTTGAAAAGTATCACGACGAAAGAAAAAGTATTTTTCTTTCTACCTCAGACATTAGCAAAAAAATAATTTTGAAGCTAAAAAATGCATCTTTGCGTGAAGGCTACAAAAGGTAGACGTTAGCACGTCGGACCTAACTTGATCACGAATTCCATATCCATGATTAGCAACTAGATTTACAAAAGAAAACACCTTCAGGCCTACATAACTCGATAGAAAAAATTATAACCCAAACGAACACATCGAGACCGAGCAACAAGAATCGCAGGAGGCAGACTGATTGTATTTGTACCGCGAGCCGGCCATTTACAAACTTGTGAGAGCTTTGGGCGCGCTTTGCTTACCAGATCACGCACTTAGTGTAACAAGGAAAATCTAAATTGTCTACAACTCGATACGAAGGACTACACTCATTAAGTGGAGGAGCCACACATGATCCTGAAAACCAAAGAGTTTTTCCATTCACGACTGCGAAAAACCATGTGATCTGTCCACGAAGAACACACGAACCTAGCCTCCATCGGATCTTCGAAGTAGTTGTGATTCAGATTCTGCTTATCAGTAGAATCGATGTCGCGCTATTGCTGTTGCGTATTCGTAAAAAGCAGATTATAAAACAGGGTGCTCGTCTGTGTCTGGGTCTGGTTGTACACACAATTTTAAGCTCAAGAGTTCGTCCCTTGCTGTTGCACCGGAAAGCGATAGTACGCCGTCGAAAACTAATGCTATGAATGCTCTGCAGTGAGCGCGAAAGCCGCCCGTAGCAACAGGAGGAGTGCTAGCCTCTCCTTCTTTATTCACTGATGCTGCTGCTGTGGTACTACAACTTGCTGGTGCTGCGGAGGTTGTTCAGATCCTGAACCACCTTCAGCAACACTCACTGCTGTACAGCCTACCGCTAACTGTGCAAGTACTTATGACGCGACTCGTCCCTCGCGGGGACGAACTCGAAGTATTTTGCAGGTTATTAATTCTTCATCGCCGGCTCCTCCGGCTCCTAGTCCTGCTCCGTCGTCTGGTCGGGCCGCGGTCCGGTGAGGTGGACATTCCGGACGACGCCCGGGGGCAGCATTCTCTGCAGGTCTTCGAACTGAGTATAAGAAGTGTGTTTGTTGATGGGGTTTTCCACGCATTCTGTTGCCTTTGCTGCAGAGTGAAAGTGTCGAAGACGTACGATTACGAAGTAAATGTAAAATAAAAAACAAATAGGGATTCTCATTGAAATAGTTAGAAGTACGAACGGAAAATGTTCAATGCATTATGTACATTTTTCGAAAACCATTGACATTTTCTAACGAAAGCATTTTACCACGGTTTCCTGTGCATCCCTACCTCGGCGCGCGTATGCTGCGTCGGCAGCGTCGCTCCGCTCAGCAAAGTTTAGCTGTTTACGTGCCTCCTCCGCTTGCTCTTCTGTTCCATATTCGATGTCGTAGAGGAGTTTCTCTTCGTTTTCATGTGACATTTCCCAACCCTTTGGGATACTGGCTGCGGGGGCGGGGGAACGACCATTTTGCTCGTGCACCTGTGGTTAATGAGTATTCTTGTTCTTGCTTCAGTATCATTTTGCTCAAAAAATTGAAACTTTCTTCAACTAAGTAGCTGCTGTTGTCCTGATAACTTCTTTCTAACTTTTTCCATATCATGCAGCGCTGTTGTAGTCGTTGTCCTCGTTCTTTCCGGTGCACGACGGCCACGACCACGAGCACAACGTCGACACTTGATGTACTTACTTGCATTTCCAGTAGATCCTAATTCTATGCTAGCTGACTTAGGAGCGGCAAGGATGTGAAAGATGAATCTAACAAAAAAAGGTGTACATATTCATTGTACAAGGTTTTGGTTTGCTGGTAAAAATACCCTGCTGCTCTTGTTTCTGCTGAAACGGTTCATTGCTCTTCGTGCAAAATCACGCATAGGCTGCTGGTCTTGCTCCAGAAAAGCATCCTGCGGTTGCTCGTCGGTAAACTCGCTTGCCCCATTAGCATCGACCGCAGCTGTGCTTTTCCCCTTGTTGCCTTGGACGTCGTGATCCTCCAGCACAGCGGTGGCGGTGCAGAGGTAGACTGCATTACTCCCTGCCAGCATCTTCAAGCCTTTCTGAACGCCTCTCGGAAGTGCAACGCCGGATGAAGCTGCTCGTCGACTCGTTGCGATCGTCGATTTGTGAGGTGAGGTGAGGTGAGGTGAGGTGATCGTCAATTTGTGGTCGACCACCCGTTCATCCTGGTGCACGGGGGCGACGTGCCCGCCGCGCGACGGCGGGCACGGGTCGGTGGCTGACATGTTGTCGTAGCTAGAAGTCACTTAACGTTCTTTGCAGCCCGGAAATGTCAGGATCTTCTCTTGTTCCATCACCATCAAAAAAGTATAAATATATCTATTTCTACTTGCTGAACAAAAAACGAGCCCAGAAAAGTTTGCATTGCTGTACAGTGAGGACGAATGGTGTGAGTGCTCCACCCTGACATCATGGTCCCGCAGACCACATCAACGAGACGATGATACCGATCCCGTGGATTTTTTTCCCCTCATTTCGCACTCAAGCTACTTTTTTTCCTCTCGACACAACGCTTTCTCGCACGTACGGCGACAATGACGATCCCCCGTTTCACTTACTACACGAATACGAACTGCATTGGTTGCAGAAATATCACAGAATTGGTTTGACAATGAGGGGGCTCATCCGAAATCATTTGACGCAGGAATGGAGGACAGCAACTGGCGCGACGAATAAACGCGATCGATAACTAGCCTGAGAACCGAGCCTTTCCTTCCTGTTCACGACTAGGAAGAGCTATGCGATCTTTCCACGAACACACCCTGTTCCTTCATCGAATCTTGGAAGTTGTTCTTTTGCCTGTAATTGGTACAAGTTAATGTCGCGCTTCTATTGCTGTTGCGTATGCGTCTTGCGTAAAAAGCAGCTGGTGCATAAAGCAGGGTCGTGTCTAGTTCTGGTACACACAATTTCAATTCTCCAGAGTTGATCATTTGCCGTTGAAGCGTGCAGAAGTTCTTGGCAAGAACTACTTCTTGCACGAAACTGCTGTTTGCTGCCGCAATGGTGCTGTAGCAGCAACCCCTGCATTCACTGATGCTGCTGCTGTGGTACTACAACTTGCTGGTGCTGCGAAGGTTCTTGTCCACCAGTTCCACCTCCCCTACCTCCGACATTACTATTGTTGCCTCCCCCGCCAATCACACTCGTTCCGCGCAAAGAGACATTCGAAGTTGCTCCCGGATGTTGATGTTGATGCTGGACAGCTGTACCACCTCCAGCTGCACCACCCCCGCCACTGCCCATCGGCGGATCGAACTGCGACTTTTGCTGTTGCACGATGCCCTGCGGAATGATGATGCGGTCGTCGCGCTGGAGGAGCAAAAGCCCCATGTTTTGATGATGCATCGGGTTACTGTTCGCGGCGGCTGCGTTGGCAGCACTACTAGCCGCCCCCGGTGTGACCACGCCACTGCGGATCCCGGACACCGTGCCACTCTGCAAATTGGAATTTTGGTACAAGGCCTGTGCTACATTCATCGTCGTCCCGGTTGGGACGCCGAAGTTGTTGTGCGGTCCTGGAGGAGCTGCAGCTCCACCTCCCGGGCCGGCCGCCGCGTGATTGATCGGGATGAATCTCGGGGTTTGCTGTCCCGACAGGAAGGTCGCCGTGCTCGTCCCCGAACTGTTTTGCGCGGTCCGGAAGTCAAATTGAGTGATGGGGATCGTCGAGTTTTGGATCGCGGGGTGGGTAAAGATGATCTGGTGCTGCTGCTCTTGTGCCTGCTGTACAAGGCTGCCAGTGTTCATGCTCAAACTCTGGTGGTCCATCGTGCCAATGGTGGCTGCGGCGCCTTGCGAGGACTGCGCAGGAACAGTAGAACTACTACATGGCCCCCCATTCGTACCAGCTGGAACAAGGTTGTTCGCCGCGCCTCCGCTTACGAGGCCGGCGTTGAGGTCGAAATGCGGTGGCGGACTGGAGTTCGCGAGCAGGGAGAGCAGGGAATTCGAGTTCGGGCCGCTGGAGGACGTGCTGGACCGGCCCGCGCTGCTCGGATGGTTTGTTGAATTTGAAGTCGCGGCCACACCGGTGCTGGTCGTTGTACTACTGCTGTGAGTTGCGGAAGACAACATCTCCCCGCCCGGGCCGCCCTGAACCAGGAGGGGTCCACCTCCTCCGCCCGCAACGTTTTGATGACTGTTCTTGTTCATCACGGGCGTGTGGGGTGGCGCGATGGGTTGATGTTGTTGATGCACTAAGTGATTACTCGTACCAGTTTGTTGATGCGCTGCGGAAACT